>OODI01000192.1_pt1 | contig 30471 bp, 20 predicted proteins | sample 1671141 | NCBI WGS metagenome assembly OODI01 (sample SAMN06348126, study PRJEB24527) | human gut metagenome | biome: human gut; feature: ankylosing spondylitis patient; material: feces | host: Homo sapiens | place: China | collected 2015-10 | reverse complement strand
TACGAGATCGTGATGTGACTGGAGTTCAGACGTGTGCTCTTCCGATCTAAAATCCAGATTTTCTATCGCTTTATCGGCCCATTGGATGCCATCGAGTAACAATGTCAGAAAAGTCACCTCCGAGAACTATCCTACAGATGCAGGGCGTGAGGGCGAACTAATCTTCCGCCTTGTCTACCAGCAAGCGGGCTGCAAAAAGCCCTTTTCCCGCCTGTGGCTGTCCAGCATGGAGGAAAACGCCATCCGAGAGGGGTTCGCCCATCTCAAACCGTCAACTGAATACGATGCGCTGTACAACGCAGCACTTTGCCGGGAACGTGCCGACTGGATGGTCGGCATCAATGCGTCCCGGCTTTTTTCGTGCCTGTACAACCAGCCCTTGGCGGTAGGGCGTGTTATGACCCCGGTGCTTGCCATGACGGTGGTGCGGGAAGCCGCCATCGCTGCCTTTACCCCGGAAAAGTTCTACACGGTGGATCTGGAACTGACCAGCGGCTGCACGGCATCCAGCCGCCGCATTCCCGAAAAAACCGTGGCCGAAAACCTGCTGGAAGCCTGCCGAAAGGAGATGGTAGCAACGATCCAGCGCATCACCCGCAAGGAAAAGTCCGAGAATCCACCACCACTGTATGATCTGACCACCCTTCAGAGGGACGCTAACCGCTTGCTGGGGTACAGCGCACAGCAGACGCTGGACTATGTGCAGAGCCTGTATGAGAAGAAACTTACCACTTATCCCCGAACTGATAGCTGCTATATCACCGACGATGACGAGGAAATGCTGGAGGAACTGACCGAGGAACTGGAAGGTTTTCTCGACATTACCCCGGAAGATGTGGACGAGGCGGTGCCCCGGACACGGCGCACCGTCAACCGGGAAAAAGTCACCGACCACCACGCCATCCTGCCCACCCGCAGTATGCTGCAAGCCGATCTGGACGCACTGCCCAAGGGGGAGCAGAACGTCCTGAAGCTCATCATCGCCCGGACGCTGATGGCGGTGAGCAAGCCCTTCCGGTATCTGGAAACCCTGCTGACCACCGAGTGCGCCGGGGAGGAATTTACCGCCAAAGGCAAGGAGATTCTGGAGGAAGGCTGGAAAGCGGTGGAGCGCAAGGTGCTGGCAGACATCCTGAACCGGAAGCAAGAACTCACCGCCCTGCCCAATGCAGCGGAAAACGAGTGCGGCATCCTCAACGCAGAGCTGAAGGAGGGTCAAACGTCCCCGCCGAAGCATTTTACCGAGGACACCCTGCTGCACGCTATGGAAACCGCCAGTGCAGACAGTATGCCGGAGGGCGTGGAACGTCAGGGCATCGGCACTCCGGCAACCCGTGCTGCCACCATCGAAAAGCTGGTGCAGAAGGGTTTTCTGGAGCGCAAGGGCAACAAGAAAGCCAAGGTGCTGCTGCCCACGGATAAGGGAAAAGCCCTCATTACCGTAATGCCCGAAGAGATTCAGTCTGCGGATATGACGGCTGACTGGGAAGCGAAACTGCTGCAAATCGAGCGTGGCGAAATGGAGCCGAGCGAATTTATGACCGAAATGGAGCACAACCTTCAATTGAAGAACGAGCTGTGCGAAGCGGCCGAAGCGTTGCAGATGAGCGAGGAGTGGAAGAAGACGACCGATGAACTGATCGCCTTGCAGGCTCGCTGGAAGGAGATCGGCGCCGTGTCGCGCCGTTACTCCGATCAGGTGTGGAAGCGTTTTCGTGCCGCGTGCGACAAGTTCTTCGAGCGCAAGGCGGCGCACTTCTCGGACGTGGACGGCCAGTACGAGCAGAACCTCGTCCGCAAGCAGGCGCTTCTGGACGAAATGGCTGCAGCCGACGTCAAGGAGGGCGGTTTCGAGATGATCAAGGAGTTCCAGCGCCGTTGGAGCGAGATCGGTTTCGTGCCCATCAAGCGTAAGGACGAGATACAGAAGCGCTACAAGGAGTGCGTCGATACGCTCTTCTCGGTGCTGCGCGGTTCGGAGCGCGACCGTTCGATGTCGCGGTTCCGCGAGAAGGTCTCGGCCTTCAAGGCGTCGGGCGACCGCCGGATCCGCACCGAACGCGACCGTCTCTACAATCGGGTGAAGCAGTTGGAGTCCGACATCGCCCTGTTGGAGAACAACATCGGTTTCTTCGCCCATTCGAAAGGCGCCGAGGCGCTGATCGCCGACGTGCGCGAGAAGATCGAGCGCGCCAAGCGCGAAATGGCCGACACGATCGAGAAGGTGAAGCTCATCGACCGCGAAGCGGCCCGGGAGTCGGAGGATCGCGAGGCATAGGCCGCCGTTGCGGCCGGCGGGGCCGACCGTGCCTGCGAGGGTGCGGCCGCGGACGAGTTATTAACGAAAAACTTTTCAGACCATATACGTTCAAAAGAGGATATGAAACTCAAAAAACCGAAGTACATCTTTGTTACCGGCGGCGTGGCTTCTTCGCTGGGCAAAGGCATCATCTCGGCATCGATCGCCCGCCTGTTGCAGGCGCGCGGCTATACGGTGACCATTCAGAAGCTCGACCCTTACATCAACATCGATCCCGGGACGCTCAACCCCTACGAGCACGGCGAGTGCTACGTCACCGAAGACGGTACGGAGACCGATCTCGATCTGGGGCACTACGAGCGCTTTACGTCGATCACCACCTCGAAGGCCAACAACGTCACCACGGGCAAAATCTATAAAAGCGTCATCGAAAAGGAGCGCCGCGGCGATTACCTGGGCAAGACCGTGCAGGTCATTCCCCATATCACCGACGAGATCAAGCGGCGCATTCAACTGTTGGCGCAGCAGAAGGTCTACGACATCATCATCACCGAACTGGGCGGCACGGTGGGCGACATCGAGTCGCTGCCCTTCATCGAGTCGGTGCGCCAGCTGCGCTATGCGCTCGGCTACCGCGATACGGCGCTCGTGCACCTGACGCTGATCCCCTACATGGCCGCTTCGGGCGAATTGAAGACCAAGCCTACCCAGCATTCGGTCAAGGCATTGATGGAAAACGGTCTGCAACCCGACATCCTGGTGCTCCGCACCGAACGGGCGTTGTCGCAGGGGCTTCGCCGCAAGGTGGCGCTCTTCTGCAACGTCGACGCCAACGCCGTGATGGAATCGATCGACGTGCCTACGATCTACGAGGTGCCGTTGCGTATGCACGATCAGCATCTGGACGAGGTGGTGCTCTCGAAACTCGACCTTCCGGCCGACTGCGAACCCGATATGGAGCAGTGGAAGGCTTTCGTGGAGAAGGTCAAGAATCCGCACCACAAGATCGAGATCGCGCTGGTGGGAAAATATACCGAACTGCCCGATGCCTACAAGTCGATCAGCGAAGCCTTCATCCATGCCGGCGCGATGAACGACTGCAAGGTCAAGCTGCGTTACGTCAATTCGGAGAAGATCGACGATGCGAACGTCGACGAGATACTGGGCCGGATGGCCGGCATCCTCGTGGCGCCGGGCTTCGGCAACCGCGGCATCGAGGGGAAGATCGCGGCCGTGAAGTATGCCCGCGAGCACGGCGTGCCGTTCATGGGCATCTGTCTGGGTATGCAGTGCGCCGTGATCGAGTTCGCGCGCAACGTATTGAAGATGAAGGATGCCAATTCGACCGAAATGGAGCCTTCGACCAAACATCCGGTCATCGACCTGATGGAGGAGCAGAAGGGTGTGACGGCCAAGGGCGGCACGATGCGTCTGGGCGGTTATCCCTGCCAGTTGCGGCCCGATTCGAAAGCCGCCGCCGCTTACGGTGCGACCGACATCGTCGAGCGGCACCGCCACCGTTACGAGTTCAACAACGATTATCTGGGCGATTTCGAGTCGCACGGCATGATCCCCGCAGGCGTCAATCCCGAAACGGGGCTGGTCGAGGTGGTCGAGCTGACCGGTCATCCGTGGTTCGTCGGCACGCAGTATCATCCCGAGTACAAGAGTACGGTGCAGCGTCCGCATCCCCTGTTCGTGGCCTTCGTGGCTGCGGCGTTGAAATACAGTGGTAACTAATCCCCTCGCGTCGAGAAATTTCGAATGGATAAAAAATCAATCATAGGCATCGTACTTATCGGGATTCTGTTTTTCGGTTTCACGATTTACAGTTCCCGGCAGCAACAGAAATATCAGGAGGAGCTGGCCGCTTATCAGGCGGCCCATCCCGAATTGACGCAGCCCGTCGTCCCCGATTCGTCGGCCGTGGCCGCAGCGCCGGTCGTGGAGTCGCTCGGTGCGGCGACGCCCGATTCGACTCGTCTGGCACGCGAAGTGGCCGTGCTGGGTGATTTCCTCGCCGCGGCCAAGAACGCTGCGCCGCAGGAGATCGTCGTAGAGAACGACGTGATGAAGGTGCGCTTTTCGACCGGAGGAGGCATCGTGCGCTCCGTGACGCTCAAAGACTATACCCGTTACGGCCGTCAGGGCGAACGCAACGAACCGATCGAGATGTTCGTCCCCGAAAGCGCGAAGTTCGATCTGTCGTTTTTCATCAAAAACGGCCTGAACAACGTGAAGGTCAATACGTCGGAATATACCTTCACGGCCGATCCGGTCGTCCGTACCGACACGGCGCAGATCGTCCGTATGCGGCTGCCCGTCGCCGAGGGCGCGGCGTTGGAATACCGCTACGTGGTCTACGACGAGGCGACGCCCTCGCGCGACTATCTGGTCGACTACACGGTGCGTCTGGTCGGGATGGCCCCCTACATGGCCAACCAGAGCAGCATCGGCATCGCGTGGAGCAACACCTCCTACCGGAACGAGCGCGGTTTCAAGAACGAGAACATGTACACGACGGTCGCCTACCGCGTTCCGGGCGAAGGGTCGATCGACGACCTGTCGATGAGCGAGGGGGCCAAGGAGGAGAAGATCTCTTCGTCGGTGGAGTGGATCGCCTTCAAGCAGCAGTTCTTCTCGTCGGTGCTCATCGCCCGCGACGACTTCCTCTACGCCGACGTGGCGTACGATACCGCATCGCCCGATTCGGGGCTTATCAAGGCTTTTTCGGCCGCGATGGCCGTACCCTATACGGCCCAGACCGAACAGTACGACTTCTCGTTCTACTTCGGTCCCAACAAGTACGCCGTGTTGAAGAAGATCGACGACGCGCAGGGCCAATCGCTGCTGCTCGACCGGCTGATCCCCATGGGCTGGGGCATTATCGGGTGGGTGAGCCGCTGGCTGGTGATCCCCGTCTTCGATTTCCTGCGGCAGTATATTCCGAGCTTCGGCTGGATCATCCTCATCCTGGCGATCCTCATCAAGATCATCGTTTCGCCGCTGACTTACAAGAGCTATATCTCGCAGGCCAAGATGCGCATCATCAAACCCGAGATCGACGCCCTGAATGCCAAGTATCCCAAGCAGGACGACGCGATGAAGAAGCAGCAGGAGATGATGGCCCTCTACAAGAAGGCGGGCATCAATCCGCTGGGAGGGTGCATCCCGATGCTGATCCAGCTCCCGATCCTGATCGCCATGTTCCGTTTCTTCCCCTCGTCGATCGAGTTGCGGGGGCAGTCGCTCTGGTGGGCGCACGACCTGTCGTCGTACGACAGCATCTTGAATCTGCCCTTCTCGATCCCCTTCTACGGCGACCACGTGAGTCTGTTCGCGCTGCTCATGGCTCTCTCGACCTTCGGGTTCTCCTATATGAGCTATCAGCAGACGGCTTCCGCACAGCCGCAGATGGCGGGCATGAAGTTCATGATGGTCTACATGATGCCGGTCTTCATGCTCTGCTGGTTCAACGACTATTCGAGCGGTCTGTGCTACTACTACCTGCTGTTCAACCTGCTGACCATCGCCCAGACCTTCCTGATCCGCCGCATGGTGGACGACGGGAAGATTCACGCCGTCATGGAGGCCAACGCCAACAAGGCGAAGAACAAGAAGAAGTCGAAGTTCCAGTTGCGCTACGAAGAGCTGATGCGCCAGCAGGAGGCGCAGAGCCGTTCCGGAAAGAAAGGCACGAAGCGCAAGTAGGCGGAACGCTTCCCGTTCGGGAGACTTTGCAAACGAAAAAGGATACGCGTGCGTCGTATCCTTTTTCGTTTGCAGAAAGCTGCGTTCTATTTTTTCAGGTCGTTTCGTGTCGGATTTCCGGGTGCGATCTTGACCAGCACCACCCCGTGGGGCGGGACTTGTGTCTCGAAGCCCTTGTCGGTGGTCGTGAGGTCTTTCTGTCTCCACAGGTCGCGCACGACCTGCGTACCCCTGATGCCGAGTTGTTTGAGCGTGAAACCGATCTTCGCGGGTTCGCGGGTTTTGTTGAACAACCCTACGGCCATCGCACCGTCTTCGAGGTGCTTGACGTAAATCACCCGTCCCTCCTTTTCCCAGATCGCCGCGGCGTGCACGCCCAGCGGATCCTGGTTGACGGCGATCACCTCGTCGTTGGTAAGCAGCGATTTCGTGAAAGGATCGAGCCGCGCCAAATCGCAGCCGATGAGCAGCGGCGAAGCGAGCATGGCCCAGAGCGACATGTGCGTATACTGTTCGTCGGCCGTGAGCTTCGTATAGTGGAGCTTGGGGCCCCATCCGACGAGTCCCACGACGAGCATGTCGGCGTCGGGCCAGTGTCCGGGGCCGCAGAAGGGCGCCCAGCGCTGCTGTTCGAAGCCGATGGATGAGATGCTTTTCCACGTGTCGCGAATATCGCCCGTGGTGCGCCAGCAGTCGGTATACTCCACCCATAGCGGAGCGTCGGCATAGGGTGCCGAGTTGGAGATGCTGTATACGATGTCGCGATCCGTTGCGCGAAGCGCGTCGTGCATCTCCTTTACGTGGTAGAGATCGTTGGGATTCCAATCGTATTTGAGGTAGTCGATCTGCCAGTCGGCCCACTGGCGTGCGTCGGCCTCGACGAAGGAGTAGGCGCCGTGGCGGTACATCTCCTTGCGGTCCTGCCAGTAGTTGCCGCCGGGTTTCTCGTAGCGGAAATTCTCGTTGTGGTTGCCGTCCTTGATCCACTGGTTCTCGCCGTCGGGGTTGTCGGAGTACGATCCGATGTGCGCGGCGTAGGTTCCGATCCAGGGCGAGGAGTAGATGCCGAGTTTGAGTCCCATGGCGTGTACCTGCTCCGAGAGCTCCTTCATGTCGGGGAACTTGTCGTTGGTCTGGATGGCGTTGTAGCGGCCGCCGCGCCGGCCCTGCCAGCCGTCGTCGATGTTGATGTACGTCCAGCCGTGGTTCACGAGCCCCGACTCGACCATCGCACGAGCCGAGGAGAGGACTTGCTCCTGCGTGACGTCGCGCGCCCAGCAGTTCCACGAGTTCCAGCCCATGGGCGGCGTGAGGGCGATCCGCTCGCCGATGACGATGCGAAGTTCGCGGGTGGCTTCCCCGAGTGCGTTGCGTGCGGTGAGTTTGACGAGGTAGGTGCCCGGCTTCTTGACGCGGCCCGTGATGAAGCCGGTCGAGGGATCGAGGGAGAGGCCTTTGGGCAGACCTTCGGCGGCGAATGTCATGGGTCTGTCTCCGGATGCCGGTATGGCGAAGAGAAACTCCGAGCCAGGACGGGCCCCGAAGACCTTCGCCCCGTTGATGCGGGGAGTAGGCGGCGCGGGCGGGGTGAGAATGTACTGCGAGAGATCCGGCACCAGGGCGTCGGGGGCCGACTGGCTCCATGCGGGTGTCCACAGAAGCGCGGCCGCGAAGAAAAACGCGAGTAGTCGTTGCATGATTCGATTTGATTTAAGTTAGACATCTATATATTAATGTACCGATCAAAACATAGGATTTCTTCATACAAATATAGGATTTTTCTTTGAAAATTCGAATACAAGTCCTTAAAAGTCAGTTGTAACGGTCGGATTCTTTCATTTTCTTTGAAAATCTTTCCGAAAATCGTGCGAAATCCGACTTCGTGCGGTTTGAGTTAAGGAAGTTCGTATTGGAAAATATTGGCGCGGCGTCGGTTGCCGTCCTTTTTCGATTGCGAGGCGAATCCCAGAAAGAGTTTCCCGCGCCGGATTTTCACCCCTTCGGACTCGATGTATCCGCTTTCGGTGATGCCCGCTTCGGTCAGCGCTTTCAGGTCGGAGACGGCCCGAACTTTCGTGCGGGACTGTACGATGCGGCCTTCGAAATCGTAGACTGTCATGTAGGCTTCTCCCGTCGTACCGTCGTTGTTTCCGCTCGTTCCCTCCATGAGATACATGCGGCCGTCGTGTATCTCGTATCCCTGCCATGCGATGGCGGGCGTCGGGATGCTGAATCGCGCGAGAGGTTGCAGCCGCGAGAGATTGCGGACACGCACCTCGGGCGTGACGTCTTTTCGGAGCGGATAGCTCTCCGTTTCGCCGCCGTAGGAGAGGGGTTGCAGCGTGACGGTCTCTTCGGGAAGGGCTTTCGCTTCGCTGAGCGAATAGACCACCCAGCAGTAACGGCCCGGAGTGTCGACACGGGTGTAGAGGATGGCCAGCTGGTCGTTCGCCGCGTCGACGGCGGGATTCATGTTGAGGCAGCCGGCTTCGATGAAATAATTTTCGTCGGAGTTCCACGGGTAATGGGTCGAGCCGGGGTTATAGCGGATGCGCGAGACGACCTGTTCGTGCCAGTAGTTGCCGTCGTCCACCCGATTGGCGTAATTGCCTACCCAGACGAAACGCTCGTCGCCCGCCTCTTCGACGGCCATGTTCGAGGAGTGGCCGTGGAAACAGAGGGTCATGTACTCCGTAGCCTGTCGGTCGGGCATACTGCGCGAAACCAGAATTTTGTATCGATCGGTCACCTGCGTGTAGAAAATTTCGCCGCGGGAGTCGACGTCGAAGCCCTGCATGACCGTATTGGCCGGCAATTGGACGAACCGGCTGAAAATGATTCCATCGCTCAGCGGCGCATCGATCCACGTCGTGTTCGAGGAGCGGACCGTGATGCCGATCGCGCATCGGGCGTCGCCGGAGGCCGTTTCGGCCGTTACGGTCGCCGTACCGACGTTGCGGCCCGTGACGATGCCCCGTGCATCGACCGAAACCGTCTGCGGCGAAGAAGAGCGGAATGTCACGCCCAGCGGGTTGCCGTCCATGTCGTATGCGGTGTCGTTCGCATCGCCGTCGTGGCGGATGCGCAGCGTCGGGCGGTAGGTTTCGCCCACTTCGAGCGTTTTCGATGCGTTTTCGAACGAGAGGGCCGGCGGGGTGTCGGACGTTTTGTTTCCGTTCGAACAGTTCGTAGCGGCGAGGCAGAAGCCTGCTGCGGCGAAGATCAGGGAGCAGGTCATGACGAATGATTTCAACCGGCTACCGGCCCTGCCGTTTGCAGGCAGAACCGGTAGCCGGTAGTTGCTGTGATTCATGGGAGGGATCATTCGCCGGCGTCGATCAGTACGGGTTCGAATTCGCATACCGACACCAGTTTCCTGCCCGGACGGCCGGATTCGGTCATTTTCAGCCGCAGGTAGCGTCCCGCTCCGAACCATTGTTCGCTGCGGAAATCGCCGACGACCGTCTTGCTGCCCTCGAAGTCGAAGGATTGCAGGGGCATCCAGGTTTTGCCGTCGTCGGACATTTCGATCCAGCCCGCTTTGAGGTCGGTGACGTAGCTATCGTTGCGGCGCGTGAGTTTCATGCCGGCGTAGTAGCAGGTCTTGCCCAGATCCCAGTCGATCGTCACGGGGAGCGTTTCGATGTCGCCTTGGCCGATATCGTTGTAGCGGTTCTCGAATTTGGTCGATACGTCGCCGTCGATCGTCAGTTCGGGGCCGCGGCCGGTGTACCACGAGCTGCATGCCACGAGGATCCATTTGCTGCGGTCGGTGAAGAGGGGATTGAGCGCGATGTGGTAGAGCACGGTGTTGTCCGCTCCGATCTTGAATTCGGAGTTGCTTTTCAACTGTACGGCCAGCGTGTAGAAGCGGTCGGGCGTCAGCTTCGACTTGTCGATCTCGAAATGCGACACGGCCTCGCGCTTGCCCACTTCGAGCTGCGCCGGCGTGAAGGTGACGGCGTCGGTCGGGATCGGCAGGTAGTTCGTACCGTGCTCGGCGTTGTAGGCGTCGAGCACTTCGTCGCCGTAGACGTATTCGGTCGTGGTCTCCCACTTGTTGTCGAATTCGACGTAGGCGGTGAAGTCGAGCGTCTGGGAGGAGCCCAGATCGCACTCCACCACGCCGGCGTTTCGAACCAGCACCTGGGTCTCCGCCATCTCGGGATTGATCAGGATGCTGCCGAGCTCCTCGTTTACCTTCGAAGAGGAGGAGGTCAGGCGCAGCGGGATGACGTAGGACGTCAGATCGCCGAGCTGCTTGATCGCCGAGCAGTCGAGCTGCACGGTGAACGTCGTCGAGGGGTGGTCGGCATCGACCGATCCCGTACTGTTCACCAGCCGGTAGCAGGCGGGATCGAGCGCCGTATAGGCAGTGCCGTTGGCCTCGTTGTAGGCCGTGAGGACGTCGTCCGAAAGTTCGATCCCGAGCTCGGAGGGCGTGACGGTGTATCCGCTGCTGAATGCGCGGAAGGAGTAGTCGGTGGTCTCTTCGATATCGTAGAAGAGGGCTTTTTGCAGGTCGCTTTCGAGCAGATAGACGACCGAGTCCAGCAGGTTGTCGTTGCGGTGATCCGCTTCGCAGCCGCCGAGCAGCAACGCTCCGGCGACAGGTATGATGAACTGTTTGAGTTTCATGATTGTCTGAATTGAATTAGGGTTACCAACCGTAGTTCTGCGTGCAATTCGTACGGTCCATCTCCTCCTGCGAAATGGGGAAGAGGTAGCCGCGCGGCGAGAATTTGCGATGTCCGTCGCGGGCGCTGTCATGTGCGCAGAGCGTGCGTTTCCAGAAATCGCCGTTGGGCTTGTGGTCTTTGGCGTCGACGTTCATGCCGTAGACATCGCCGTGCTCCGTTTCGGCTGTCATCCATGTGCGGATGTCGAAGTAGCGCAGGTTCTCGTAGCACAGTTCGACGTGCCGCTCGCGTCGGATCAGTTCGCGCATCTGCGTCTGGTTGCCCACCGCTTCGGGGTAGACTTTGTCGATGTCGGGGACGCCCGCGCGCTTGCGCACCATGTTGAGATAGGTAAGGATGTCCGGATTGCCGGGATCGTATTCGTTGAGCGCCTCGACGTAGTTGAGCAGAATCTCGGCGTAACGGATGATCGGCCAGTCGAGGTAACCCCATGTAGCGATGTCGTATTTATCGCCGTTGGTGGCTGTATCTCGCGTGTAGTCGATGAACTTGTGGGCCAAGTATCCCGTCGCTGTGTAGTTCTGTTGCGTGGCTCCGTAGCCCGAATTTCCGCCGTTGTAGAACTGCATGTCGGTTTTCTTCACGTTGCCGCTGTGCCATGTCATGCCGCTCCAGAAGACGTTGATGTAGAAGCGCGGTTCGCGGTTCTGATACATCATGAAGGTGTTTTTCAACTCGTCGCCGTAAATCGGATGCGTGAAGGTCGAGAATCCCGTCTCGCTGTATCCCGATTCGGGATCGATGATCGGCTGAGCCTGGTCGCCGTTCGTATATCCCGTGATGGGATAACGGCCGTTGGCCATGGCGAAGGCGTCGACCAGTTTCTGCGTCGGGCCGTAGGAGCCGTAGGCTCGGGTACGCGCCGCACGCGGTGTCGTGGAGACGCCCCAGTTATAGGCGGTGACCAGATAAGAGAAAATCCGTTCGGTGACGCCGTTGACCGGACCGACCTTCGTGTAGAGGTCGTGCATGCTCGTATAGGGATCCGTTCCGTCGGCTCCGATGAGACCGTAGATGTTCAGGTCGATCACGTCTTTGGCGGCTTGTGCGGCCGTCTCCCATTTCTTCTCGTCGTAGACCGTGGGGAAGAGCGGGTTGCCGTACTTGTCGATCACGCCCTTGTAGAGGTCGTTGCCGTTGAAGAGTTTGCGGGCCGAATAGAGAAGCATCCGCGAGCGGATTGCCAGTGCGGCGCCCTTGGTAGCGCGACCGTAGTTGGCCGTCTCTCCCGTCCATACATCAGGCAGGCCCTTGCTGGTCTCCCACAGTTCATTCGCCACGTAGTTGATGCACTCCTCCCACGTGTTGCGTTCGCGTTCGTTCAACCCCTCCTGCGTGAAGTCGACCGGATCGTCGCCGATGAGGAAAACGGGCCCGTAGGCGGACATCAGCAGCGAATAGTAGTAGGCGCGCAGGAAGCGGGCTTCATTGTAGTGATAGCCCTTGTCAATTTCCGACATTTCGGGACATTCGAAGACGTGCTGCATGAAGTAGTTGGCCTCGCGGATACCCTTGTATAGGTTGTTGTAGGTTTGCGAACGATAGATGTCGTTGTTCGGATTCCACGTATCGTAGTTGATGAGCGAATAGTTGCGGCCGGTGAATACGATCGATCCGTCGTCGTCGCAGCATGACCACGGCAGTATTTGGCCGCTGGGGTCGCTGTAATTGGACTGGTAACCGTAGACGTTTGTTAGATACTGCTCCGTGGTTTTGGCTTTCTGGAAGATTTGTGCCGCAGTTAGTTGTTCATCGGGCTGGCGGTCGAGATAGTCGTCGCAGGCTACGAACGCGGTGCCGGATAATAACAGCAATCCGAATGTTTTCAATATGTTTTTCATAGTCGTTGTCGTTGGTTTAGAAGCCGATCGTAAGACCGATGTTGATGATGCGGTTGTTGGGGTAGTTCGTGGCGCCGGTCTGCAAGTCGGGGTCCCACAGTTTGAAGGGACTGAACGTGAACAGGTTCACGCCGGAGAGATAGACGCGCATGTTCTGCATGGCCATCTTCTGGGAGATGTGCTTGGGCAGCGTATAGCCGATTTCGAGGTTTTTCAGGCGCATGTAGCGGCCGTTGGCCATCCAGAACGAGGAGTTCTGGTTGTTGTTGTTATTCGTGCCGATGAACAACCGCGGATATTTGGCGTCGAGCCGTTCGGGCGTCCAGTAGTTATCGTAGACATCGGAGAAGAGGTTGGCCTCTCGGCTGTTGCGGGCGATGAAGCCTTGCGTCTGGTCGGTGCGCGTCGAGAAATTTACGTGGCCGACGCCCTGGAAGAAGGCCGAGAAGTCGAACGCCTTCCATTGCAGCGAGAAGCCGAATCCGTAGACGATCTCCGGAATGGCCGTGTAGCCGATCGGTTTGACGTCGTAGGAGTCGACCACGCCGTCGCCGTTGAGGTCGAGGTACTTGATGTCGCCTGGTTCGACGTCGCCGAACGATTGCTTCGGCCATGCGTCGATGTCGGCCTGATCGCGGAACAGGCCGGCCGCTACGAGGCCGAACGTCTGGTAGCGTGCCTGTCCCGTGCGGTTCATGTAGAGGTATTTGTAGTCGGGTTGATCCTGGTCGACGATCATGTTGCGGGCATAGGTGAAGTTACCGCGCACGGTCAGATGCAGGTCTTGGCCGATCGTCTGGTGATATTCCAGCGAAGCGTCGACGCCGCTGTTGCGCATCTTGCCGATGTTCACCCACGGCTTGGTACTCAGACCGACGTAGACGGGAATCGACGCACGTTTCAGAAAGATGCCTTCGCGCCTTTCTTTGAAATAGTCGGCCGATATTTTCAGCTTGCTGAACAGCGACAGGTCGACGCCCACGTTGAGTTTGTGCGCCTCTTCCCAACCGACGTTGGGGTTTGCCCAGTCGCCGAGCCGTGTGCCGGCATAGGATTGGGTGCTCGTACCGAAGTTGTAGGAGTTGCCCGGAACGACCGTTTCGTTGTAGATGAAGCGGCGCACGTTGTCGCCCGTGCCGATCTTGTCGTTGCCCACGATACCGTAGGAGGCCTTGATTTTGAGCAGGTCGATCACGCCCCGCACCGGTTCGAAGAACTTCTCGTTGGAGATCACGTAGCCGGCGGCTACCGACGGGAAGAATCCGAACCGTTTGCCCGGCGAGAAGTTTTCCGAGCCGTTGTAGCCGAAGTTGCCTTCGATGAAATAGCGGTTGTCGTAGCTGTACGTGATACGTCCGGCGATACCCTGGTGCCGGTAGGGAAGGGCCAGTTCGGGCTGCGACTTGTCGATTCCTACGTCGTTGCGCTGCGACTGCTGGTAGAGGAAAAGCGCCGAGAGGTCGTGCTTGCCGAAGGAGCGCGCCCAGTTGACCGACGCTTCGAGGTAGACCGAACGGTAGCCGCTGTGCGACTCGGAGTAGGTCAGGTTGTCGGCGCCGATAACCTTCTGCTGCAAGATCAGGTCGCCGAACTCGTCTCGGCCGCTGGCCATGTACTGCGGGGGTGTCTTGGTGCGTGCCAGATGGTTGTAGTTCTTGGCGTCGAACGAGCCTTTGACGGTGACGGTGAGCCCTTTGGTTACCCAGTCGCCGAGGTCCTGCGTGAGCGAGAAGAGCGACTGCGCCGTGTTGTAGAACTTCTCGCGGTAACCGGTCTGCGTCAGCAGCACGTAGGGGTTCTCGCCGTTGTTGGCGCCGGGGCCGGGCAGCAGGCCGTTGGAGTAGACGGCCGGAAAGACGTTGGGAGCCGATTTGACCGCATAGTCCCAAATCGTCGACGCCGCCGTTCCCGGTTCGTTCTTGCGCTCGAAGGTGGTGGCCAGGTTGACGTTGAGCTTGGTGTATTTGTGGAGCTGCACCTCGACGTTGGAGCGGAAGTTGAACTTGCGGAAGAAGACCGACGTGTTGTACTCCTTCATGTTGTCGCGGGCGAACAGACCGTCTTCGTTGTAGAAACCGCCCGAAATGTAGTATTTGGCCGTGCTGCCGCCGCCCGTCACGTTGACGTTGACGCGCTCGTTGAACGAGAGATCCTTGTAGAGGTAGTCCACCCAGTCTACGTTGGGATAGAGGTCGGGATCGGAGCCGTCGCGGTATTTCTGGATGACTTCGGGCGTGTAGACCTCGCTGCCCGCGGCGGCGTTCCACAGTTCGGCGAACTGCACGGCGTCGAGCATGTCGGGGACTTTGGTAGGCTGCACCATGCCGGCTTCGAAGCGGATGTTGATCTGGGGTTTGCCGACGATACCCTCGCGCGTGGTGATGAGGATCACGCCGTTGGCGCCGCGCACGCCGTAGATGGCCGTCGCGGCGGCGTCTTTGAGGATCGAGAAGTCCTTGATGTCCTCGATGTCGACCAGATCCAGATCACGTTCGATGCCGTCGACGAGCACCAGCGGCGTCGTGCTGCTGCCGAAGGTCGAGATGCCGCGGATCCAGAAGGTCGAGCTGGCGCCCGGTTCGCCCGAACGCTGCACCGAGATCACGCCGGCCAGCTGGCCGGCCAGGTTGTTGGAGATTTTGGCCGTCGGCATCCGGATGTCGTTGACCGAGACCGAGGCGATCGACCCCACGACGCTGGCCTTCTTCTGCGTGCCGTATCCCACGACGACCACTTCGTCGAGTTCGTTGCCGGCCGAGAGTTCGATCACCTTGGGAAGGTTGGTGACGGGGAACTCCTGTGTCTGATAGCCGATGTAGGAGACGGCGATGTAGCCGTAGTGTCCCGTGAAGGTGTAGTCGAAAGCTCCGTCGACGTTGGTGTTCGTTCCCAGCGCCGAATCTTTGACCCAGACCGTCGCGCCGATGATCGGCTCCTTGGTCTCGGCATCGATCACGCGGCCCGCGATGTGACGCGTCTGCGACGCCTGCTGCGCAGCCTCGGCGCGCGGCTGCTCCTGCGTAAGGATGATCGTGTTGTAGCGGATCACGTAGCTGATACCCGTGCCGCGGAGTGCATCGGCGAGCAGCTCCTCGACGTTGTGTTTCGACGGATCGGCCTTGATCGTGATGTTGTCGGCCAGATTACCTTGGTAGGAGACCTTGTAAGAGGTCTGCGCTTCGATCTGTCGGATCAGTTCTTTCAGGTTGGTCACGTTCCCGATGCGGATCGTGTTTTGTTGCGCCGTCTGTGCGGCGTGGGATAATTCCCCCCCCCACGGGATTTGGAATGTCAGGCAGAGAAGCAGCAATGCCCGGACATGCCATGAACCGCGAAAATTCTGTTTCATAGACGAATGGTTTAGGTTAAGTTAGTTAAGATCGTGACGCATGCCGTGTGCCGGCGGCCGCGTCTTTTCTATCTCGGACAGTTATTCATAAAATGGTGATTTTGTCGCCGTTCCGGGTGAAGCGTGTATCGGTCGAGAGCGTCACGATTTCGAGGACATGGCGCAGCGGCATGTTGTAGTCGAGCGTGCCGGTGAAGAGGATCTCTCCGAGCGCTTCGCGGCCGAAAGCGATGTCGCAGCCGTAGTGGGTGCCGATGCTTTCGGCGACCTTCGACAGCCGGACGTACTGGAACGAACGCAGTTGCGCATCGAGTTCCGCATCGACGTTGACTTCGCGCAGCATCAGTTTGCGGTTGGCCGGATTGTACGAGATCTTTTGTCCGGGGCTCAGCGTCACCGTGCGGTCGCCCGCGTGGAAGTCGACGACGCCTTCGATGAGCGTCGTCTCGATGTCCGAACAGTCGTCGTAGGCTTTCATGTTGAATTTCGTGCCCCGCACGACGGTGCGGGTCTCCTTTCCGGCGTCAACGGTAAACGGTGCGTCGGCCATTTTGCGGATGTCGAAGAAAGCTTCCCCCGTCAGATGCACCGTGCGGCCCTCGCTGCCGAAATCGGATGCGTAGCGCAGCTGCGAGTGGGGCATCAGTCGTACGTTCGAACCGTCGGAGAGACGGATCGAGCAGGCCCGCTCTTCGGTCGTGACCGTACAGGTGCGGTCGTCCGCAGACCGGTAGGGAAACAGCAGCGAACCTGCGGTGAGGAGTCCGACGGCGAAGACGGCCGCATAGCGGACGACGGTGCGCAGCCGTTTCGTCGGTGCGGGGCGCCTGTGCGCCTCGATGCGCCGACGCAGCGTCTGCCAGGAGAGATTGGGATCGACCGCGGCTGCGGCCGACAGGCGTTCGCCCGTGAAGAAAACGAGGTAGAGCCGTTCCAGCCTGCGGCGGTTCTCGTCGGAGGCGTCGTACCATCGTTCGACCTCGGCCGAGGTCGTGGCGTCGAGTTTTCCTCCCAGAAATTCGATCAACAGCGTATCGTCGATTTCGATCATGGATGTCGGGGTTTTGATAATAATACGTCCCGACATGAAAAGTTACTAAGGGGAAAAGGCAGTTTTCTTTCGTCGAAACCGGAAAACCGGTTGCGGTACGGTCAGACCAGATCGTTGCGTCCGGAGAGTGAGAGCAGCCAGAGCAGCAGCGGCAGGTAATCTTTGAGGGCTACGCCGAGTGTGCGCAGCGCCTGCGAGATATGGTAGTTGACCGTTTGCGGGGAGACGCCGAGTTCGGCGGCGATCTGCTGGTGCGTCATCCCCATCCGGCGGCTCATCTCGAAGATGCGGCGCGTCTGTTCGGGCAGACGGGCGAGCGCTTCGTCGTACAGACGCGACAACTCGGAACCGAGATAGAAGTCGGGGGATTCGAAACGTTCGGCGAAGCGCTCGCTCAACTGCTGGTGGACGCGCTGCCGGACCTGCCGGTGGGCGATGCGGTCGAACGCCTTGTTGCGGACGATCATAAAGAGCAACCCTTTGAGCGACAGCTCTTCGAGCAGTTTGTCTCGGTTTTCCCAGATGTAGAGCATCGCGTCCTGCACGATGTCCTCGGCCGTCGAGACCGGCACCCAACGCGACGCGAAACTGCACAGGCCGCGGTAATAGAATTTGTAGCAGGCTTCGAAGCAGGCCATGTCGCCGCGGTGGAGCCGGCGGATGACTGCGCGGTTGTCGTCGAGATCGTATTTGGACTGAAAAATCATCGTTGCTCGTTGTCCGTTCGAAACCCAAAGATACGCTTTTTTCCGAAAAATCGTCGGGAGAGGTGAAAGAAATGGCCTTCCGGCCGATCTCGTCTCCCCGTTTCATTCGGGTGTCGCGGAGCTTTCCGGAGGATGCGAAGGGGCGGCCCGTCCGGCTGATTCCCGAAATTTTCATCGTTTTTTTCCGGTCTCGTACCGTGGTTTGTCGGCCCTCCTGCCGGGCTGCCGTTCTGCGACTTGTCGCAACTCGTTTTTGCCTCGGCAAAAGCCAATATATTTGCATTGCGCTCGACTTTTCGTATCTTTGACTTCGTCTCGGCGAATTTCGAGCGAATTCATTCGTCGTTCGGTGTGTCGTATTTTGATTCTCGTGAAGTTCCGTGTCATGAAAATATCCTGCCTCGCGCTTTTCCTGGCTTGTTTTTCGTTCGCGCCGCTCGGCGCTTCGCCTCGCTTCGAAGTCGTGCGCGATTCCGCCGGTTTCGTCCCTCGGTGGTCGTGCGGCCAGTTCGTCGTGACGCCGCCTGCGGAGGGGCTGTGGTCGATCGCTACGGCATGGCGCGACGGGGCTCCGGCCGAGTGGCGGCATGTACGTGCCGTGACATGCGAACGGACGGGCGAGTGGACGATCCTTTCGGGCGAACTGGCCTGCCGCGGCGGCCGGTGGCTGCTGCGCGACGCTTACCGCGTCGAGGACGATCTGCTGCATTGCATCCGTCGTTACGAGTGGACGGAAGGTCCGGCGCTCGATTCGGTGACGCTCGGTATCCGGTGGCAGCTGCCCCCATGTCCGGTGCGGCCTTTTCTGCCGGGGATCCTCTACTACGGCAATCCGTCGGGCGCGCGCAATACGCCCGACAATGTCGTGCGTTACGAAGGCCGGGCCGGCGAGTTCGCCCTTTTCGAAGAACACCGCTATCCGATGCCGTTCGCTGCGTTCGAGATCGAATGCGGCGAACGTTGCGCGGCAGCGTCGCTCTTTACGTTGCCCAGCCCGCTCGCCGATCCGCGTTATGCGGATCACTGGTGGTCGCTCGGCGTGCGGCAGGCGGACGGGCATCCCGAATTGCTGCTGCTGTCGGGACCGATCGGCTACAATGGTCGTGCGGGGGCCTGCAAAGCGCTCCAAAAGGGGAGTTTGCAACTGCCCGGTCAATACCTGGCCGTTCGACCGGGGACGGTGATCGAGAAGGAGTTCCGGCTGGCGATCGATCCCGCGCCACTGCGCGGTGCAGCTTTCCGGCGGCCTGTCCATCGGGCGTTGGAGCTGTATGCGCCTTTTTCGTGCGAGGGGCTGCCGGGCTTCGAGGAGATCGTGGCGGCGAAATGCCTCATGACGCGTTCGCGCTGGATCGACGAGGGTCCGGTCGCTGGATTCAACATGTATCCCGCGCCGCGGCGGGCGATCGTGATGGGGTGGTGCGGACAAGCCGCCGCGCCGGGTTATTTCCTCCAACATCTCGGTGCGCTCGGGGTCGATACGGTCGGTATGCACGCGATGGTGCAGCGGTCGCTCGATTTCCTGACGCGGGCGCCTTTCGACGGGGAGGGGTTTCGCGTGCGGTACGATGTCGCTTCGCAATGCTGGTCGTCGCCCGATCCGGTTTCGATGGGGCAGGCGATGTACAATTTCGCGCTGGCGATCCGCTCGGCCCGCCGGACGGGCGGCTACGATACGGCCCGATGGGAGGCCTTCCTGCGCCGTGCCTGCGACTTCGCCGCACGGCGGGTCGCCGATCCGGCCTGGCATCCGCGGTCGACGGCCGAAGCCTTTTTCATCGCGCCGCTGCTCGCCGCCGCCGAGCTTTTCGGCTGCGAGCGTTATGCCGCTGCCGCGGCGCGTGCCGCCGACCATTATGCCGCACGGCATCTGTCGATGGACGAGCCCTACTGGGGCGGCACGCTCGACGCGTCGGGCGAGGACAAGGAGGGGGCGTGGGCCGCTTTTCAGGGGTTTCTGGCGCTCTACGAGCATACGCGCGATGCCGAGTGGCTGCGGCGTGCGCAACATGCCGCCGATGTCTGTCTGAGCTATACCGTGGTGTGGGACATCCCGTTGCCGGCGGGTCGTCTGGCCGACCGTGGACTACGCACGCGCGGCTGGACATCGGTCTCTCCCCAGAATCAGCATCTCGACGTCTACGGCGTGCTTTATGCCCCCGAACTCTACCGGCTGGGAACGTATACGAACGACGAGAACTTGCAGTCGTTGGCGCGCGTGATGTACCGCAGTTGCGGCCAGTTGATCGATCCGTGGGGTCGTCAGGGCGAACAGATCCAGCAGACGAATTTCGCACAGCGCGGCGATCTGAGCGACGTGACGCAGTTCCGTGGCGGATATGCCGAGGGATGGACGGTCTTCTGGATCACGGCCCATTTCCTCCATGCGGCGGCCAAGTTCGACGAAATGGGCGTGCGCCCCTGACGGCGCGCGGCCTCTGTTTGCAACCGGAACGTACTAAACTTCGAATAGATGAAAGATTCGTTTTCTCGCAGAGAGCACATCGGCTGGGTAGACCTGCTGCGTGTGCTGGCCTGTTTTCTGGTCGTTTTCGCCCACTGCTGCGACCCCTTCGTGGGGCAGCTCGACGCCGATCGCGGCGCGTTTCTGACCGGCGCTTTCGCCGGCAGTCTGGTCCGGTGCAGCGTGCCGCTCTTCGTGATGATGACCGGCGTGCTGCTGCTGCCCGTAGGCGAGGGGATGGGGGCCTTCTACCGCCGGCGCATCGGCCGCATCGTGCCGCCGCTCCTGTTCTGGTCGCTGGCGCTGCCGCTGCTCTTCTTCGCCTATCTCCACACCTTCGGCGCCGCTACGCAGAGCCCGACGGTCGATCCGGCGTCGTATACCGTGCGCCAGCTCGTCGTGCGCCTCTATACGTTCGTCTTCAACTTCAACTACGACACCACGCCGCTGTGGTATCTCTATATGCTCGTGGGGCTTTACCTCGTGATGCCGGTGCTGGGCGCATGGCTGCGGCAGGCTTCGCAGCGCGATCTGCAACTCTTCCTGGCCGTGTGGGGCGCGGCGCTGCTGCTGCCCTACGTCGAGGTGGCGGCACCGCTGCTGGGCTATGCGGGCAACGGCGGCAACATGGGGCTGTGGGGCGTCTGCGACTGGAACGCCTACGGGACGTTCTACTATTTTTCGGGCTTCGTCGGCTATCTGGTGCTGGCCTACTATCTGGTGCGCTATCCCTTGCGGTGGAGCTGGCGGCGGACGCTCGGCGTGATGGCGCCGCTCTTCGCGGTCGGCTACCTCATAACGGCGCTGGGCTTCGTCGCCACGCAGAACCGGTTTCCGGGTAATTTCGCCTATTTGGAGATCGTGTGGTACTTCTGCGGCATCAACGTCTTCATGATGACGCTGCCCGTCTTCGTCGTCGTGCAGAAGCTCGCCGTCGCCGCCCGTCCGTGGCTTTCGCGTCTGGCGTCGCTCACCTTCGGCATCTATCTGTGCCACTTCGCCGTGATCCCCGTGTGCTACGACCTGCTCGACTGCGCCGCGCTGCCCGACTGGGTGCGGCTCGCGGGGATGAGCGTCGCGGCCTTCGCCGCGAGCGCGCTCGTCGTCTGGGCGATGAGCCGCTGGAGCGTCACGCGGCGCGTGGTGATGTGACCGGCGCCTTCCTGCAATCGCAACGGGCCGGCCCTCGAAGGGGCCGGCCCGTTTTGCCGATCGGCAGACGGTTCAGTCCACCTTGATGTCGGTATTGACGTTCCTGTGTCCGGCGAGTGCGTAGTAGAGGATGTAGAGCACACCGGCGAAGACCACCCAGAAGGACATCATGTAACCTGCGTGGTCGGCCACCAGACCCTGGATCAGGGGCAGGATGCCGCCGCCGCAGACCATCACCATGAAGATGCCCGAAGCGGCCGAGGTGTATTTGCCGAGTCCTTCGACGGCCAGATTGAAGATGCCGCCCCACATCACCGAGGTGCACAGGCCGCAGAGGACGAGCAGCATGATGCTGACCGGAACCTGCGCCATGCCGAATGAAATGTCGCTCTGGAAGACGGGCATGCTCACCACCGCACTGACGGGGCAGAGCATGGCGCAGATGACCAGCAGGCAGGCTGCCGTCGCAACGGTCGAAAGCATCGCCTTGGGCGAGACCTTGGCGCCGAGCAGACCGCCCGCGAAGCGGCCGATGAGCATCAGGAACCAGTAAGTGCCGACGACCGAACCGGCCACGGTGGTGTCGATCCCGAGGTCGGTGGTCATGAAGAGGTTGGCGAAGTTGGGAATACCCACCTCGACGCCGACGTAGACGAAGATCGCTACCGTGCCCAGGACGAAGTGGCGGAACGACAGCGCGCTGTGCTCGTTCTTCTCGGCGGACTTTTCGTTCGTCAGGGCGAACGGTTCGGGAATCTCCATCACGAGCATCACGACGAAGGCCAGCGCGAAGATGCCCATGGCGATGAACAGGGCGGGTGCGGCGTTGCTGATCGTGGCCTGTGCGGCGTTCCCCATGAGATAACCTACCAGCACCGGAACGATCGTGGCGGCCAGCGAGTTGAGCGAACCGCCGAACTGCACGAGCTGGTTGCCGCGGTTGCCGCCGCCGCCCAGCGTATTGAGCATGGGGTTGACCACCGTATTGAGCATACACATCGAGAAACCCGAAACGAAGGCGCCGATCAGATAGACGCTGAAACTGGACATCAGACCCGAAAGATAAGAGATGCCGACGCCGATGAAGCCTACGGCCACGGCAGCGAGCGCCGTCTTCTTGTAGCCGATGCGCTGGAGCATCAGGCCCGCCGGCAGACCCATGAAGGCGTAGGCGATGAAATTGGCCGCGTTGCCGAGCTGCGACATGAAGTTCGACGCGCCGAACTGGTTCTTGACGATGATTCCCATCGGGTTTTGGAGCCCCGTCACGAAGGAGATCATCGCAAAGAGCGCGAACATCATCGCAATGGGCAGAACGTAGTTTTTTTTCTGTGTTTCCATAAAGTATTTCAGATTGGTTTTCTCCGTTATCGGTTGCGTTCGGCCACGTAGGCGCACAGGTTGACCAGGGCCGAGCGGATCGGACCGTCGGGCCATTCGGCCAGCAGCGCGGTCGCCCGTTGCAGGTAGCTCTGCATCACTTTCGACGCCTCCTGCAAGCCTCCCTGCTCCTCGACGGCCTGTTGCAGGGCGTCGACCGCCGCTTCGTCCTCGCGGCAGCGTGCCAGCAGGGCGAGCAGCTCGTCGCGCCGCGCCGCGTCGGCACGGTCGAGCAGCAGCAGCAGCGGCAGCGTGATCTTGTGTTCGCGCAGGTCGTTGTTCGACGGCTTGCCCGTCTCGGCGCCGCGCGTGAAGTCGAGGATGTCGTCCTGGATCTGGAACGCCATGCCCAGCGCGTCGCCGAAGCGGCGCATCCGGGCGACCTGTTCGCGGTTCGCGCCGGCCGAGAGCGCCCCCACGCCGGCGCTGATGCCCAGCAGGCTGGCCGTTTTCTTGTAGATGATCTCCAGGTAGGCGTCGCGCGTGATCTCCATGCGCTCGGCGCGGTCGCTTTGTAGCAGCTCGCCTTCGCAGAGCGTGGCGATCGAGGCGATGACGTAGGAGACCAGGTCGTACTGCCCGCTGCGCATCCCGAGCTCCATGTTGCGCGCCAGCAGATAGTCGCCCAACACCACGGCGTTGCGCGACTGCCATTTGGCGTTGGCCGATGCGCGGCCGCGGCGGGTGTCCGCTTCGTCGATCACGTCGTCGTGAATGAGCGAGGCGGTGTGGATGATCTCGACGAGCATTGCTGCCAGATAGGTGCGCTGCCCGATGCCGCGCCCGCCGGCGGGCGCGTTCAACGCCGCCGAAAGCAGTACCAGCAGCGGCCGTACGCCTTTGCCGCGCGAGGAGAGGATGTAGTCGACCATGCCCGAAAGCAATTCGTTCTCCACCTTGAAATTCCGGCGGACGAACGCATCGAACTCTTCCAGTTCCTGCGCGACGGGGCCGCGTATCGCATCGAGTGTAACCATAGCTCGGGTGACGTTTTGTAGGACAAAGATAGGAATAAGCGCGAGCAAATGCAAATTTATTTGCATGGCCTTCGGCTTATTCGTATCTTTGGCTTCGCCTTAGGTACTCCGTCTCGGCATAATCAAGTTGCCGCTTGCTTCTGCGCTCGACTTTTCGTACCTTTGAACCGACGAACAATCGCTGCTATGACCACTCTATTCAGAAAATTCTTGCCGGCGGCCGTGGCCGTACTCCTTTTCTTCACGTTGGCGGCCCTCTATTTCGCGCCCCAGTTCGGCGGCGACGTGCTGCCGCAACACGATGTGCGTCAGTACGAAGGGGCCAGTCGCGAGATCCATCGGACGCGCGAGGCCTACGGCGAAGACCCGCAGTGGATCGGTTCGATGTTCGGCGGTATGCCCGCCTATCTGGTCGACGTGCGCTATCCCGCACAACTGGTCAAGGATGCGGCCGTACCGCTGACGCGGGCCGTGCCGATCCCCGCCGGACTCATCTTTTTTGCCATGTGCGCCTTCTGGGTGATGCTCCGCATGATGAAGATCGATCCGTGGGTGGGAATCGTGCCGTCGCTGGCCTACGGCCTTTCGACCTATTTCCTGCTCATCATCGGGGCGGGGCACCTGACCAAGATGTGGGCGCTGGTCTATGCGCCGCCGATGATGGGCGGCATCTGGATGACGCTGCGCGGAGGGCGTCCGGGGTGGGGCGGAGCGTTCACGGCGCTCTTCGCTTCGCTCGAAATCGGCGCCAACCATCCGCAGATCACCTACTATTTCCTGCTGGCGGCCGCCTTGTTCTGGCTCAGCGAAGGCATCGTCGCCTTGCGGGAGAAACTCTTGAAACCCTTCGCCAAACGTACGGCGGTGCTGGCGGCCGCAGGGCTGCTGGCGCTCGGTTCGAACTTCGCACCGCTGTGGTACACCGCCCAGCACGCGAAGGATACCACGCGCAGCGGTTCGGAACTGGCGGCCGGGGATGCCGGGAGCGGCGGGCTGGATCTGGCCTATGCGACGGCGTGGAGCTACGGCCGTGCCGAGAGCTGGAACCTGCTGATCCCCGATTTCATGGGCAGCGACTCGGCCCGCGCCTTCTCGGAGGACGGCCCCGTCGCCGCGGCGTTGACGCCCTACGGCATGGCGCAGGCGGCGCAGCAGCTTCCCGCCTACTGGGGCGAACAGCCCTACACCGGCGGGCCCACCTATCTGGGCGCCGCGGCGCTCTTCCTGGCGTTGCTGGGGGTGCTGCTCGTCGGCGGCCGCGACCGCTGGTGGATCGTGGCGGCGAGCCTCGTCATGCTGCTGCTGGCGTGGGGGCATCACTTCATGGGATTGACCGAACTGGCCTATAAATACCTTCCCGGCTACAACAAGTTCCGCACGGTCTCGATGGCCCTCGTGGTCGTGCAGTGGACGGTGCCGCTGCTGGCGGCGCTGGCGCTCCAGCGGCTCTGGTGCGCGGAGCTTCCGGCTGTGCGGCTGCGCCGTGCGCTGGCGTGGGCCGCGGGCGTCACGGGAGGGCTGTGCCTGCTCTTCGCCGTAGCGGGCGGCCAGCTCTTCGATTTCGGCCGCGAGGCCGCCGTGGAGCAGATGACCGCGCAGTTCAACCGTATTTTGCAGGCCAACGGCGCCGACGATCTGCTGCGACAGGGACTCGACGCGACGATCGGCGAGGAGGTCGGTGCGGCGATGGCCGACGAGCGGGCCGCGATGATGACGGCCGACGCCTGGCGGTCGCTGCTCTTCGTGCTCCTCACGGCGGCCGCCGTGGGGCTGATGATCGTGCGTCCGGCGTGGCGCGGCGCGGCCGTCGCGCTTGCGGGCGTGCTGGTCGCGGCCGATCTGTGGGGTGTCGACGTGCGCTACCTGTCGTCGGACGACTTCGTGTCGCCGCGCCGGCAGCAGTGGACGCCGAGCGGGGCCGACAAGCTGATTCTCGGCGACACGACGCCCGGCTTCCGTGTGCTGAACCTCACGGTCAGCCCCTTCAACGACGCCACGACGAGCTACTACCACCGTTCGGTGGGCGGCTACCACGGCGCGAAGATGTCGCGTTATCAGGACGTGATCGACCGCTACCTCTCGTCGAACGACGAAGCGGTGCTCGACATGCTCAATACCCGTTACCTCATCCTGCCGGGCGCCGACGGGCGGCCCGAAGCGCATCTGCGCGCGACGGCGCAGGGTGCGGCGTGGCTGGTGCGCGACGTCGTGACGGCCTCGACGCCGCAGCAGGAGCTGGCGGCGCTGGCGACGGCCGACCTGCGCCGTCAGGCGGTGGTCAACCCCGCCGACTATGCCCGCATGACGGGTGCCCGCGAAGGGGCGCTTCCGGCGGTCGATACGCTCGGCGGTACGATCCGGCTCACGGAATACCGCCCCAACTATCTGAAATACGAATACACCTCCGCGGCGCCCGCCACGGCGGTCTTCTCCGAGATCTTCTACGACAAGGGCTGGACGGCCTGGGTGGACGGCGTCGAGACACCCTATTTCCGTGCCGATTACCTGCTGCGCGCCCTGGAACTTCCGGCCGGCGATCATACGGTCGAGTGGCGGTTCCGTGCGCCGCACTGGGGAGCGGTCGAGGGGGTGACGGGGCTTTGCTCGGCGGCGATCCTGCTCCTGATCGCCGGACTGGCCGCTGCGGAGTGGTATAAACGAAAAAAGCGATGAAAGACAACAAGCGACTCAAACGGCGCGTGCGCAACTCCTACATCGTCTCGACGGTGAGCATGGCGCTGGTGCTGTTCCTGCTCGGTTCGGTGGGGTATCTGATGACGGCCGCGCTGCGTGTGGCGCGGACGCTTCAAGAGAGCGTGACGGTGACCGTCGAACTGGCGGACGGGGTGGATTCGCTGCGGCGCGGCGAGATCGAACGCCGCCTGCGCGGCGACGAGATGGTGCGCGACATCGAGTTCGTCTCGAAGCAGACGAAGATCGGCGACGCGGAGTTCCGCCACATGTTCGAAAACGAGATCGAGGAGGTGCTCGGCGAAAACCCGCTCAACGACAGTTTCGAGGTGCACCTCTCGGCCGAGTCGGCCGACTCGGTGCGGCTCGACGCCTTCATGGCCAAGGCCGGCGGGATGCGGGGCGTGGAGCGTGCGACCTGCCCGCTGCCGATGATCCGGCGGATGCACGCCACGGTGAACAAGATCCAGCTGGTGCTGGCGGTCTTCGCTGCGGCGTTGCTGGCCATTTCGCTGATTCTGCTGAGCAATACGATCCGGCTTTCGATCTACTCGAAGCGTTACCTCATCAATACGATGAAGCTGGTCGGCGCGACCAAGTGGTTCATCATGCGGCCCTTTCTGGCCAGCAGCGTCTGGCAGGGGCTGGCGGCAGGGGCCGGCGCTTCGGCGCTGTTCGGCGTAGCGCTCTACGGGTTGAGCGCGGCCCTGCCCGAACTGACGACGCTCGCGGCGATGACCAAGGCGATGATCATCGTGGGGAGCATGATGGCCGGCGGCGTGGCGCTCGCGCTGCTTTTTACGGCCGTATCGGTCAACCGGTTCGTCGACATGAGGTCGGACAAGATACACTTGTATTGAGGGGTCGGACGTTTGAGCAGAAATGGGTTCGGTATCCGGTTTCGTACGGGTGCAGTCACGGTCCGCGGCCGTGTTTCCGGATTTTACCCTCTCCTGAATTTCCTCCTCGGAGGGGACTTCGGGGAGTTCGTTCCGCAGGTCTGCCCCTTCGGCTGCGGTCGGCCGGCGGGAACAAGGACCGTTTTGTCGGGCTGCCGCCCGTGTAGAGGAAATTGATAAACAGACGATACGCAATGAAAAAATTCAATGAAATCGGCGATCCCAACGACGCCAAGATGCCGCTCTCGGCGAAAAATTACGTGCTGCTGCTCGTCGGGGCGGCGGTCATTCTGCTGGGGATGATCCTCATGTCGGGCGGCGGCAGCGACTCGCCCGACGAGTTCAACTACGCCATGTTTTCGTGGCGGCGCATCACGCTGGCGCCGATTCTGGTCATCGGCGGTTTCGCATTCGAAATTTACGCCATCCTCAAACGCTGGTAGAAGATGGATACGATAGAGGCCATTATCCTGGGCATCGTGCAGGGGCTTACCGAGTTCCTGCCCGTGTCGAGCAGCGGGCACCTGCAAATCGCCAAGGCGCTCATGGGGGTAGAGATCGAACAGAACCTGCTCTTCGACGTGACATTGCACGCCGCTACGGTGCTCAGCACGATCGTCGTGCTGTGGAGCGAGGTGGCGCGCCTGTTGCGGGGGCTCTTCTCGCGGCGGTTCAACGAGGAGCAGGCCTACGTGCTGAAACTCCTGCTGTCGATGATTCCGATCGGGATCGTCGGCTTCACGCTCAAAGACCGGCTCGACGCCCTTTTGGAGTCGCCGGCGATCCTGCTCGTGGTGGGGTGTATGCTGCTGGTGACGGCGGCGCTGCTCGCTTTCGCCTACTACGCCAAGCCCCGGCAGAAGGCGCAGCTCTCCTACCGCGACGCCTTCCTGATCGGTGTGGCGCAGGCCGTGGCGGCGCTGCCCGGCCTGTCGCGTTCGGGATCGACGATCGCTACGGGGCTGCTGCTGGGCAACCGCAAGCAGACGGTGGCGCAGTTCTCCTTCCTGATGGTGCTGGCTCCGATCCTGGGCGAAACCTTCCTGGAATTGATGAAGGGCAACCTCGGCGCGCAGGCGATCGGCTCGGCGCCGCTGGCGGCCGGTTTCGTCGCGGCCTTCGTCGTGGGGTGTCTGGCCTGCAAGTTCATGATCGAGATCGTCAAACGCGGCAAACTCGTCTGGTTCGCGCTTTACTGCGCGGCGGCGGGTACGGTGTCGATCCTCTCCTATGTGCTGTAAGACGATGGAAAGTACCGATTTGCAGCGGGTGAACTTCGAGGAGGGCTATGTCGCCGTGATCGACAAGCCCTACCGTTGGAGTTCGACCGACGTGGTGCGCAAGGTGAAGTTCGAGTTGCGCAAGGCGGGTTACCGCAGGATCAAGGTCGGCCATGCCGGTACGCTCGACCCGCTGGCCACGGGAGTTCTGCTGGTCTGCATCGGACGGGCGACCAAGCGGGTCGACGCCTTGCAGGCCGAGCGGAAGGAGTACATAGCCGGCGTGCGGCTGGGTGCCACGACCCCCAGCTTCGACCGCGAACACACGGTCGACCGGACCTTCCCGACGGACCACATCACGCGACCGGAGGTCGAACGGGCGCTCGCCTCGCTCGTGGGCGAGCGGTTGCAGACGCCGCCGCTCTATTCGGCCAAGAAGATCGAGGGGACGCGCGCCTACGAGTTCGCCCGTGCCGGCGAGCAGGTCGAGATGCGGCAGTCGCTCGTCACGATCTACGACATCGAGCTGCTGGAATGCCGTCTGCCGGAGCTGACGATCCGCGTGCGCTGTTCGAAGGGAACCTATATCCGCTCGCTTGCGCGCGAGATCGGCGAAGCGCTGTCGAGCGGCGCCTATCTCACCTCGCTGCGTCGCACGCGCAGCGGTACGCACGACGTCGAAGCGGCATGGCAATTGGATGATTTTCTGAAAAAGTTGAGGGGAGAGTGAAACAAAATAGTTTTTCCGACGTATATACCTTGATTGTTTTGTGTTTTCTGCGATAGAGAAACAGATCCGGCCGGTGCGGGCGCAAGACCGCTTTCGGACTGTGCCGGGCGTGGAAAACGAAGGGTCAAATTCAACTTTCCGACAATGAAATTATCACAGTACGGGTACGAGTTCAAGCCGGAGATGCTGGCCAAGTACCCTGCCGAGAACCGCGACGAAGCGCGTCTGATGGTGGTGAACCGTGCCAAGGGCACGATCGAGCATCGTATTTTCAAGGATATCATCGACTATTTCGACGAGGGCGACCTGTTCGTCTTCAACGACACGAAGGTCTTTCCGGCCCGTTTGTACGGCAACAAGGAGAAGACCGGCGCCGAGATCGAAATCTTCCTGCTGCGCGAGTTGAACCGCGAACTGCGTCTGTGGGACGTGCTGGTCGATCCGGCGCGCAAGATCCGTATCGGCAACAAGCTCTATTTCGGCGATGACGACCTGATGGTGGCCGAGGTGATCGACAACACCACTTCGCGCGGCCGCACGCTGCGCTTCCTGTTCGACGGCGATTACGACGAATTCAAGGCCGCCCTGTTCAAACTGGGCGAGACGCCGCTGCCCAAGTGGATACGTCCGAAGGTCGAGCCGATCGACGAGGAGCGCTATCAGACGATTTTCGCGAAGAACGAAGGAGCCGTCGCCGCGCCGACGGCCGGACTGCATTTCAGCAAGCACCTGATGAAAAGGCTCGAGATCAAGGGCGTCGACATGACCTTTCTGACGCTGCACGTGGGATTGGGTAATTTCAGGACCGTCGACGTCGAGGACCTGACCAAGCATAAGATGGATTCTGAGCAGATGGTCGTGAACGGGGATGTCGTGAATATCGTGAATACGGCAAAAGATAACGGACGACAGATTTGTGCAGTCGGTACCTCCGTGATGCGCGCTATCGAAACAGCTGTCAGTACAGACGGTCACCTGAAAGAGTTTGAAGGGTGGACTAATAAGTGCATTTTCCCGCCGTATGACTTCAGTGTGGCGTCCAGTATGATTACGAACTTCCATATGCCGCTGTCTACTTTGTTGATGATGACAGCCTCTTTTGGCGGATATGACCTGATCATGGATGCTTATGAGGTCGCATTGAAAGAAAAATATAGTTTCGGTGCTTATGGCGATGCCATGTTGATCCTGTAAAAACGGGTACTTATGGCGATTGCATACCTGGGCTTGGGAACCAATGTCGGGAATAAGCGACGGAACATGATAACAGCCGCAGCGTTGTTAGCTGAAAGGGTGGGAGATGTTCTTGCCCTTTCTGATATGTATGAGACGGAGCCTT
>OODI01000149.1_pt1 | contig 35153 bp, 29 predicted proteins | sample 1671141 | NCBI WGS metagenome assembly OODI01 (sample SAMN06348126, study PRJEB24527) | human gut metagenome | biome: human gut; feature: ankylosing spondylitis patient; material: feces | host: Homo sapiens | place: China | collected 2015-10 | reverse complement strand
TCCATGTGTTCAGTCTAGTTCGTAAATATGTGTCCAGGATTCTGGGTACATATCAGCTAACAGTTCTGCCTTTTGTTGTCATTGTTTATCCGTTATCCTCCGCAGGCTCAAAGGATTGCTCGCAAATATCCAGCACATTATCATTTTGATCCATACTGAAGGATAAATTGAAAAAGACTTCCGGGTAGCGTTCGTCAATATAGGAATAGCACAAATTGTATTGGCTTTCCAGACCATCATGATTATAGGCCTTATTTTTATACACTACCTCTTTTTGAGGCTCTCCATAAGCAGCAATTACCTGTTCTCTGGAATTGCCTAATTTTATACCACGCGAAGTTTCTGTGTCTGATGACATTTGATCGGGGTATTCAGTATATGCCGTACAATTTGTAGTCATAATAGAAATACGTTCTACATCTTCATAGCCGTTTCCGGCTCCATATAAGTCTACGTAATTGCTATATCCAAATCCATTAACATTAAAATCCTCATAAGAGAGAGGCAAAATGGTGCTATTCTCCGTGCTTCCTGATACTTCCACCGGTGCCGGAGTTTCTGTGGAATCTTCCGTTATCACTTCTGTGGTTTCAGTGCGTTCGGTTTCTGCGTTCGTTTCACTCTGCCCGGCATCCGGTGCTTAACGTTGCTTCGCAACTATTATGATCAAATTGTAGCAGAAAATGGAGATATGGCAACTGGATTTTTCTAAGATATTTCCCATGCATGAAGTATCAAGAGTTGTAATCAGTACATTCTTAGGATTTAGATGAAAAATAGGATTTACTATGATATGATTAGTTAAGAATTATATTTAATACGAAAGAGGAATGACACATTATTATGGAATTTTTCAGTTTGTTTTCAACAGTATTTTTTAATATAGCAATTACCTTTGGCCTGTTATTACTTATATACTTGTTTTTCTTTTCGGGCATTAGAGCACGTAAGGACCTGAAACCGGTTAAGTACATTTCCTACAAAAAGGATCATTTTCAGGAGAATTTTGAATTTACCTGTGAGTTTTGCGGATCCAAGGTATCTTCTGCGGATGAAAAATGTCCAACCTGTGGCGGTAATTTTGGAAAGAACAAGGAGTATCAGTTAAAGAAACGGGCCATGCATCAAAGGTATTTAGAGTATATGAAATCCCAGGAAGAAGCCATTACACAGGAAACGGAATATATAAGTACTACAATGCAGGCAATTCAAAAATATAAGCTGATACGTCATAAATACTACAATTTTGAAATCGGCGAGCCTCCGGTTTATAAACCTGCAAGTGATTATGAATTTACCTGTGAATACTGTGATAATAAGATAAGGGGAAAAAGCACAGACGAAAAGGGGTGTAGTAATTGTGGGGCTTCTTATAAAGAAAACCTGGAATTATTGGTACGCGAAGAGGAAGACTGTCTGGAAAAACGCCATTATGATGAATATATGAAACTGAAGGATCTGGAGTGGGAGCAGAATATCAGGAATGAGCGAAGAGATGCAAACATTGATGAAAAGTATGGGACACCTATCCGATTTATGGAGAAAAATGCAAAGGTTATTGCGCTGGTCATTTTGCTTGGGCTTATGATGATTTCCGTGGGAATAACAGTTTTGATTTTATAGTTTAGGTAAAACAGGATGAGTATATCTGACGTGAAGGGAGATCACATGGACATTCTATTTAAAAACGATGATTTTGTATTTTCCTACAGGGTTGGCGGTATATTGATCCATAATGAAAAGATTCTGTTGCAACGTCCGAAAAATGATGACTATGCTATCATCGGCGGGCATGTTGCGGCTATGGAGACCAGCATGGAAATGCTGAAACGGGAGTTTGAAGAAGAACTTCACGCTGAGATAGAGGTAGATAATCTGCTGGCTATAGGCGAAATTTATTTTCCATGGGGAAAGAGACCCTGCCACCAGATCTGCTTATATTATAATGTTCATTTACTGGACGATAGTATTCCTATGGATGGGGTGTTTCATGGATATGATGAATTGGATCATGAGAGAATCAATCTGGATTTCTGCTGGATTCCGCTGGAGGAACATAATATCACCTATACAGATCGTCACATTGTAGAGGACAACCCCACCTACGAAGAATTAAAAGAATGGCAGAGCAGAAGTGGGCTGCCGTTAAAGAAATTCTTCAATACCAGTGGGTTGTTATATAAGAACATGCAGTTGAAGGACAAGCTTCCGAACATGACGGAAGAGGAACAACTTCGGCTGCTGGCCACGGACGGAATGCTGGTAAAGCGGCCGTTTGTCGTGGACGGGGATCTGGTGTTGACCGGATTCCGGGAAGCAGAATGGAAGGAAAAATTAATTTAGTACAAGGAGGACGAATATGAGCAGAGTAAATTTTGGAGCAAAGCCGGTAATGTATCCCATGCCAGTGCTGATCATTGCAACTTATGACGAAAATGGAGTACCCGATGCCATGAACGCAGCATGGGGAATCATTACGGACATGAATGAGATCTCCATCAGTATGTCAGAGCATAAGACCACGGAGAATCTGGCAAAGACCGGAGCATTTACCGTAAGTATCGGAACCGAAGATACCGTGGTAGCCTGCGACTATGTGGGCGTGGAATCTGCGAAGAAAGTACCTGATAAATTCTCAAAGTCCGGTTTCCATGCAGCCAAGAGTGATTTTGTCAATGCACCGTTGATCGATGAACTTCCCATGGCGCTGGAATGTAAGGTGAAAAGTTTTGAAGACGGCATTCTGGTGGGCGATATCGTCAACGTCAATGCGGACGAAAGCATCCTGACGGATGGCAAGATCGATCCGAAGAAATTGAAGCCAATCAGCTATGATCCTGTGAATAATACTTATCTTGCAATGGGAGATAAAGTAGGAAATGCTTTTAAAGACGGTTTGAAATTGAAATAGTAAGATCAAAGAACGCAGGAGGGTTAACCCTCCTGCGTTCCCATCTCATCGGTAGTAGAGCGGATATGTTCTACTGCCGTTTTTACTTGTTCTGCGCAATCCAGGTTGTTCTGGCTCATGGTGTGCACCTGCTCGGCATTAGCTGTGACTTCTTCAGTTACAGCGGACAACTGGGAGATGTTTTCCATAATCTTATTATTGGATTCTGACAATCCCAGAATGTGGTGATTTACTTCTTCCACCTGGGAAGCCAGTGCTTCCATATTTTTGTTCAGCTGTTCGAAAGTCTCGGAAGCGGCCAGGATCTTTTCGCCCTGCTGTTCGGTAGCTTCAATGGAACCGTTGATAGTGTTGACTACCATGTTGGCATTGACATTCAGCTCGTTGGTAATCTTGGTGATCTCTTCGGTAAAGCTCTTGGTCTGCTCTGCGAGCTGACGGATCTGCTGTGCTACAACGGCGAAACCGCGTCCGGCTTCACCGGCACGGGCACTTTCGATGGAAGCGTTCAGGGCTAAAAGATTTGTCTGACCGGAGATTGCCATGATGCTTCCGGCGATAGTTTCCACCTCTTTTGTCTTTTCCTGTAATTTTGCCATGGCGTCGGTGACGGAATGGTTGGTATCCTTGATCATGGCAGACTGCTGTTTTAAGGATTCCATAGCAGCCAGGTTCTTACGGATGCTTTCGTTAGAATCTTCGGCGATCTGCACCATCTGCTCGGAGATATGACCGGTCTGCTCGATAGCATTCTGAATCGTACCGGTCATGTGGCTCTGTTCTTCGATGCTGGTGGCAGTCATATTGGTGGCAGAGGAAATCTCCTGCATACTGTTGGCTACAGATTCCGTAGTTTGTACCAGCTGGTTCATAAGATCTGTGGTTTTGGTGGTTTCCTGATGTACGGTCTGGGATACGTCCAGAACATTATCCAGTACTTCTTTTACATGGTTATGTTCTTCCCGGGAAGAACCGATGGCATCATTGTTAAATAATATAGCAATCTTACCGGTTTCCAAAATAATGATTCCAATCAGGAATACCAGCAGGGTAGAGCAGACGGCATTCACATCCTGACCGTAGATTCCTTTCGTAGCCTGAACGATCATGACGATCAGGTAGAGCACGAATAATCCCAAAGCGGTTTTCTTCAGAGATTTTTTCTCATAATAAGGAATCTGTAATATGAAAATGGCGATCAGCGCATAGTGAATGAAACTTGCATCTGTCTGTAAACCGACCAACAGATACTCAATGCCGATCTCGATGGTAGCGAAGACTTTTAATAGTCGTGTCGCCTTATTTCGAAGGTGTGTCACGGCATTTACTACACAGAAAACGGCGATCAGAATGGTATTTGCGTATGTAACAATGGGTGCAATGTTGTGATTTGTCAGTTTTAACCACAGATAAAACAGGAACACGATCGCCAAAAGCGAAGAAGCGATAATATAGAACCGGTTCATTCTGATATTGCGTTCCGCGGTATCCGTATAACGATATTTATTATTTTCTTTTATATTCATATTCATAAGTTCCCTCCCTATTTTTATTGATGCTATTTTAAGTGTAACTGTTTTCGTCAATTTTTTCTACATTTTTATTCCATTTTTGAAAAATTTTTTGAAAAAAATCATGGAAATAAAAAATGCAAATTGATACTGATTTTCAATACCAAATGCGCTATAATACTTCTGTTACAACACAGTACATTAAAATGTTGAGATACGAAAGGATACAGAAGTGTTATGACACTGAAAGAATTGAAAATCGGCAAAAGCGCCGTGATCGAAACCGTCGGTGGTTCCGGAGAACTCAGACAGCATTTCCTGGATATGGGTATGATCCCGGGAGCAGAGGTGACAGTGGTAAAGCTGGCTCCGATGGGGGATCCCATGGAATTGCAGGTGCACGGCTATGAACTTACGTTACGGCTGGCGGAAGCGGATCAGATCGAGATCGCACCCATATCGAAGAGAACAAGAGAACATAAGGGGCTGGATCGTGTGACGGATGCGGAGCACCCGGGTTTAGGTGAGGATGGAAAATACCATTCGAAAAAAGACGAGAATCCTCTGCCGGAGGGAACGACACTAACGTTCGCCCTGGCGGGAAATCAGAACTGCGGCAAGACTACACTGTTCAATCAGCTCACCGGCTCGAATCAGCATGTGGGAAATTTCCCCGGAGTTACCGTAGACCGTAAGGACGGTTCCATCAAGGGGTATCCGGATACTTTGGTGACAGACCTGCCCGGTATTTATTCCATGTCCCCTTACAGCAGTGAAGAGATCGTATCCCGTAATTTTATCCTGTATGAGAAACCCAGAGCTATCATCAATATCGTGGATGCGACGAATATAGAGCGTAATCTGTATCTGACCATGCAGTTGTTGGAAATGAACATTCCCATGGTCGTAGCCCTGAACATGATGGATGAAGTCACCGGCAATCACGGCTCCATCGATGTGAACGCCATGGAAGCGTTCCTGGGAGTACCCGTAATCCCTATTTCCGCTGCGAAAAACGAAGGCGTGGATGAACTGATCCGTCATGCAGTCCATGTGGCAAAATATCAGGAACGGCCGCTGCGGCAGGATTTCTGCGATAAAAACGATCATGACGGTTCCGTACACCGCTGCATCCATGCGGTATGCCATCTGATCGAGGATCATGCGGAGACTGCGAAGCTGCCCCTGCGTTTTGCAGCCAACAAAGCCATTGAAGGAGACCATCTGATCCTGGAGAAGCTGCAGCTGGATGAAAATGAAAAAGAAATGCTGGAGCATATTGTCTGTCAGATGGAGGCGGAGCGTGGCGTGGACAGAAGTGCAGCCATTGCCGATATGCGTTTTGATTTTATCGAGAGATTATGTGAGCAGACAGTAGTAAAACCCAAAGAAAGTAAGGAACGGATCCGCAGTGAGAAGATCGACCGGATCCTCACCGGAAAATATACGGCAATTCCCTGTTTTATCCTGATCATGGTGCTGGTATTCTATCTGACTTTCAATGTCATCGGAGCATGGCTCCAGGGATTGCTGGAACTGGGAATCGGAAAATTGACGGAGATCACTGATGCAGCATTGACAGCAGCTCATGTTAACAGTGCGGTCCAAAGCCTTGTAATAGACGGTATCTTTACCGGCGTGGGCAGTGTGCTGAGCTTCCTGCCCATCGTGGTCACTCTGTTTTTCTTCTTGTCTCTGATGGAGGACAGCGGCTATATTGCCCGTGTGGCGTTCGTTATGGATAAGCTGCTTCGAAAGATCGGTCTGTCCGGACGAAGCATTGTGCCGATGCTGATCGGGTTCGGATGTACGGTCCCGGCGGTCATGGCCACGAGAACACTGACCAGTGAGAGAGACCGTAAAATGACGATCCTGCTGACACCGTTTATGAGCTGCTCCGCAAAATTACCGATTTATTCGTTCTTCGTGAGCGTATTTTTCCCGGGAAAGGGCGGACTGATCATGTCGGCATTGTATCTGTTTGGTATCCTGATGGGAATTCTGGTAGCATTTTTATACCGGAGCACGTTGTTTAAAGGAGAACCGGTGCCCTTTGTAATGGAACTGCCGAACTACCGTCTGCCAGGAGCCAAAAATGTAGGGCAGCTGTTGTGGGAAAAGGCAAAAGACTTTTTACAGAAAGCATTCACTGTGATCTTCATTGCCACCATCGTGGTATGGTTCCTGCAGAGCTTTGACCTGAAACTGAATCTTGTTGAGGATTCGGCAAACAGTATGCTGGCTATGGTATCCGGTCTGCTGGTACCGCTGTTTCGACCGCTCGGCCTGGGTGACTGGCGGATCTGTACCTCTCTGATCAGTGGATTCATGGCAAAAGAAAGTGTGGTAGCAACCCTGGAAGTACTGTTCGGCAGCAGCATTGCCACGGTACTTACCCCGCTGGCAGCCGCTGCATTACTGGTATTCAGTCTGCTGTATACTCCCTGCGTGGCAGCCATCGCTTCTGTACGCAGAGAACTGGGTGGAAAATGGGCCATCGCCGTGGTACTCTGGCAGTGTTTCGTGGCATGGGTGGCAGCCTTCCTGGTACATAGTATCGGCTTGCTGATGGGATTCTAGAAATTTTAGATGATAAGATGACAAATAGAAAACCTGCAGGGGATTATTCCTCCTGCAGGTATTTTATTACACATTTCAGTTCCGGAGAGATCCATTTGTTCCGGTGATACAGAAGCTGCCGCCAGATATCCGGATGAATCTCTGTCATGGGGAGACTGACGAGATTTCCCTTTGCCAGATCTTCTGCTACAACGAACTCCGGCAGATAGGAGATGCCGAGACCCTGACACAGAAGATTGCGGATCAGCTGGGTATCGCCCACCTCCATGATGGGCATGGTCTCCCTACCGTTTTGGGAGAGCAGATCATCCAGTGCAGCCCGGTAACTCATGTTTTTCTCTGTCAGGATCAGCGGATATTCCAGAATCTGTTCCAGGGTGATCTGAGTCTGTCCGGCTAAGGGGTGACCGGCACCGGTGACGAAGTGAATATCCACCGGAGCTTCGAAAGAGGTCACATAATTGTGATTAAAAATACGGCGGTCCAGCGTGTATACAATGTCCACCTGATTCTGTCCCAGCATCTGGAACATTTCATCAGTGCTGGTAGCGATGATCTTCAACCGGATTCCGGGATATTTTTCATGAAAATCTTTAAAACGGCTGTGAAATTCCCAGCTGGCCAGGGATTCTGCAATGGCGATCCGCACCAGACCCTCCGGAGCGGTATTACCGCTGATGTGGGTGGCTTCAGCGGCGAGACGCAGGATCTGCTGGGCCAGGGGCAGCAGCTTCTCCCCCTCATTGGTCAGGGTTACGGTATGCCCGATCCGTTCAAACAGAGGGATGGACAGCTCCTTTTCCAACTGTTTGATCTGAAAGGATACGGTGGACTGGGTATAACCCAGACGTCCGGCCGCCAGCGTAAAGCTCTTCAGTTCGTTCACCATAACAAAGGTTTCCAGATTTTTGACATCCATAGGGTAGATACTCTTTCTATATTGTAAATTCAATTCTTCGATCAATGCAATGTAAATAATTTGTTTTTCAAATATTTAAGAAAATTATATAATGAGAAAATAGGGCTGTCAATGCGAAAAGATGGCGAAAATATGGGAAAACAGCAAAAATATATGCCGTATCCCGTGTTTAGAATAAGTGGTTTTGGGAAGGATCAGAGGTATGGAAAACAGAGAAAGACTGGGGAGTCGTTTGGGATTTATCATGCTGTCGGCGGGGTGTGCCATCGGCTGCGGAAATGTGTGGAAATTCCCGTGGATGTGCGGGCAGAACGGTGGCGGAAGCTTCATGCTGATCTACGTGATCTGCCTGATCGTGCTGGGCCTGCCCACCATGATCATGGAATTCTCCGTGGGGCGCGCGGCGCAGACGAGTCCCCTTTATATGTATCGGAAACTGTCCGGCGGCAGGGGCAAATGGAATCTGTGGGGCATCGTCTGTCTCATTGGAAACATTGCGCTGATCGCTTTCTATGCGGTGGTGTCCGGATGGATCCTCTATTATTTTGTAAAATTTCTGACAGGGCAGAATCAGGATTTCGGTTTTGAGAAAATGATCACGACGCCCTCGGTGAATGTGACATATCTGTTAGTCACCTTGCTGATCGCTTTTGTTATTTTAAGCTTCCATCTGCAGGGTGGACTGGAGCGTATTACCAAATATATGATGTCAGCATTGATCGTGCTGATGCTGGTGCTGGCGGTGCACAGCTTTACACTTCCGGGAGCAGGAGAAGGATTAAGCTTTTATCTGATCCCACATTTCTCCAAAATCACCGGTTCTGTGGTGGTGGGCGCCATGAATCAGGCATTTTTCACCTTGTCCGTGGGAATGGGCGGTATGGCGATCTTCGGAAGCTATGTCGGCAAGGACCGTTCTCTCATGGGTGAGTCTATCCATATTATTATCCTGGATACACTGGTGGCAGTGATCGCCGGTATCATTATATTTCCGGCATGCTTCACTTATGATGTGGAAGTGACGGCGGGTCCCAGTCTTCTGTTCGATACTATGGCGACCGTATTTAACAACATGGCCGGCGGCAGATGGTGGGGAACCTTATTTTTCCTGTTCATGGTGTTCGCAGCCATGTCCACAGTGCTGGGTGTGTGTGAAAATATTCTGGCCATGGTCCGGGAACTGACCGGATGGTCCAGACCGGCAGGGTGTGTAGCGTGTGGTGTCGGATGTTTCCTGTTGGCTCTGACGACAGCACTGGGCTTCAGTGTATTTCATTTTCAGCCGTTTGCAGCGGGGACGACCTGGCTCGATTTCTGGGATTTCCTGGTGTCGAATAACATCATGCCCATAGGTTCGATCCTGTTGGCGGTATTTTGCTGCTATAAGGTCGGCTGGGGCTGGGACAAATTCCTGGAGGAAGCAAATGCCGGCAAAGGCTTAAAGGTCCAGCCGTGGATGAAGCCGGTGTTCAAATATTTTGTGCCGGCGGCAGTACTGTTCATCTATGTGTACGGAATGGTAAATTTTGCGTGGAAATAAAGTAAATAGAAATAGGCGGGCGGCGGAGTGAAAAGCTCCGCCGTTTTTCGTTGCATTGAAATGAAAAAATGGGTAGTATAAAGAATAGAAGAGCAGAGAAATCAGGAGGCATCTATGACAGAGCAGGAGATCCGGACGATATTACGCAGACAAAGAGAATATTTTGCCACGGGAGCCACACTTTCCCGGGAATTCCGGGCAAAACAGCTGGGAAAGTTAAAGGCATCCCTGCAGTGCCATGAAACGGAATTGAACGATGCACTGCAACAGGATCTGGGGAAAAGCCGGATGGAGAGCTATATGTGCGAGATCGGACTGACTCTGTCGGAGCTGACCTGGATGCAGAAGCACCTGCGGGGACTGATGCGGGAAAAGAGAGTGCCGACACCGTTATCACAGTTCGCAGCGAGGAGCTTCCGGTCTCCGTCAGCCTATGGTACCGTGCTGATCATGAGTCCATGGAATTATCCGGTGTTATTGACACTGGATCCGTTGATCGATGCTATTGCCGCAGGGAATACCGCAGTGGTAAAACCCAGTGCCTATGCTCCGGCGACGGCAGCAGTGTTAAAAATGATTTTGGAAGAATGCTTCCAGGCGGAATATGTGACGGTGATCACCGGCGGCAGAGCAGAGAATCAGGCATTGTTACAGCAGCGCTTTGATATGATATTTTTCACCGGAGGCAAGACCGTGGGACGGGAGGTGCTTAGAAGTGCTGCGGAATATTTGACCCCGGTGACGCTGGAGCTGGGCGGGAAAAGTCCCTGTATCGTGGATGCTACGGCGAGGCTTCCGCTGGCGGCGAGGAGGATCGTATTCGGAAAATATCTAAACTGCGGGCAGACCTGTGTGGCACCGGATTATGTGTTGTGTGATGTCAGGATCCGCGACCGATTGGTGGAAGCTATCCGGGCGGAGATCTCGAGACAGTTTGGAGCAGATCCCCTGCAGAATCCGGATTATGGGAAAATCATTAACGAAAAGCATTTTCACAGACTGTTGGGATTGATGGATGCGGAAAAAATCGTCTGCGGCGGACAGTATGACGAGAAGACGATGCGCATTGCACCTACGGTGATGACGGATGTGGACTGGTCGGATGCCGTGATGGGAGAAGAGATCTTCGGACCGATCCTGCCGGTGGTGACTTATAATGCGTATGATACAGAGAAAAGTATTGCACAAAATGATTTTAGCGGGGAGGTTTCTGGAACCCAAGCTGCCGCGGGAGATTTTGTGGATTGGGCGATCCGTTGTGTGGAGGAACATCCTCATCCGCTGGCGCTGTATTTCTTCAGTGAAGATAAAAAAGCCCAGAGACGGATCCTGGATCACTGCCATTTTGGCGGTGGCTGCATCAACGACACCATCATTCATCTCGCCACCAGCGTCATGCCCTTCGGCGGCGTGGGTGAGAGTGGCATGGGTGGGTATCACGGCCGCACCGGATTCGAGACCTTCAGCCATTATCGGAGTATCGTGGACAAAAAGACATGGATGGATCTGCCGATACGGTACCAGAGGTATGATGAGAAAAAAGAGAAGTTGTTGCGGCGGTTTTTGAAGTAACGTCCTGAAAAGTGTGAGATGGCACGAGATTACGTCCTGAAAAGTGTAGTGTATAGCCTAAATTACGTCCTGAAAAATGTAATAGCAGGATATTAGCGTGAAATAATATAGAAATCGTGAAGGAAAGAAGGTAATTAGTATGAACTTTATCAAACAGAAATGCATTACAGCAGCAGTATTATTGCTGGTTGCTATTTTGTCTATAACGGTTGTAGGAAAATACGTCTCCGCACCGGAGAATCATCAGAAGACCATCGCTTCTCTGGATGAGAAAAAACAGACTGTCATGGAACTGACGGCGGCATCCACGGTGACTTCGGCGCTGATCACCTTGCTTCCGGGCGACACGGCAACACCCATCGCGGAGAAAATGGCAGATGTCAGCGGATACCTGCTAGTGGTCCTCTGCGCTATCTATCTGGAAAAATATCTCGTGACGATTACCGGTTATGTGGCATTTACCTACCTGATTCCGATTGCCTGCGGCTTGTGGATGCTCAACCTGATCTTTGCAAATGCCACCGTGCGAAAACTGGCAGCAAAACTGGCGGTGTTTGGCTTGGCGATCTCCCTCGTGGTTCCCGCCAGTGTGAAGATCTCCGACCTCATCGGTGACACCTATCAGGCCCAGATCGAAGCAACCATTGAAGATGCCAAGAACACACAGAGCATACTGGAAAACAGTGGTGTGGTGGATGATACTAATGCGACGGAAACAACCGCAATCGGAACAACAGAAGCTTCTGGAACTGTTACAGGTAATGTGCAGGAGAAGGAAAACAATAACTCCGGATCTGTCTCAAACATCTTCGACTGGGCAAAAGACGCTATTTCCGGCGCTAAAGATTCGGTGGCAAATGTTGTGGAAAATGTGACAATTTCTACCGAAGAACTAGTACAGAAGGTGGAGAATTCCCTCAATCACTTTATCGAGGCAGTTGCCGTGATGATCATTACTTCCTGTGTGATCCCGATGTTGGTACTGTTGCTGTTCTTTTGGATGGTGAAGATCGTGCTGGATGTGGATCTGAGTGGCGTGAAGATCAAGGGGATGCTGGCGGAACGGAAGGAATAAGTGAAAAGAAACGAGGGGAAAAATGGAATATCTTGCACATATTGATGGAGACAGAGCACAATCCATAAAGGATCACCTGCAGGGAACTGCAGACCTTGCGGAAGAATTTGCGGCAAAATTCGGGAAAGCAGACTGGGGATATTGTTGTGGAATGTTACATGACATTGGAAAATATTCCGCGGAATTTCAAAAGAAGATCAAAGAAAATCTGGATATCCGGGTGGATCATTCCACTGCCGGGGCGAAGGTCTGCGAAAATTTAGATGGCTGCTATTGGCTTCTGACTTACTGCATAGCAGGGCATCATGCAGGGTTGCCGGATCTGGGACGAGAGGGATTGCCGTCCTCTTTGCTGGGGAGACTTAAGAAAAGGTTGTGCGATTACAGTGTGTATGAAAAGGAAATAGAAATCCCTCAAATTACCACACCACCCATTGCCATGAATCCGGAAAAGGATCCAAACTTTGCGCTGAGTGTATTTATCCGCATGCTGTATTCCTGCCTGGTGGATGCCGATTTTCTGGATACAGAACAGTTTATGAACAACGGAACGGTTCAAAGGGATTCCGGAGAGAGCATGGATGTTCTTTTGGAGAAATTGCAAAATTACACAGCAAAATGGCTTATAAATCGGAATGATACTACGATTGATGGAAGACGATCTGAAATTCTCCGGAACTGTCTGGAAATGGGAAAGTCTCCCAAAGGATTGTTTCATCTTACGGTACCCACCGGTGGCGGCAAAACTGTGGCTTCTCTGGCATTTGCGTTGCAGCATGCAGTGGAACATCATATGGATCGTGTGATTTACGTGATTCCCTATACAAGTATCATTGAGCAGAATGCGCAGGTGTTCAGGGAAATTCTGGGTAATGAAAATGTGTTGGAAAATCACAGCAATGTAGACTATGAGATCTCGGAAGACTTCAAACCTATGCAGCTGGCAGCGGAAAACTGGGATAAACCGGTGGTAGTTACCACAAATGTTCAGTTTTTTGAATCCCTGTACGCTAATAAGTCATCAAAATGCAGAAAACTACATAATATAGTAAACAGTGTCATCATATTCGATGAGGCGCAGATGCTTCCTCCAAATTATTTGAAACCGTGCATGGCGATGATAGAAGAACTGTTGCAGCAGTATGGGACAAGTGTTGTACTGTGTACGGCGACGCAGCCGGCATTACAGCAGTTTCTGCCTGAAAAGTATGTTGCCCGGGAATTATGCCCCCGGAGAGACGAACAATTTCGATTTTTTGAAAGGGTAACCTATCAGAATATCGATACCGTCACGGAAGAGGAAATGTCGGAGAAACTACAGCAGGAGTGGCATGCACTGTGTATCGTGAACACGCGAAAAAGAGCACAGCAGCTTTACGAACGGCTGCAGGGAGAGGGCGTTTACCATTTATCAACCACCATGTATCCGGCGCATAGAAGACGAGTGCTTGCGGAGATTGTGGAACGCTTGGATGACAAAAACGGGAAAAAATGTATCGTCATTTCGACCAGTCTTGTGGAAGCCGGAGTGGATCTGGATTTTACTTCAGTATATCGGGAACTTGCCGGAGTGGATTCCATCATTCAGGCAGCAGGACGGTGCAACCGAAATGGTAATAGAGGGAAAGAAGACAGCATTGTACGGATTTTCCGGTGGAGCGAGAAAGAAAATGTATCTGGTCAGCGGCAGCAGATTGATACGACGGAAAATCTGCTGGCGGAAGGCAGGGATATTACGACACTGGATAATATCACGGAATATTTTCGGAGACTATATCATATCAAGGGTGAAAGTCTGGATATGAAGAAAATTCTGGAGAAATTCGATGGTGGAGATTACCAATTTGCGGCGGCTGCGAAAGATTTTAAGCTGATTGAAGAAAATACGGTTACGGTATATATCGACCAAGAACCGGAAGCGAAGGCTCTTTTGCAGGAAATTCGGCAGCAGGGACTGACAAAGAACCGTATGCGAAAAGCAGGGCAATATTGTGTAAGTGTTCGGAAAAAAGGGGAATATGAGAAACGCAATATGTTGTTTGATGAAATGTATAGAGCAGGCATGTTGGAAGAGGTAGATCCGGGTGCAAAGGATTTTTGGGTGCTGACGCAGGAGGAACAATACCGGGAAGACACCGGATTGAAACTGGAAGTGGAATTGGGCGGAATGATGATGGTTTAATATTGTAGGAAATGGAAGTAGCGGTACACGATGGAAAAGTGTACCGCTATTGCTTTATAAAGAAAATCATAGTATATTAAATTTGTCAGATAAATATAGATAATCTAAAATATTGTCATAATATATCTACAAAAAGACAGTATTTTACAAAGGGGGTATTATTGTCAGACAGAAAATAGTACTACAAGGGAACAGTAAACGGGAACAGCGCTTTAATTGTGGAAAGAAGGTGGAATAAATGGGAGTCGGAGTAAAAGTAAATGTATGGGGAGACTATGCATTGTTTTCGAGACCCGAACTCAAAGTTGAACGCTACAGCTATGACATCATCACGCCCTCAGCGGCACGCGGTATTTTGGAAGCCATTTACTGGCATCCGGGAATGCGGTGGATCATCGACAAAATCTATGTCAAAAACCCTATCCAATTTACAAGTGTACGACGAAATGAAGTAAAAAGCAAGATCCTGGCAAGCAATGTGTTGCAGGCATACAACGGTGCAGACAAAACATTGTATATTAGTACGAAGGAGGACATTGTACAGAGAGCATCACAGTTGCTCTGCAATGTAAGCTACACCATCGAAGCTCATTTTGAAATGACAGAGAAAGCCAATGTTTCTGATAATCCCGGAAAATTTAAGGACATTATCATGAGACGGCTGCGTAAAGGAGAATTTTATTATATGCCATACTTCGGTTGTAGAGAATTCTCGGCGCATTTTGCTCTCTGCGAGGAAGAAGAAATTCATACCGCCTATGATGTAGTAGAAGAAAAAGATCTTGGCATCATGCTGTTTGACATGGATTACAGTGATCCGGAAAATATCAAACCTATGTTTTTCCGGGCGGTAATGCGTCATGGCGTGGTGGATCTGAGAGATTGCGAGGTGCTGCGATGATATTACAGGCACTGGTAAAGTATTATGAAAATCTGGCGGAGCAGGGAAAAGTTTCCAGGCTTGGGTGGTGCCATGCAAAAGTATCCTACGAAATCAATTTGTCTTCGGAGGGGGATATCATAGGTATTACCTCCAGGAAAATAGAGGATATGCGTGGCAAGAAAGCAGTCTGGGTACCGGCAAATCTCGTCGTACCGGAGATGGTGACCAGATCCTCCGGCGTGGCAGCCAATTTCCTGTGCGATAATTCCAAGTACATGCTGGGCATTGATGCAGAAGGGACGAATCCGCGTGTAATGGATTGTTTCCAGGCGACAAAAGAAAAGCATGGACAGATCCTGCAATCTGCACAAGGAAAAACAGCCCGGGCAATTTTAGCCTATTTTGAAAAATGGGATCCGGAGAAAGCAGCAGAACATCCCATGATCCGCGAGAACTGGGAAGAACTGACAGAAGGCGGCAATCTTATTTTCTCCGTGGAAGGACAGGAAGCGCAGGATGATCCGGAGATTCGTGATTGCTGGGAGAATTATCGGGCGCAGAATGGCGGAGAAGATAACGGCATTTGTCTGGTTACTGGCAAAAAAGCCGAGATATCACGAATTCATAAAGCAATCAAAGGAGTACCTGGGGCACAGTCCAGTGGAGCGGCGCTGGTGTCATTCAATGCACCGTCATTTGAGTCTTACGGAAAGGAACAGAGTTATAATGCACCGGTGGGAAAATATGCGGAATTTGCCTATACCACTGCACTGAATTATTTGTTGTCCCAGCGAGACTACACTTTTTCCATGGGAGATTCCATGATAGTGTACTGGGCGGAAAGCGGTAAAGAGCAGTATCAGAAGTGTTTTCTGAATATGTTTAGACCCACGAAGGATAACCAGAAAAAACTGAAGGACATTTTCGACAGCCTGAAAGAAGATACGAAAATCTATCTGGAAGATGCGGAGATGGATCCAAAACAGAATTTTTACATATTGGCATTAGCTCCGAATGCGGCGCGATTGTCGGTCCGTTTTTTCTATGTAAATTCTTTTGGTAATATCTTACAGAATATAGCAGAACATTATGAACGGCTTAAAATCGTAAAACCGGTGTGGGCAGAGCAGGATTATCTGGGAATTCGTGATATGCTGAATGAAACAGTGAATCAGAAAACAAAAGATAAGACACCGGCTCCGAACATGGCAGCGCTGGTATTGCAGGCAATTTTATCCGGTGGACGATATCCGACAAGCTTATATGCGAACATTCTGATTCGTATTCGGGCTGAGAGTGGGGATAAAAAAATAAGCTGGGGACGAGCAGCAATCATCAAGGCGTATTTAATAAAAAACTATGATTGTATGAAAGGAGAAAAATTTATGGGACTGAATAAAGACTGCAATGATGCAGCCTATGTGTTGGGCAGATTGTTTTCTGTATTGGAAACTATACAGAAGGAAGCAAATCCAACCATCACAACAACAATCCGTGATCGCTATTTTAATTCCGCTTGTGCAACACCTGCGGTTATTTTCCCGGTGCTGATCAAACTGAAAAACAGCCATGTGAAAAAGCTGGAACGGGATAAAGGCGGTGCAAAAGTCTATTACGAAAAAGAATTGACGGAAATTATGGGAAAACTGGATGATTTTCCGAAACGGTTGTCGCTGGAGCAACAAGGACAGTTTGATATTGGCTACTATCATCAACAGCAGGAAAAATATAAAAAAGGGGAGGACAAATAAATGAGTGAAGTGATCAAAAACAGATATGAGTTTGTAGTATTATTTGATGTGGAGAACGGCAATCCCAACGGAGATCCCGATGCGGGCAATATGCCAAGAGTAGACCCGGAGAGCGGACTAGGTCTGGTAACGGATGTCTGCCTGAAACGTAAGATCCGTAATTATGTCGAGACTGTAAAAGAGGATGCTCAGGGGTATAAAATCTACATTAAGGAAGATGTACCGTTAAACCGCAGCGACAGAGAAGCCTGTGCAGATATGGGACTCACCGAAACAGATGATAAAAAGGTGACAGAGGAACTCAAAAAGCTAAAGAAAAATGATCCCGGTGTAGATCTTAAACTGAAAGACTATATGTGCCGGAATTTCTATGATATCCGTACTTTTGGAGCCGTAATGACTACGTTTGTAAAAGCATCGCTGAACTGCGGGCAGGTGAGAGGACCCGTGCAGATCGGATTTGCAAGAAGCATCGATCCGATCATCAGCCAGGAAGTAACCATCACCAGAGTTGCTATCACCACAGAGAAAGATGCGGAAAACAAGAATACAGAGATGGGAAGAAAGACCATTGTTCCTTACGGTCTGTATCGTGCAGAAGGCTATATTTCCGCAAATCTGGCACGGAAAGTAACTGGATTTTCCGAAGACGATCTGGAACTGTTATGGGAAGCGATCCTTAATATGTTTGAAGTAGATCACTCCGCAGCGAGAGGAAATATGGCGGTGCGAGAGCTGATCGTATTCAAACATAGCAAAGAATTGGGTGACTGTCCGGCATATAAATTATTCGATGCCGTAGAAGTGAAGAAAAACGAGGATGTGGAATATCCCAGAAAATATCAGGATTATACAGTTACCGTTCACGAGGAGCAGATTCCTGATTCTGTGGAAGTGAGAAGGATGAATTAATGGAATATGCAGAAGATGATTATCTCATGATATCCGGGATCCAGCATTTCAGATTCTGCAAAAGACAATGGGCACTGATCCATATAGAGCAACAGTGGGCTGAAAATGAACATACGGTAATCGGTGAATTAATGCATAAGAAAGCACATGATCCATATCTTACCGAAAAAAGAAGAGACACGATCATAGCGAGAGCATTACCCGTGGCGTCCAGAGAAATGGGCGTCACGGGTGAGTGTGATGTGGTGGAATTCCATAGATGTGAGGATGGAATCCGCCTGCACGGGCACAGGGGTAATTTTTCGGTATATCCGATCGAATACAAGAAGGGAAAGCCGAAGATCACAGAGGAAGACAAATTACAATTAGCGGCACAGGCAATGTGCCTGGAAGAAATGTTTTCCACACAGATTCCGGAAGGTGCACTCTTTTACGGAGAGACAAAACGGAGGGAAATCGTGGAGATCACGGAAGAACTTCGCAGCGAAGTGCGGGAGATGTTTCAGGAAATGCATCAATATTATGAGCGGCGGTATACACCGAAAGTAAAGATGGGAAAGAACTGTACTTCCTGTTCTTTAAAGGAACTTTGTATGCCCAGACTCGCAAAAACCGGTTCTGTGAAAAACTATATGGATCAGATGCTTATGGAGGAAAACGTATGAAAAAATTATTGAATACGTTATATGTTACTTCCGAAAACAGTTACCTGGCGTTAGATGGTGAAAATATCGTTATTTACGATGATAAAAAAGAACTTGGCAGAGTTCCGCTACATAATCTCGAGGGAATTGTATCGTTCGGATATCGGGGAACCAGTCCGGCACTTATGGGTGCCTGTGCAGAACGAAATATTTCTCTGTGTTACATGACTCCCCAGGGAAAATTTCTGGCACGGGTCACCGGAAAAGTGAAGGGCAACGTGATCCTGCGGGAACAACAGTATACCAGTAGCAAAGATGAACTGGTGGGATTGGAGATTGCTAAAAATTGTATCCTCGGAAAAGTACATAATGCCAGGTGGGTTCTGGAGCGGGCAGTCAGAGATCATAGTATGCAGATTGATGCAGAGCGGGTAAAAAAGGCATCCGAAATGCTGAAAAATTCTTTGATGTTGATTCAGAACAGTACCTCCGGGGACGAACTCAGGGGATATGAAGGAGAGGCAGCCAGTATTTATTTTAGCGTGTTTGACGAATTGATTCTGCAGCAGAAAAAAGATTTTACATTTCAAGGCAGGAATAAAAGACCGCCCTGCGATAAAATGAACGCAATGATGTCTTTTGTGTATACATTACTGACAAATATGGAAGCATCTGCACTGGAGTGCGTAGGGTTAGATCCCTGCGTGGGATATCTGCACACAGAGCGTCCGGGCAGAGCATCGCTGGCACTGGATATGATGGAGGAACTAAGATCCGTGCTGGCGGATCGCTTTGTGCTGTCGTTGGTAAATAAACGGATGATCACAGCTAAAAATTTTACCCAAAAAGAAAACGGCGCGGTTCTTCTGGATGATGATGGACGAAAGGTAATACTGACGGAGTGGCAGAATCGTAAAAAGGAAACCATAACGCATCCCTATTTGCAGGAAAAAGTGGAATGGGGTATGGTTCCTTATGTGCAGGCAATGCTGCTGGCACGATTTCTACGTGGCGACTTGGACGGCTATCCTGCATTTCTATGGAAGTGAGGTGTGGTATGTTAGTATTGATCACATACGATGTCAACACAGAAAATGCAGCCGGCAAAGCAAGGCTGCGAAAAGTGGCAAAGCAATGCGTCAACTATGGCAGAAGAGTTCAGAATTCTGTATTTGAATGTATTTTGGATAATGCACAGAGCATTGCGTTGAAAGCAACACTTGAGGATATCATTGATACAGAAAAGGACAGCCTTCGCTTCTATTACCTGGGGAATAAATACCAGACCAAGATAGAACATATTGGAGTGGATAGAGGAATAGCTCCGGATCAGCCACTGATTTTGTAACTGATGCGAAAGCCAAGCGCACAGAAAATGCCTAGACGATTCGCACCTGAAAAATTGTAAGATTTTTGAAATAACATACATAGATATTTTTAATTAAGGAAGTTTGTTATAAAAAATAAATGTATTAGACAATTTTTGCTAAGAACGAAGAGAATTTTTTGGCGAAAATTGATGTCGCTCCCCTCGCGGGAGCGCGGATTGAAATTGCATAGCATTATCCCCCTACGAAAAAGTCTTATCGTCGCTCCCCTCGCGGGAGCGCGGATTGAAATCTGTTGGCTGTCATGCGCTTTTCATAGTCTGCCATGTCGCTCCCCTCGCGGGAGCGCGGATTGAAATAAAACTATACACAAGCAACCGCTGTTGGTCTTGCGTCGCTCCCCTCGCGGGAGCGCGGATTGAAATCTATTGTGGAGTTCTTTGACAAATATATGAATGGGTCGCTCCCCTCGCGGGAGCGCGGATTGAAATAAAGATAATTCAATCACAAAATGACCCAAATTATGTCGCTCCCCTCGCGGGAGCGCGGATTGAAATCTACAGAAGATGATATTATTAAATCTAATACGAAGTCGCTCCCCTCGCGGGAGCGCGGATTGAAATCTGCTCAAGTATATGCAGTAATCACACTACCTCGTCGCTCCCCTCGCGGGAGCGCGGATTGAAATTCCAACTTTAGAAAAGAAGAAAGCATTTGTATCGTCGCTCCCCTCGCGGGAGCGCGGATTGAAATCTTTAATGGCTGGAAACTCGTAAAGACACATTAGTCGCTCCCCTCGCGGGAGCGCGGATTGAAATGCCGATGTGGCAATGCGGTATGTCCACCGATTCCCGTGTCGCTCCCCTCGCGGGAGCGCGGATTGAAATTGCTATTGATGCGTTGGACAACCGTATCATATCACGTCGCTCCCCTCGCGGGAGCGCGGATTGAAATATACCAGAATTAACTGGGAAGATTACCCCAGTGAAGTCGCTCCCCTCGCGGGAGCGCGGATTGAAATACATACACCAAAATCGGTAATATATGTATTGGAGTCGCTCCCCTCGCGGGAGCGCGGATTGAAATAATTCTAACGTATCGCAGAGTTTCTTCTCCATCAGTCGCTCCCCTCGCGGGAGCGCGGATTGAAATGTGAGGGCAAGGACGGAACCATGTACCGCACATGTCGCTCCCCTCGCGGGAGCGCGGATTGAAATTTTGTTACGTGTTTCGGTGGATCGTTTTAATTCGGTCGCTCCCCTCGCGGGAGCGCGGATTGAAATAGATCATGCACCTGCAGGTGCACCACTTCCTGACGTCGCTCCCCTCGCGGGAGCGCGGATTGAAATTTGTGTGTGTATCCAAACCACTCATACTGATCCTGTCGCTCCCCTCGCGGGAGCGCGGATTGAAATTGACTTGTGCTGAATGTGGGCACAAACTTGTTGGCGTCGCTCCCCTCGCGGGAGCGCGGATTGAAATCTCCCCGGTGTCCCGCTGGTACTTCTCTTTTACCGCGTCGCTCCCCTCGCGGGAGCGCGGATTGAAATCACCTACCCAGTCATAATGAAGCGTTCCGCTTGTGTCGCTCCCCTCGCGGGAGCGCGGATTGAAATTGCAAAATGATATAATAATCATATCAAAAAAGATGTCGCTCCCCTCGCGGGAGCGCGGATTGAAATCATCTACTCCGCTAATTAAGTCGATACCCTTTTCCGTCGCTCCCCTCGCGGGAGCGCGGATTGAAATACCATTCCACCACGTTAAATGCCCCGGCTTTATAGTCGCTCCCCTCGCGGGAGCGCGGATTGAAATATAATGATACCGTCTGTGATACCAGGACATGACCTTGTCGCTCCCCTCGCGGGAGCGAGGATTGAAATGTCAGGATCTATCAGAAGACCCGGGAAGTCATCGAGTCGCTCCCCTCGCGGGAGCGAGGATTGAAATAAATTCCTTCGTGACCGTCTTGTCGATGTCGGCTGTCGCTCCCCTCGCGAGAGCGCGGATTGAAATCTTTTAGATTCGGTGTGAATTCTAACGGAGAATAGTCGCTCCCCTTGCGGGAGCGCGGATTGAAATTATGAGTGGTTTTGATTATGAGGTTGTCGGTAACGTCGCTCCCCTTGCGGGAGCGCGGATTGAAATTGTTATAGATGCCCAGCCTACCGCCTACGACCCGGAGTCGCTCCCCTTGCGGGAGCGCGGATTGAAATAATACCGAAATGGTTAGGGCAATTCTGGACGGGAGGTCGCTCCCCTCGCGGGAGCGCGGATTGAAATAAATGTGGAGAAAGCGGAATACTTACGTTTACGGTCGCTCCCCTCGCGGGAGCGCGGATTGAAATAGTAATTGCAAGGACATGGACGAGGTTGCCAAGGTCGCTCCCCTCGCGGGAGCGCGGATTGAAATTGTCCTGAACGGTTTCCTGGATGTGCTGGGCTTTGTCGCTCCCCTCGCGGGAGCGCGGATTGAAATTATGGATGAACTGCCGTTGGATCTCTCGCCGAAGGTGTCGCTCCCCTCGCGGGAGCGTGGATTGAAATACCGGCAGGCACGGCAGCGTTATCTACCTGTGCGTCGCTCCCCTCGCGGGAGCGTGGATTGAAATGCTTGTGGGCGCTGTCCCTGGTCACAAGGCTAACCGTCGCTCCCCTTGCGGGAGCGTGGATTGAAATATTTCTGTCTTCATCCAGACTGCCTCCAATCTGTTGTCGCTCCCCTCGCGGGAGCGCGGATTGAAATTGCTTACAAGCTGTTGGGTTATAAGAACGTGTACGTCGCTCTCCTCGCGGGAGCGCGGATTGAAATGCACGGACGATGGGGATAATCTGTTTTTTCAACATGGTCGCTCCCCTCGCGGGAGCGTGGATTGAAATCGAAAAGACAATCGTATATAATGTACTATGTGATTACATAGAAGGAGGACATCTAATTGAGCAAGACGGTTAGGCAAAGTGATTGGGCAACGGAAACGCTTATGGAAGCCCCATTTTGGAGAAACGGAATGACACTGGAAGAATACGAGATGGAAAACAGATATTTGAGTAAAAATTTTTATAAGCAAAAAGATGGAAACTATATGCCACTTTGGATGCAAGAAGAGAACATGAAAGCATAATTAGTTCTTTGGATTTTTTCATTTACAGACAAGAAATGCTTTATATTGAAATCAAAACAGATTGTAATCATTTCTTATACTATTCTATTTTATGTCTGATATTGTATAGCATGTTGATAATTACGATATCTTTTAAAGTCAGTTTTAACAGAATCTATTTATATTTCCTATGTCACAATTTGAATTTTTAATGTTATAAATATCACATGATTTTTGCGTAAATTTGCGTATTTTGCTATTGATTTTGTGTAATGTTGTGTATAATATAAAAGGAGAGAAGAATGCATCCACGAAAGAAAACAATTAAAGAATTGGAAAAGAACGGTTTTATTTTTAAAAGACATGGAGCAAGTCATGACCTGTATTTCAAACCGAATACCAAGCAGACCATTCCTGTAAAACGTCATGATTTTAATGAAAATGATATGCGATATATTTTGAAAGAAGCAAATATAGAAGGAGGTAAATGATATGCAATACACATATACTGCTGTTATTACCGAAAAAGACGGCACTTTCTATGCGAAGGTTCCGGATGTGGACGGGTGTATTACAACAGCACCGACTTTGACAGAAGCGATTGCACTTATTACAGATGCATTGAATCTTTGTCTTGTTGGTCTGGAGGATGAAGAAATTACTCCGAATGAGCCTACACCCCAGGCAGAGATTCCTCATTTACCGACAGATATTCTTACGATCATCCAGGCAGATACGATTAAATATCGCAGCATGACTGACACCAAGGCGGTCCGAAAAAATGTCTCGCTTCCGGCATGGATGTCCAAACTTGCCGATAAACGTGGAATCAACTGTTCAAAAGTATTGCAGGAAGCACTTACCACAAAACTTTTATAAAATCAGTATTTTTACAAAGGAGGTCCTCCCCATGTCCCACCCCATCCAATCCGAAGCCCATCTCACGACCTTCGAAGCCATCAGCATGATCGTCGGCAACAGCATCGGTACCGGCATCATCGCCGTTCCGTATCTTGCCACGAAGAACAGCATGCTGGATGTCGTGTGGATGGTATTGATCGCCTATTGTGTGAACGTGATCCTGCACCTGATCATTGCCGAGCTGTCTTACAATAACGGTGGTGTCCAGCTGGTGAAAAGCTTTGAAGGAGAGCTGTTTCATGGGAAAATGAAGCAGATCTTCAGTTGGAGCGTATTTATTGTCTATGGGCTGGCAATTATGATTGGTGTCAGCGGTAATATCAACGGCGGAGCACAGATTTTTGTGAACTGGTTCGGAATGCCTTTCGTGGCGGCGCAGGTTTTATACTATGTGATCGCCGGAGTCGTGGTGTTTATCGGCATGAAAGCAGTAGGAATCGCGCAGAAATACGCAGTCATTGTCCTCATGGGCATTGTGGCAGTGATGACGGTAGGCACATTTATGCATCCGCTGAATTCTTTGCAACGGGCACAGTTCCACTGGAATAATCTGCTGGCGCTGTACAGCATGGTGGTATTCGCCACATCTGCCAATCAGGCAGTGATCCAGGTGGTGAAAGGTCTGGATGGCAACGCGAAACAGATCCGCCGCTCCATCTTCATCGGTTTTGGGCTTTCCTCAGTGTTTGTTCTGATCGTGACGGGCACGGTTCTCCTGGGAACCAAGGGAGCACTGGAAAAAGAACTGGCATACATGCAGTTGGGAGAGAGCATCGGTACCTGGGCAATGATCCTGGCAGGCGTATTTTCCCTGTTTGCTTTACTTACCACGTTCTGGAGCAATACTCTCGCCCTCCGCGATGTGGTTCATGAGCAGATCGGCAGCGGCAACCGCATCAGCTGGCTGATCGCCACAGTCCCCTGCATCCTGTTTGCTGTGTTTGGCGTGAACAGCTTTATCGTTCTGACCCGGATCATGAGTGGCGTTGTGGTACTGGTGAGCATCATGCTGGTGCTGACCTATGGAAAGTCCAGGAAAAAAGCCGGCAGCAGTCCTATCTGCGGCGTGATCGGCACGGTACCGTTTCAGGTGCTGATGGTGTTGTCTACGCTGCTGTCTGCAATCGGTGCATTGATCCCGTTAAGCTGATTTCAAAAAACTCACATACCATAGTGAAACAGATTAAGTGACAGAAAAGAGATTCCTATGTATACCTCTCAAAATTTTCAAATTCTGGACGAAGAGACTTTTTCCCTTCGCATCCCGACGGACAGAGACTATAAAATATTGCAGCTGACAGACCTGCACCTTGGTTTCGGCATGTTTTCCGGAAAAAAGGACAGACTGGCGCTGGCAGCGGTGACGGAGCTGATCCGCCGGACGGGACCGGACCTGATCGTCCTGACCGGTGATTCCGTTTTCCCGTTTTTCCCCAAAAGCGGGACGATGAATAATAGAAAACAGGCGCAAAAACTGTTAACATTTCTGGATGGTTTTCAGATCCCCTATACGTTTGTCTTCGGTAATCATGACTGTGAGATGGGTTCCGCCTGCAATAAGGAGCAGCTGGCGGAGATTTTTGCCACGGGAAAATACGCTGTTTTTACCAAAGGAAGATACGAGCACAGTCCTCAAAACCCCATTGCCGGCGTCGGGAATTTTGTATTGGATCTGATCGATGGAGAAGGCAAGATTCTCCTGCCCCTCATCCACCTGGACTCTAACATGTACGGTGACGGCTGGTTTTTCAGTGGTTTCGACTGCATCCATGAGGACCAGGCGGACTGGTGCATGCAGAAGTTGAACGAGAGAAAAGTACCGGCTATGGCATTTTTCCACATGCCGCCCGCGGAGTTCAAGAAAGCCTACGAGAAGATGAAATTAGGTGATCACAGTGTGATCTATGAACACGGCAGTATCGGAGAAAAGAATGAGTATTTCGGAATATCGAACCGACCACCTCATTTTTTCGAAAAAGCGGTGGATAACGGCTGGTTAAAATGGATCTTCTGTGGACACGATCATCTGAATACGTTGTCACTGACCTATAAAGGTATCCGCATGACTTACGGAATGTCCATTGATTATCTGGGCTATTCCGGCATCGCAAAGCAATATATCCAGCGGGGAGCCACGCTGATCACACGTAAGACAGACGGGAACATAGACATCACTATGGTACCGTTGACAGCAGTTGTTTCGACACGAGTAAGGGGAGCCTGATGAAAGGCTCCCCCGATTTGTACGAGAATGATTAGTAATTGATACCGCTGATGCCGAGTACTCCGTTCTGGACATTGAAGGTGATGTTAGGACCGTCACCGGTGCTGTAGAGGGTGAAGCCTGCCATACTGGGGCTTAATTCGGACAGATCAGCATTAGCCATAGAGTCTTTCAGTTCAGGGGTGAAGATTTTGTCTGCACCTAAGGCAATCAGATCTTCCCTGGTTTCAATCACACTGCCATCGCCCAGAGCAACATAGACCGGATAATTGACCAGATCAGCGAGAGCATTCAGGTCTTCAGCGGCTACGGCATCCTGGATCTTTTTAGCGAAAGCGGTAGCATCCTCTGTGGGAACTGCAAAGTTGTCTTCATAGGCTCCTTCTGCCGTAGAGGTGCTTTCGGTGGATGCGGTTTCAGTATTGGCTTCTGTATTGCTTTCTGTAACCTGGCTTTCGGAAACTACGGTGCTTTCCGCAGAGGTAGCAGCTCCGTTTCCATCATTGCCGCAGGCAGCAAAAGATAATACCATCACAGTAGTTAAAAGTGCACAGATAAATTTGTTTTTCATAATAAAACTCCTTTCGTAATAAAACCATTTTTTACAGGTCTCTGATGATTAGACTGTACAGTCTTCAGAAAAGTTGCATAAGAAATAAATTTTTTTAAAAATATCAAAAACATCCACCCAAAAGAAAAACCTTCTGTTAAAATGTAAAAATAAGACAGATGAAAACAATAGAATAGGAAACTACCATGGAACCATATTACTATCAGAAAATGAACAAGCCCCAGCAGGCCGCCTATCACGCTATGCAGCAGGGAGTGCTGGCGCTGGCAGACGAGATCCAGCTGCCGCGGATCCCGGCGGAAGAATTGTATGACGTATTTTTCCGACTGCGGCTGGATCATCCGGAGATCTTCTGGGTGGTGAGTTATCGGTATAGATATTATCAGGACTCCCCCAACATCATCTTCGTGCCGGAGTATCTGTTTGAGAAAAATAAGATCAGAGAACATCAGAAAGCCATGCAGTCCCGGGTGGAAAAGCTGGCAAGATCTGCCGCAAAGTTCACAGAGTGGGAAAAAGAGAAGTACATTCACGACTTTATCTGCGAAAATATCACCTACGATAAGTTGAAAAAGCCCTATTCCCATGAGATTATCGGACCGCTGGGACAGGGCGTGGGTGTCTGCGAGGGCATTGCCAAATCGGTGAAGGTGCTTTGTGATGCGCTGGGTGTGTGGTGTGTAATCGCTATCTGCGGCAACAATCCGGAGAAAGGGATCAAGTACCGTCACACCTGGAATATTGTGCGGATCGGCGGGCAGCATTACCATCTGGATGCCACATTTGACAATACATTGGGAAAACATCAGGGCAATGCGGAAGCACCCGGAGAGATCCGCTACGACTATTTCAATCTGGGAGATAAAGCGGTGTTCCGGGATCATGAACCGTTGATTGCCCCGGCACCCGGCTGTCCGGACAACGATCATTTTTATTACAAGGAGAAAAAACTTTCCTTTACGAAAACGGAAGAAGTATATAAAAGAGCACAGCAGATGGCGAAAAAAGGCCGGGCCATGACGTTCCAGTGGCGGGGAGGCTATCTGACCAGAGAAGTCTTGCAGGAACTGTTGGAACTGATCCGCAAGGCAGGCGAGGAGCGGCAGAAGACCGCCCGGATCAGTCTCAACTGGCCACAGGCGGTCATTCATTTCAGCTATGTGGAAAATGCAGGCATCCCGGAGCCGGAGGTCGTCATGGAAGACGCCAACGAAGGAGAACAGTTTGACACCGGGGAATAAAGGTATGGGATGATGTCAGGATCAAGAATTCTCCGACTTCAATGCGCACTCCCGGAATAACGCATTGACGGCCAGCTTATAGTCGCTGGCATCTGTGGCTTTGCGGATCTTTTTTACGTATTTGTCCGGAGATTCGAAGCTGTGGCTTAAGAAAGTCCAGAGATCCTTCATCTTATAGAGCGTATTGGTATCGCCGGACATGATCTCCTGATAACCGGTCAGGAGGGAAGTGTGGAATTCCTTCAGGACAGCCAGACGCTCTTCACAAGACGGCAGCGCAACACTCTCCGTGGAGGCAGCCTTCAATTCCTGCAATAATCCCGGATTCTGCAAAATTCCCCGGCCGATCATGAACGTATCGATACTGGGAAGCTTCGTAAGAATCTGCGTTAGTGTCTCCGGAGAGGTAATATCCCCGTTATAGCACAGCGGACATTGCAGGGCTTCCACCGCCTCTGCGAAAGCCTCCAGATGGGGTGTCCCCTTGTAACCTTCCTTTTGCAGTCTGGGGTGAATGATCAGTTCCTTCATGGGAAATTTTTGATATATTTTAAGCAGTGGAGCCCATTCATTCATGTAGTCCATGCCGATGCGGGTCTTGATGGAGATTTCCAGTGGACATTTTTCGAAGATCTCGTCCAGAAAATCCTCCAGTTCCCGGGGTGTGCCTAAGAAGCCGGCACCACGGTTTCTTGCCACCACCGTCCCGGAAGGACAGCCCAGATTCAGGTTGACCTCATGGTAGCCATATCCGGCCAGCTGCTCTGCCAGCGACAGAAATTCCTCCGCCTTATTGGTCAGGATCTGCGGTACGGTGTACATGCCCACATTATGTTCCGGAAGCACATCGTTGCGTTCTCTGCTGTTCATGTGCCGATTGGAGATAAAAGGGGTAAAATATTTGTCCATGCCGCCGTAACAGCGGTTCCAGTTAGTGCGGAAATTATAAGTGGTCAGTCCCTCCATGGGGGCAAGATAATATTTCATAAAAAATGTATGCCTTTCCGTAACCTGCAAGCGTTCCACTGCATTTCCGGCGTATGCTTTCGCAGATTGTACTTTGTATCAGGTGTTTTGCCAAATCCCTTATTCAGAGATATTCTTAATAACGGGATTGCCCTTTACATGATTATAAACAATTACTATTATAATAGAGATAGTAAAAATTGCAAAGAAAACCGCAAAGATCCAAAAAGAAAGCGGCTGGAAGAAGGAATAAAGATCATGACTGAAAAAACAGAAAATAATACCATAAACCTAACCACCAACGAACGCACCCAGCAGGAGATCACCATCTCCGGCAACCCCGGGAAACCGGTCGGGGAGGATGGGGAGAAGATGCTGCGCCGCATGAACGAAAGCCACTACGCAGTGACCGGCTGGGCGCTGGAACACTGGAAGATCCGGGAGAATGACCGGATTCTGGACATCGGCTGCGGTGGAGGAGCAACTCTGAAACGCATGAGTGAAGAGGTGCGTGACGGACATCTGACCGGAGTGGATTATTCCGCCACTTCACTGGAGCTTTCCGGGAAAACCAATGCAGAAGCACTGCAGCAGGGAAAAATGGATCTCGTGGAAGCCTCAGTGGAAAAACTGCCCTTTGCGGACAATGCTTTTGACAAGATCATTACGGTGGAAAGCTTTTATTTCTGGCCGGATCCCGCGGAGAATCTGAAAGAAGTCTACCGGGTATTGAAGGAGCAGGGAACCTTTTTACTGGTGGCCGACATTTACCAGAAGGAGGATCTGCCGGAACAGGTGCGGGAAAACATTCAAAGATTCCATCTGTTTAATCCCACACCGGAAGAATTCCGGGAACTGCTGGAAAATGCAGGATTTGAAGAGGTACAGATTCACTTAAAAGACGGCGAGGACTGGATCTGCGCGGAAGGGCACAAATAAGCAGTAGAACCCTTCGGAAAAACGCAAAAACCGGGTGGAAGTCCGAAACGGAACACGCTAGAATCAGAAACATAGAAAATGTGAAAGTATCCATGAAAATATTCAAAGGAGAAAACAATAACCATGTATAATCAGAATTATAAAGTAGAAATTCCCCAGTTCCCGGACCGGGAGGTGTCCATAGCAGAATACGGCGCGAAGAGCGGCGATTTGCAGATCGAGACCGGCAGACACAATGCGGAGGCCATTAACCGCGCGATCTGTGAAGTGTCTGAGCAGGGCGGTGGTATGGTAAGAGTTCCCGCAGGTATCTGGGCAGTAGCTCCGATCCGGCTGTTAAGTGGCGTTAATCTGCATCTCGACAGTCAGGCTATGTTAAAATTTATCAAATCAAAAGAGGATTATCCCCTGCGCATTACCAGTTATGAAGGGCAGGACTGCATCCGTACCGTGTCTCCCATCACAGCGGAAAATGCAGAAAATATCGCCATCACCGGAGATGGTATCATAGATGGAAGCGGTGATAAATGGCGACCGGTCAAGAAATTCAAGATGACGGCAAAACAGTGGGATGCGCTGTTTCAGATCAGTCCTTATGTGATCGAGACGAAAGAGACTGAGATCTGGATGCCTACTGAGTCCATGCTGGAAGGCAATCGCCATAACATCCAGGGAACCACCGAAGAGGCACTGGCTGCTGCGGCACCTTATTATGATTTTTACCGCCCGGTAATGGTCAGCCTGCGTTATTGTAAAAAGGTATTGTTACAGGGCGCAACGTTTATGAACTCTCCGGCATGGAACATTCATCCTTATTTTTGCGAGGATCTTACCGTGGACAGTGTGAAGATCCGTAATCCGTACTATGCACAGAATGGTGACGGCATCGATGTGGAATCCTGCACCAATGTGCACATTCATCACAGCACCTTCGAGACCGGTGACGATGCCATCTGCATGAAATCCGGCAAAAATGCCATTGCCCGCAGGATCGAAGGCCCCTGCAGCAATGTCTACATTCATGATTGTCTGGTGAATGAAGGCCACGGCGGTTTTGTCATCGGCAGCGAGATGTCCCGTGGGGTAAAAGATATTCTGGTGGAGAACTGTACTTTCGTGGGAACCGATGTGGGTGTCCGCATGAAGAGTGCGCTGGGACGCGGTGGCGTGGTGGAAAACATCACACTCCGCAATATCCATATGAGCGAGATCAAGGGCGAGGCAGTGATCCTTACGATGTCTTATGTCCTGAATTCTCTGAACCGTAATGAGACCATTGCCATGGAAAATGAGGAGGACATCCCATATTTCAGAGATCTGTCTATGGAAAATATCGAAGTTACCGGCTGCAGACAGTTTACGAAGATTGAGCCTCTGCAGGGCAGACCGGAGACGATCCGGAATGTTGTGGTGAATGGACAGAAGCTGGTGTAAGGTTCCAGACAGGAAACAGATTTTTGTTACTCACGGGAAATTTTTTGTAGCATAATAGCAGGAGGTAATGATTATGCCATGTACAACCATATTAGTAGGAAAAAAAGCATCTTATGACGGATCTACCATGATCGCCCGGAACGATGATTCCCCCTCCGGACAGTTTACCCCGAAGAAATTTGTGGTGGTGCATCCGGAAGAACAGCCGAGAAAATATAAATCTGTGCTTTCTCATGTGGAGATCGATCTGCCCGAGGAGGCTTTGCGTTATACCGCAGTGCCCAATGCGCTGGAGGGAGAAGGTATCTGGGCGGCACACGGTATCAATGCGGCAGGTGTGGGCATGACGGCCACAGAGACCATCACTTCCAATGCCAGAGTCCTGGGAGCAGATCCGTTGGTGGAATATGTTCCGGCGCAGGATGGTGCAGAAGAGATTCCCGGAGGTATCGGTGAGGAGGACATTGTATCTGTGGTGCTCCCTTATATTCATAGTGCCAGAGAAGGTGTCACGAGGCTGGGAAGTCTGTTGGAAAAATACGGCACCTATGAGATGAACGGGATTGCTTTTTCCGATAAAAACGAGATCTGGTGGCTGGAGACGATCGGCGGTCATCACTGGATTGCCCGCAGAGTGCCGGATGAAGCATATGTGGTGATGCCGAACCAGTTCGGAATCGATGCTTTTGATCTGGAGGATGCCCTGAACGCACAGGAGAATCATATGTGCTCTGCGGATCTGAAAGAGTTTATCGAAAAGCATCATCTGGATCTGTCACAGGACGGCAGCTTTTCTGCCAGAGATGCCTTTGGCAGCCATGACGATTCCGACCATGTATACAATACCGCAAGAGCCTGGTACATGCTGCGGACCCTGAATCCCCGGACACTCGTCTGGGATGGTCCGGATGCGGACTACACTCCTTTTTCGGATGATCTGCCCTGGTGCATGGTGCCTGAGAAGAAGATCACGGTGGAGGATGTAAAATACGTGCTGTCTTCCCATTATCAGGGAACCCCCTATGATCCGTATGCTTCGTATGGGGATAAAACTATGTGCGGAGCATACCGTTCCATTGGCATCAACCGTAATGATGTCATGACTCTGATCCAGATGCGCCCGGAGGGCGAGCCGATCCAGTGGCTGGCGTTTGCATCCAATGCATTTAATGTACTGGCTCCGTTCTACACTGACATAGATACGACACCCGGCTACCTGTCCGGAACCACCGGAAAAGTCTCCACCGAGAACTTCTACTGGATGAGCCGTATGATCGCAGCCATGGCCGATGCTTCTTATAGCAAATCCGTGTTCCATATCGAACGTTATCAGGAAAGCATAGCAGCGAAAAGTCACGAGCTTCTGAACCGTTATGATACATTGCTGGAGCAGGAGACCGATGAGGAAACTCGTAAAAAAATACAGGAAGAGGCCAACGAAAAGATTGCGGGGATGCTTCAGTGTGAGGCAGCCGATACTCTGGATAAAGTCCTGTATGAACTCAGTGGGCAGATGAAAAACGCCTATGCCAGATCGGATGCGTAAACAGTTATATAAGTAAAAACCATATGATTTGAATTGAGATAAAGAAAAACAAAAAATGAAGTCTGTAGAAAAAACAGCAGATTCTCCCAAAAGAGTCTGCTGTTTTCATTTATATGTTTTCGTGCTTATGAAAATATCCTATTGACAAATTAAAAGTGTTTCCATATAATTACCAAAGATAATTACCAAAGGTAACTATAAAAACAAAATATAGGATAGAAAAAGATATCAGAGAGGAAAAGAATGACGATTCAGACGATAAAACGAATGTTGGATGCCTGCTATCAGGCAAAACGGATCCGGGAGATGCTTCCTGCGCTGCCCTCGGGCGTGACACCTTCTTATATTCATTTCCTGGATGTGATCCAGATCATGGAGAGGCAGGGGTCTGCTGTGAAGATTTCAGATATCAGTGACTATCTGAACATCCCCCGTCCCGGCGTGACGCGGACAGTAAAAGAAATGGAAGAAAAGGGTTATCTGCGGAAAGCCAATGCGGCGGAAGACGGCAGGATCACCTATATTTCTCTGACGGAAGAGGGACGAAAACTGTCGGAAAAATATAATGAGAATTATTTTGCCGGTCTGGCACCGTATCTGGAGAGCATTTCCGAAGCAGATGCGAAAGTGATGATACAGACCATAGAGACCTTTTATCAGGTGATGTGCGAGAGGAGAGAGAAGTTTGAAAAATAAAGAAAATGACATGATGGATTTTACACAGGGAAGCATTTTGAAAAAGTTGCTCCGCTTCATGGTTCCCATTTTGGGCGCCTTAATCTTACAGGCAGCTTACGGTGCGGTAGACCTGCTCGTAGTGGGACGGTTCGGCTCTACTTCGGGATTGTCCGGAGTCTCTACCGGCAGCCAGGTGCTGAATCTGGTGACTTTTGTAGTGACGCAGCTGGCAATGGGGATTACTGTGCTGATCGCCCGGTATCTGGGAGAGAAGAAGGAGGAGCAGATCGGCAGTATCATCGGCGGAGGAACCGTTGTATTTGCAGCGATTTCACTGGTACTGTTCGTGGTCATGGTTGGTTTTGCCCGTCCCATCGCGGTTCTCATGCAGGCACCGGAAGAGGCGGTAGGACTGACCGCAGCTTACATACGGATCTGTGGTGCGGGAATCTTTTTTATTGTGGCATATAACGTATTGTCCGCGATCTTTCGAGGACTGGGTGACAGCAATTCACCGCTGTTGTTTGTCTTCGTGGCATGCATTGTCAATATCGTGGGTGATCTGGTACTGGTGGCAGGACTGGGCATGGATGCCATGGGAGCGGCACTGGCTACTGTTTTTGCCCAGGCATTGAGCGTAGTGTTTGCAATTGTACGCCTTGTGAAAAAGGGACTGCCCTTTACCATTACCGGATACGATTTTCGTTGGAATCCCCAGTGCGGTAAATTCCTGCAGATTGGTCTGCCGTTAGCTTTGCAGGAGTGCCTGACGCAAGGCTCTTTCCTGGCACTGTGCGCCTTTGTCAACCGCCTGGGACTGGAAGCTTCCTCCGGCTACGGCGTGGCATGCAAGATCGTCAACTTTGCCATGCTGATCCCCAGTGCACTGATGCAGTCCACTTCTTCTTTCGTGTCACAGAATGTAGGTGCCGGAGAACAGAAACGGGCGAAGAAGACCATGTTCACAGGTATCGGCATCGGACTTTTGGTGGGATGCTTCGCTTTTGCATTGGTGTTCTTCCGGGGGGATCTGCTGGCAGGCATCTTCTCCGCGGATGCGGCAGTGGTGCAGAGAGGCTATGAGTACCTGAAAGGTTTCGCACCGGAGACGCTATTGACTGCTATACTGTTCAGCATGATGGGATATTTTAACGGTAATGGCAAGACCGTGTGGGTCATGCTCCAGGGACTGATCCAGACCCTTCTCGTCCGCCTTCCCTTCGCTTACTATATGAGTATCCAGCCGGACGCAAGCCTCACCAATATCGGCCTCGCAGCCCCCATCTCTACTGCGTTTGGAATTGTGTTGAACGTGGCATGTTTCCTCTATCTGGAACATGCGGCCAAGCGTAGTTGATGGAGAGTTACGCGGGGAGTTCTGTTTGTATTAAAAACGCTATTTTTTTCTAAAAAAATACAAAAACAGGAGATTTTGCCATGTAAAAAGCTGTTATTTTCGCTGAGCGTGCAAAATGAAGAAATTCCGTACAAAAATTCCGGATTTGGGAATTTTTTTGTACGGAATTCATTGTTTCTAGAGTTTTTACACCAAACTAACTGGAGAGTTAGTGAAGAAACCACGAACGCCCACGGCGGACGGGACATCCTTCCTCGATGTAAGGTCTCCCGGTGGGAATTTTCTGACGAAAAGTGAGTAGCCGGTTCTAATCCGTACGGGCACGGCTCCAGTTGCCATCCATGGCAACATCCGCCTGTCGCGAACG
>OODI01000146.1_pt1 | contig 35613 bp, 17 predicted proteins | sample 1671141 | NCBI WGS metagenome assembly OODI01 (sample SAMN06348126, study PRJEB24527) | human gut metagenome | biome: human gut; feature: ankylosing spondylitis patient; material: feces | host: Homo sapiens | place: China | collected 2015-10 | reverse complement strand
ACATTCATGGGCGAAAAGAACGTTTTCGAGCAGGAGATCACGGTGGATAACGCCATGGGGCTGCATGCGCGCCCCGCGGCGCAGCTGGTCAGGATCGCCTCCGGCTACGATGCGTCCATGAGTGTGGAGAAACTCGATGACGACGGCGAGGTCGCCGACTGCCGCAGCGTGCTTTCACTGCTGATGCTGGCGGCCGGGCGGGGCACGAGGCTGCTGCTGCGCGTCTCCGGCCCGCAGGCGGAGGAGGCGTTCCGCGCCGCGGTCGATTTCTTCACTTCGAAGTTCGGGGAAGAGTAGGAGGTTCCCATGGCGCTTCCGACACAGACGATTCAGGCGCTCGCCGTTTCTCCCGGCATCGCCATCGGCACGGTGCGCTTTATGCACCGCATGCGCCAGGATGAGGAGCGCCGCATCGGCCCGGACCAGGTCGCCGCCGAGCAGAACGTTCTGCGCGCCGCCGCCGATCACGTGCAGCCGCTCGATGGCGAAGGGCGCCACGCCGCGCAAGTTGTCCAGCACCTCGCCGTAGCGGGCGGCCAGGCTCTCGAAGATGCAGCGCACGAGCGCCGCATCGTCCGCCGGCGGGACCTTGCCCCGGCCGCGGCACCAATCGCGGATCGCCGCCGGCATGTCGGCCGGATGCGCGAAGGCCTCGTCGTCGGGATCGATGCGCGTCCGGCCCGGCTCGGCGGCGGCAGCCATGGCCATGATCTCGGCGTAGGTATAGGTACGCCCCTCCTTCGCCCAGATGCGGCGGCACTCCTCCAACCACCACATGCCGGTGATGTTTTTCAGGAACCGCGTCGTACCGTCCACGCCGCCCTCGTTGGTGAAGTTCATCGCGCACGACTCCTCCGTGATGACCGGAGCGGGCAACTCGATGCCCATGAGCGACCACGTGCCCGACGAGAGATAGGCGAAGCGCTCGTCGGCGGCGGGCACGGCGGCGATGGCCGAAGCGGTATCGTGTCCCGCCACGGCGAAGACCTCCACACGCCCCAGTCCCGTGCGGCGCGCCACCTCGTCGCGCAGCACGCCGACACGCTCGCCGGGCATCACACGCCGGGCGAACAGCGATGCGTCGACGCCGGCCGCACGCAACAGCTCCCCGTCCAGCTCCCGCGTGCGGGGATTCATCAGCTGCGAGGTGGAGAGGATCGTATATTCGCACACCTGTTCGCCCGTAAGCAGGTACGACAGCGCATCGGGCATGAAGAGCACATGCTCGGCGGCCGCCAGCGCGGGGCTGTGCTCGCGGTTGAGTGCGTAGAGTTGGTAGAGCGAATTGAAATTCATCACCTGAATGCCCGTCTTCGCATAGACGCTTTCGCGAGGCACCGTACGGAAAAACTCTTCCGGCACTCCGTCGGTATAGGGATCGCGGTAGGCGCGCGGAAGCCCCAGCAGATCGCCGTCGGGATCCACGCAGGCGAAATCGACGCCCCACGTATCGATGCCGATCGAGTCGATCCGTTCGCCGCGGCCGCCCGCGACGCTCAATCCCCTCAGAATCTCCTCGTAGAGGGCGTGAATGTCCCAATAGAAGCGGCCGTCGATCTCCCGCATACGGTTCGGAAAACGGTGCAGCTCCTCCATTCGGAGCCGGTCGTCCCCCGCACGGGCCAGAATCACCCGACCGCTGGTAGCGCCCAGGTCGACACCGATTATATTTTTTTGCATAACGTGAAAAAGCGGTTTGAGGTTAGAGTCTTTATTTGATACAAAAATACCGAAGAAAGTATTATCTTTGTTATAACATTTGACAAATTACTTTTCAAATCTGACACGTTATGGGCTCTTTCCCGCAAAGCATCGTCCACTACCTGCCCGTCACCGACCACGACGAGCGGTGGGGCATCGTCTGCACCACGGCGGGGTACCAGAACGTTCCGCCCGGCAGCCCCTATCCCCTGACGCAGCATCCCGACAGCTACTCGTTCACCCGCTCGCGGGGGCGTGTGCTCGGCGAATACCAACTGCTCTACATCGTCTCGGGACAGGGCGAATTCCGCTCGGCCTCCTCGCCCGCCGCGCCCGTGAAGGCCGGCACGGTGGTGATGCTCTTCCCCGACGAATGGCACACCTACGCACCCGACCCCGAAACGGGCTGGGAGGAGTGGTGGGTGGGATTCCGCGGCGAGAACATCGACCGCCGCGTGGCGGAAGGCTTCTTTTCGCCGAAGACGCCGCTGCTGCATATCGGCCACAGCGCCGGCATCGTGAGCTGTTATCAGGAGATCATCCGCTCGGCCGAGGAGGAGCGCAAAGGCTTCCAGCAGCTCGTCACGGGCATCGTGCTTCACCTGCTGGGTTCGGTGCTCTTCAAACGCGACAACCTGCAATACCTCGACAACCCGATCGTCGAGAAGATCAACCGCGCCCGCGAAATGATGCGCCGCCACATCGGCGACAACCTCCCGCCCGAAGAGATCGCGCGGCGGCTCAACATCGGCTACACGTGGTTCCGCCGTACGTTCCGCGCCTACGTGGGCATCGCCCCGGCGCAATACCAGTTGCAACTGCGCCACAACAAGGCCCGGGAGCTGCTCACCACGACCGACCGCACCGTTTCGGAGATCGCCGCCGAGCTGGGATTCGAGAACGTCAGCCAGTTTTCGGCCTTCTTCCGGCAGCGCGAAAAGATCACCGCCACGCAGTACCGCAGCAAATACGGATTCTGACCGCAGCAGGCGACCGCTTTTCGGCAAGCGCATCTCAGCACCTTCCGTCGAAAAGGGGCACCGAAGACCGCGAGGCGAAAATGCGCGGGAATTCGCCGCGCACCTCGCAGAACGATCACGAAAGACTGCGCCGTTGCGGCGCAAAGGATTGCGCAGCTTCGACTGCGGCGGCTCGGAAAAGTCCGCGAACGGCCTCCGCGCTCGCCTGCTGAACGTCGTTTTGCGCCCGCTCAGTGAGAACCGCTGTCCGATCCCGACGGAGGTGCCCTGCGGACACTTTTGGCTCCGCCTTTGGTGTCAAAAGGCGGTAAATGCGATCGGCTGCAATCGAAGAGCGGCCGCGGACTGACAAAGGAAAATCGTATTTTGGCTGCGCCGTAGATACTCCGTCTCGGCAAAAAGCAAATAAAATTTGCTTTTGCCCTCGGCTTAATCGTATCTTTGCCGCATGAAAAGCATCAAAGAACTCTACCGTATCGGCACCGGCCCTTCGAGCAGCCACACCATGGCGCCCCGCCGCGCCGCCGAACAGTTCCTCGCACGCCATCCCGAAGCGGCGGCGTTCCGCGTGACGCTCTACGGAAGCCTCGCCGCGACGGGCCGCGGCCACATGACCGACCGCGCCATTATCGACACGCTGCTGCCGACCGCCCCCGTCGACATCGTGTGGCAGGCACGCGAGTTCCTCCCCTTCCATCCCAACGGAATGCGTTTCGAGGCGCTCGACACCGCCGGCACCCCCACCGACACATGGACGGTTTACAGCATCGGCGGCGGCGAGCTGGCCGAAGAGGGCGTACCGCCGCGGCAGGCGGAGGAGATTTACGAAATGAACACGCTCGACGAAATCCTCGCCTGGTGCCGCCGCACGGGCCGCACCTATTGGGAATATGTCGAGGAGTGCGAGTCGGACGACATCTGGGACTACCTGGCCGAAATCTGGCAGGCGATGCGCGAAAGCGTCGAGCGGGGGCTCGACCACGAAGGCGTCCTGCCCGGTCCGCTGCACCTCACGCGCCGCGCCGCGACCTACCACGTGCGCGCTTCGGGCTACAAGCAGAGCCTTCAATCGCGCGGTCTGGTCTTCGCCTACGCATTGGCCGTAGCCGAAGAGAACGCTTCGGGCGGACGGATCGTGACAGCCCCGACCTGCGGGTCGAGCGGCGTGGTGCCGGCCGTGTTGTACCATCTTCAAAAGAGCCGCGGTTTCTCCGACGCACGCATCTACCGCGCGTTGGCCACGGCCGGCCTGTTCGGCAACGTCGTCAAACACAACGCCTCGATTTCGGGCGCCGAAGTGGGTTGCCAGGGCGAGGTGGGCGTCGCCTGCGCCATGGCGGCCGCCGCAGCCAACCAGCTTTTCGGAGGCAGCCCCTCGCAGATCGAGTATGCCGCCGAAATGGGGCTCGAACACCATCTGGGCATGACCTGCGATCCCGTATGCGGACTGGTGCAGATCCCCTGCATCGAACGCAACGCCTACGCTGCGGCCCGCGCGCTCGACGCCAACCTCTATTCGGCCTTCACCGACGGCGGACACCGCGTCTCGTTCGACCGCGTGGTCGAGGTGATGAAACAGACGGGGCACGACCTTCCCTCGATCTACAAGGAGACGGGCGAGGGCGGACTGGCACGGGAGTACGATCCCGACAAGTAACAATGCGGGGCGGAACTCTGTCGAGAGTTCCGCCCCGCTGCCTTGTCCGGAAAAATCAATCCTTTCCGGGGAAATACTTCATGTACTGCACGCGCTGGAAAAACTCCGAGTCGCTCTTGCCGAAACCGAGCCGACCCTTGAATTCGTCGAGCGCCGTGATGCCGTGACGCGCCGCCCAGGCGTCGATCCACTCATTCATGCGCGCGATCACGTCGAAACCTTCGCGGTGGATCGCCGTGCAGACCTCGACGGCCGCAGCACCGCACAGAAGCGCCTTGACCGCCGCCTCGCCGTCGTGCACGCCCGTCGAAACGGCGAAATCCATACGCGGCAGCGCACCGACGCAGATAGCCGTCGTACGCAATACGTTGCGCAACTCCGACGCTTCGCTGTAAGGCGACCCTTCGACGAAGGTCATCCGCTCGACATCCACGTCCGGTTCGAAGAAACGGTTGAACAGCACCGCACCCTTCACCCCGACGCTCTCCAACGCGGCGGCCATCGCCACGACGTTCGTGAAACGCATCGCGAGTTTGACCGAAACGGGAATCTTCACCTCGGCGCAGACACGCTGGGCGATCGTCACATAGAGCCGTTCGAGCTCCTGCGACGAACGTGCGGCGTCGACGGGCTGGATGAAGATGTTCAGTTCGAGCGCCGAGGCTCCGGCCCGGGCCATCGCGGCGGCGTATTCGATCCACTCTTCGCCCGCGGCTACGCAGTTGATGCTGGCGATGACGGGAATCCGCGTCGCACGCCGCGCATCGGCGATCAGTTGCAGAAATCCCGCTTTGTAATCCTCGCCCAGATAACGTTGCAGATAGTCGCCCGCATCGCCGTAGGGCGAATCGGAATATTGTTCGAGCGAAGCGGCGTGGTGCATGATCTGCTCCTCGAAGATCGATTTCAGAACCACCGCGCCCGCTCCGGCGGCGGCGCACTTCTCGATATTGGCGAGCGTCGCCGTATAGGGCGAACTGCTCACGACGATCGGGCTGTCGAGTTCCAGTCCGAGATAGGTAGCTTTCATGGGCTTATGCTGTTGCTGTTTGATTTCGACCCTCCAAAGGTAGCGATTCGCCCCCGCATTTCCAACTGTCGCACAAAAAAAGAGCGGAGCCCGGCCATATGCCAGACTCCGCCCGCCGAAATTCGAGGTCGCGGGACTACTGCGCGGCCTCCACACGGAAATTATCGAACTGCACGCGGTTCTTCGCGGCCGAAGCGGGCGTAAAGAGCAACTGCGTGGTAGCATCGGCACCCGCAATGCGGAACGAGAAACCCTCCCACGCATTTCCGCGGGCGAGCGTCAGGGTCAGCACGCCGTCGGTCGCACCCTCGATCCGGCCGCTGCCTCTTAACGTCACGGTCAGGTTGCGGCCGGTTTCGGCCGTCTTCGAAAAGTACTGATAAAAGTAGGTCGCATCGAACGAGACCACCACGTCGCGCGTGTCGTCGATCGCACTGAACGCGGGTGAAATGAGCGTTCCCAACGCCTTCGACGAATTGATATGGATATAGCCCGGACGGGTATAGACGCTTTTGTTCGTCGCATCGTACCCCCACCCGTTGAGCGTGACAGATCCTTCGTTGAGCAAAATATCGAGCCGGACCATCGTATCGGTCGTGCAATAGGTGTTGATCCAATCGGTATTGGTCTTCAACAACGCACTGCCGCTGTCGGGCGAGATCCAGGAGAAATCGTCTTCGAAATAGACTTCTGCCGACGAAGCCGCCAATGCGAGCTGCACCGACGGAGCCCACTCCGAAGAGGGTACCGGCGCAGTCTCGTTCTTCGAAGCATCGTAATTGCAGTAATTGGCACGGATACGGACATTGTAATAGCCGTGCCCTCCGACCGTCTTGCCGGCAAGTCCTCCGAGATGAACGCGGGGTTCCCACGTCTTGCCCTCGGCCACAATCCGCCCGTCGGGACGTACTACGGCATAGTCGTAATCGGTCGCCCCCGCCACCGCCGGCCAGCTCAGGTCGGCCCCGTAGGCTGTCGCCGCAGCGACCGCAGGTTTCTGCGGCGTCTCCAAAGGCTGCGTACCGGCCGCAGGATCATAGTCGTCGGCCAGCTTCACGACATTGAAGAAGTTGAGGAATACCCGTCCCTTGGACGCCGTACGGGATGCGAAGACGAATTTCGTTTCGGAAGTAATCCCCCGAACCGGAAAACTGTGACGCACCCAGTCGTTCCACGATCCCAACCGGAACTCGCGACTCGTAGCACCGTCGAAGAAACTGCCGCCGCCCTCGATCGAGAGCGAAACCAGATCGTCGTCGTAGAGGTCGTTGGTACCGAGGAAAGCTGTCGCACCGAGCGTCACCATCGCATTGGCCGTCGCACCGGCGTCGATCTGCGACATCGCCGGCGACGAGACGGAACCTACCGCCGAAGCCGTACCGAGTTTGATGCAGCCTTCGTAGAGATAGGCTTTGGCGACCTCCGTCCAGCCCGACGCATCGAGCGCTTCGGCCGCAGCCGCGGAGAGCTTCCGGGCGTTGGCGAAGCTGACCCCTGCCGGATTGCCGGGATAGGTTCCTACGAAATCGGCCTGTCCGAAGAGCGCATAGGTCACCCAGGAGAGGTCGTCGCGGAAAAATTCGTATCCTTCGGGATGCGAATCGGCTACTCCGGCGTCCGGCCGTTTGGTCTCGGCCGAAGCATACTCGCTCCACTCCGATTCACAGTAGTTCGTATCCCCTTCGGCGGGGAGCGCACGCACCCTGACACGGCAGGCCGTACCGCGTTCCAGCTCCGTGAATTCGACAAAGGGATCGGTCGTGGTGCCGCTGCGCGAAGCTACCTCTTCTCCGCAATAGGTACAGACGTAGACATACTCGTAGGCCGCGGCATGTTCGACGACTTCCCAACGGAACTTCAACGATGTTTCGGTCGCCGCAGCTTCGTCGGCTTCGGGCACCGGCACGGCCAGCGGTACCAATTCGGGATCAATCTGCGCGTCGGACTTCACCTTCTCCACCTTCACGTTATCGAAGAACCAACGGTTGGCCGTCGTCTCGGCTACCGATTCGAAGACGATCTGCGTGGAAGCCGTCGCACCTCTCACGATGAACTCCTTACGCTCCCAGGGATTCTTGTCGGGAAGCCCCGATTTCCAGATCGCCTCGACGGCCGAAGAGGTCGACATCTGGAAGATTTTCTCCGTCGCGACATCGTCGTTGATCGTACCGTCGCCGATCAGACGCACCTGCATGGTCGTCGTCGGATCCCACGTGCCGCCGGTACTGAAACAAGCGCAGCAGTCGAACGACACCTTGACCGTCGCCGCGCAATTCTTCTTGATCGGAAGCGCCGGCGAAACGACTCCGCCGCCGCACCCTGCGACATTGGCTGCACGCCCCATTTTGAGATAACCGATACGCAGGTAGACACGCTCTTTGAGTTTGTTGTCGTCAGTGGTCCATCCCGATGCGATCAGCGCATCGTAGGCAGTCTGACCGTGCGTCGCGGCGGTTACGCCGTTCCAGTAGGTCTCGGCCGTATTCGACGGCCAGCCCGCAATGTAATCGGTGCCTTTGTAATCTTCGGTCACCCACGAAAAGTCGTCTTGGAAATAGACGTACCCGAACTCGCGGCCATCGTCGCCACCGACGGAGTAAACCACCTCCTGACCCTCGCCCTCGTTCCCTTCCTGCACATGCAGATCGTCGATCCAGTAGCCTTCGGGCGCGACGATGCGCAGATACATCACGTCGGGTTCAGGAATATAGAATTTCGCGACGGCTTCCGTCCATGTCGTCGCCGGCTCGCACTCGTAGCTCAGATCGACGAACTCCTCGCCGTCGTTGCTGATCTGCAATTTCAGCGACTCCTTCTCAACGGCCCCTGCCGGATTCCAGACACCGAAGCGGCAGACGAAATAGCTGTCGCCCTTCTGGTCGATCGGGCCAGCGACGAATGCGGCCGGCAACTCCTCCGCCTTGCCGAACTGCACGGCATTGCCGCCCGACGCACCCTCATAGGAGGATTCGACGGGAGGAACGGCGACGCGACACTCCGTTCCGCTCGCAAGCGTCGACGCCACGCCGACGCCTGTCCAGTCCATCGCGTCGTACTCGGCGATGGCGACCGGCTCGGCGACCTTCCCGTCGCCGAAACCGGTCACGGCATAGCGGATCAACTCCGAAGCCGATGCCTGCACGATCTCGATCTCGGCCGTCACGCCGTCGTAAGAGTCGAAATGCAACACGATGCGACGCGAATCGCCCTCATTGGGATCGACCGAGACCGTCACCGTCTGGCTGCCGTAAGCGGCACGCGGCGAGAGCGTCAGCCAGTCGACCGACTCGTCGACCTCGATGACCCAGTAGACATTGGACTCGACCTCGAAACGCACCTCGCCGCCCTCGTAAGTCAGGCCGCGCTTATTGGCGCTGAGCGTCGTCCGGTCGAGCGAGAGATCTGCCGTCTCGTCGACCTCCGTTTCGGAACAAGCGGCCGCTGCGAACAGCGTTCCGCACAAAAACAGGATTCGATGTAGTTTGTTCATCGCTTTTCGGATTATTGCATGGTTTTCACAAATGCTTTGGGTCGCGTCATCGTCTCGGTATAGGTCGTCCCGAAACGATCGGTAACGCTGATTTCGATCGGCGTGTCGGGAGCCGAAGCCGTCACCGAAAACATGTGCGAGGTCTCGGCCGAAGCCCAGTCGGAGGTAGCGTCGTATCCCTTTTGCACACGCGGCAGGTCGAAGACCAGCGAATGGAGCGGATCACGCTGGAAGACCCGCTCGACGGGAAGTTCGCGCCCGTTTTCGGTGACGCGGATCGTCCATTGCGGATCGTAATTCCAAACGTTGATGAAGACGACGTTCTCGCCCACCGCACCGTAGTCGTCGCCGCCGTTCTTGCGACTGGGATACTTCGCCAGATCGGCCTTGGCCTTCTCGGTTCCCAACACGGGCTTCACCGTATTCATGTCGTAAGCCCGGAACTGACGGTTCTCCGGCTCGCCGATGCTCTTGTAGATCCACTTCACGTCATCGCCCGTGACATGGTAGACACCGTAGCCCGCCGGCGTGCCGTCGACGCAGATCGCACGGTCGGAAAGATACTGGCTCCACCACCACGTCTCGCAGACGGCCGCATGGTTGTGTTCCATGATCCGCTCGCTGATCTCCATCGTGGCGTTGTAATGGGTATGGCCGGAGAGGAAATGGACGTCGGTGAAACCGGCCACCGCATCGACGAGCGCCTGCGTGCCGCCCGTAGCGCTCGACATCTTGGGCTTGTTCTCGAACTTGGCGTTATAATTCTCGTAGAGCTGCACGTGCAGAGCGATGAACAGCGGCGCCGACTTGTCAGCCACGGCGGCCAGATCGGCAGCCAGCCACTCCATCTGCTGCAACGAGACGAGCCGGTTGTAGTCGCGGGCTCCGACGATGCCCTGCGCACCGCCCGTGTTGATCCAGTCGATGTCGTCGAGCACCACGAAATGCGCTTCGCCCAGATCGAACGAATAGTAGTTGGGCCCCAGCGAGAGACGGTAGGGTACCTGCCCCGCTTCGTCGCCGGTCACATAGGGATCGTTGTCGTGATTGCCCATGAGATGGAAGACGGGAAGCGGATACTGCACCTCCTGCAACAGTCGTTTGTAGGTGGGAATAGTGAACTTGTTGTCGTACCAGTAGCGATCCCACGTCATGTCGCCCGCGAAGAGACAGTAGACCGGACAGGAGAATTGCTCGGCCATGCGTTTGCTGTCGGCGACGAATCCGTTCTTGAAGTTCTCGATGTCCTTCTGTTTGTTGGCCAGATGGAGGTCGGCACCCAGCAGCAGGACGAATTCGTCGTTATCGACGGCCCGCATACCGAAATTGTGCTGCTCGCAGACCGTGGCATCGGCCGTCAACGGCTGCCAGAAACCCATCGCATCATAGTCGAAATCGACAGGGACGTAGCCCGACGGCATCGAATAGAAGACGTAGCCGGTCGATTTGTCCGACGCAAGCCAGTAATATCCGTTTTCGTCGGTGATCGCGGTAACGATACTATCCGACACGAGCACGCCGGCGATACCTCTGTTCTCGCAGAAGACCGCTCCCTTGATCGTCGCCCCCTCCTTGTCGGGCACGTCGAAATGGGAGGTCAGATAGACCTTGACCACCGAAAGGAACTGTTCGCGTTCGCCGCGCTCGATCCACAGGCGGTAGGTTCCCTTGCCGAGGGCTTCGGGAATGATGATGCAGGCGGTTTTGGGCGTGGCGTCCTGCACCGGAATCTCGACCTCGCTCTCATCGGAGCGGAACGAGAGCAGGTCGCCCTTTTCGAATCCAACGCCCTGTATATAGTACGACTGACCTGCATAGACGGTCATCGAGGTGCTGACGTAGACGTCGCGCACCATGCGCGTCGATTGTTCGAAACGCTTCTGCTCGTCGGAACCGCAGGCCGCGACGAGAAGGGCGAAACAAAAGACCGCAATCGTTTTTATGTGATTTTTCATCGTTTTTCCTGTTTTCGGGTTAATTCAGACACGAGATGCGGACGATGCCGATACGGCTCGTACCGTTGGCTACGTCGGCGTCGTCGCTGGCGTTGCGCTGAATGGTCGCACGCAGGCGGATGCAGAAATTCTCGCGGTCCTTCAATTCGTCGGGAAGCGGGAAGACATATTCCGGCGCGTGGATATCGCAGTGCCAGTTGGCACAGACATAGGGCGTACCGATCGGCGTCCATTCGGCGGCATCTTCGCGGTCGGCCCATTCCATCTGGAACTCGATGGGGCCGATCGTATTGCTCGATGCGGTGAAGGCAATCGACAGCGCTCCGGTATACCCCACCGTAGAAAGATCGGTGAGGATCCAGCAGCACCCGTCGGTCGACGAATATTGCGCCGCCGTGTTCTTCCACCAGTTCTGCGCCATTACAGCCGTGTATTGCACCGTCGTGGCATTGCCGTAGGCCGGAAGCCAGCGATCGTTCCCTGCGTCGAACGTCGCCGCACCGTTGCGCACGTGGGCCCAGGCCCAATACATCTCGTCGGTCGTTCCGGTAGTCGATCCCTTGACCGTCACCCCCACCGAGTGTTTCAGCCGGCCCTTGCCGACGGAGGCGACGATCTCCGGCAACGCAGTCTTGTTGAGCGACCACGGACCGATCTGCATCACGGTCTTCGAGTGGCGCGTAGCATCCGAAGCGGAGAAATTGGTGATGTCCGACTCGCGCCGCACGCGAATGCACCAGCTCTCCTCCTTCTGTCGCACGGCACTGTAAGGCCGATAGCGATCCGCCTTGTAACGTTTGTTCACGATGCCCGTAATGTCACCCGCCCCTTCGGGGATGAGGTGCAGTCCGCGTTCGGTGAACGACCACGAGGTATAGAGTTTGGCCAAACGACCCTTGCCGTCGCGCAGATAATGGCCGTATTCGAGCGTCAGATCGTTATAGTCGGCCGACCGCTGATACTTCGCCGGTTGTTCGATACCGTAGGCCGCCACCGCCTCGTTGATATTGCACAGCGTGCCGTAGGGCAGGACGAACTCGACGTCGCGGAGCGTCACCAGACGATTTTCATACTGCGAAAGTTGCGAAATGTCTTCCACGACGATCGGTTCGACACCCTTGCCCGGAACGGCGCTCTGCACGGCCGACGAAGTCAGACCGTCGATTTTCAGACCGTTGGTATAGGTATCGCGGGCGATCGACTGACCGTACATGTGGATCGCCACGTCGTCGTTGAGATCGTAGGTATTGTCGACCGCATCGTCGAACTCGATCCACAGACCGCCCGTAGCGTCTTCGACGAACATCGTATTGGCGGTGTATTCGTCGAGATAGGCCAACGGATAGTTGCGCGTCGTGCGGTCGCTGATGACCGTACCTTCGACATAGACGTTGCGTGCGATCTTGCCTTCGCCCAGCGCCAGCAGTTCGGCGACGGTCACCTTCTCGGCCAGTTCGAATGCACTCGACCGGTCGGCCTGGTGAATGGAGAACGTCTGCGACAACGACGTGCCGTACGCCTTGATCGTCACTTTCGCCTCGCGGGGCGTATCGCTCTCGTTGGCAGCGCAGACGAATGTCTGCATGTCGTCGGTATAGTCTCCGACGGTCACCCACGCGGCATCGGCCGGATCGACCAGTTCGGCTACCCAGCCCAAATTGGCCTCGACCCCCACGTTGAATGTCTCGCCTTTGACCGAAACAGTGCGGCCGCTCTCCTTGACGTCGACTTTGAGTACCGGTTCGGCACCCGACTGATTGAAGGTGATCGTGGCGACCGACTCGCCTTCGACGACGACGTTGAGTGTCGCCTGCCGCGAAGCGGCACGATCGTTCTTGTTCACCTTGACGGCGAAGCGGGCATCGCCGTCGCCCTCGGCGGGCCATGCCGTCAGCCACTCCTCATCCTCGGCATAGGTCGTCTGCAACGTCCAGTGGCCGTAAGAGGAGTACATCACAAAATCCTGAACGCCGCCCTCCACATCGTAGTTCACCTCGTAGAGGTCGTCGACGACGTGCAGATAGGGTCGCGCATCGGTGTCGTCATCGCTGCATGCCATGCAAAGCACAGTCGCGAAGAGCACCGGCAAGATCCGCCGAAGCACGGCGGGAAATCGAACCATTTCGTTGAATCGAGCGCAGAGCCGAACTTGTTCGGGCTGTGCCGAGGCAAAAAATTCAAAGATTCTATCGGTTTTCATCTGAAATGTCGTTTTTCGTTATTCGATACCCTTCCGAACGGCCTCCGCACTCCACCATACGGGAGTCTTCATGTCGTCGGCTCCACGGAACACGCTCTGCAAACGCGCTACCTCCGCGGCATAATTGTCGGGATTGGTCTTGATCGCAATCGTCGGATAGGCCATGCGGGTGGGCAGCACGTGGTCATTCTGCGTTCCCTCGCCGATCACCAGAGCCGGATAGCCCGTGCGGCGGTAGTCGCACCATGCCTCGATACCGACCAGAACGGTCGATATCCATTTCTGGGTCATGATACGTTCGAGTGCGGCATCGTCCCTGAGTCCGTCGAGCGATACCAAAGGATTCGAAAGGAACGACGATACGATCGACTCGGAGGCATCGGGATTCCATTCGTAGATCGACTCGGCGACGGCTCGGTCGTAGTAGCTCTTGGCCGTTCCCGATATCCACTTGCGATGCGCCGCCTCCGCCCAGATGAACCATATTTCCGAGAAGCACATGATCGAGAAGTGGTCGCGATTCTGGATCAGGCCGCGGTTGTAGTGGGCCACGATATCCACATAGGGGACCAGTTCCTGATAGGTAACCTGCGTGGGCGCACCCACGCGTTTGTTGTCGAAATAGAAGCTCAGACGCGGATCGGACAAGATCACGTTTTCATCGGAGTCGAGCACGTACATCTCGTTCATCAGCCGTTCGCAGATCATATTGCTGTTCCAGCTGCCGGCACGCCACGAGAAGAACGGCGTCTGCTGGGCGGCCACCGCATCGTTGAAAGGCACATCGGCAGCGTCTTCGCGGCTCTCGAAAACAGGATAGTCCGCCGGATAGGAGAAAATCTGGTTGAGTTTCGACACGGCGAAGAGGCTCTCGGTCTCGACATCGACCTCGTCTTTGAGCGCCGCACGCATCAACAGACGCAGATAGATCGAGTTACCCAGCTTGCGCCATTTCTTGATGTCTCCCTTGTACATGTAGTCTTCCGAAGCGTCGAAGTTCTCCTTCGACTGCGCCAGCAGCGTATTGGCCTCCTCGAGTAGCCGGAACATATCGCGGTAGATCTCCTTTTGGCTGTCGTAGCGGGGCGTGAATTCCGTACCGCCCGAAGTATATCCCTGCAACGCCTCGAAATAGGGCACATCGCCGTAGGCGTCGGTCAGAGTGGACATGGCGATGACCTTGATGATGGAGGCGACGGCCAGCGCCGCATCGTTCTTGTCCTTCTTGGCTTGCTCGAGCATTGCCTGCGCATTGCCGCCGACCGAATAGAAATCGTTCCAATAGCCCGCCGCAACGCTGTTTTGAATGCGATAGTTACTGATTTTGTCGGCATTCTGCTGGTGGCCGACCGTATACTGCATGAGTTGCGAGGTCAGTGTGAACGACCGGTTGATCATGCGGTACTCGTAGTTAAAGACGGTCGGCTGCACGAACGTAGTGGCCGTCGTATTCTGCACGGCGTTTCGGTTTATGTTCATCTCTTCGAAACGCGAACACGAGGTTGTGACGGTCACCGATGCAACCAGTGCGGCTATCGAATATTTTATCTGTTTTGTTCTCATAATCATCACGCTGCTCTGTTAGAAAGTTATCCTTACGTTGCCGCCGAACGTCGCTGTTCCGGGCATCTGCAACATCTCGAATCCGGGAACTACCGACGCACCGCGCATGAAGGCGCCCTCGGGATCCCACCCCGGGAACTTCGACCAACAATAGAGGTTACGGCCGTAGACGGAGAGCGACAGTCCCTTGATGAACTTGCTCCTTGCCAACAGCTGGCGCGGAAACTCGTATGCGATGCGAATCTCGCGCAGTTTGAGGAATTCGGTGCTGACAAAGTTCTGCTCGCAGTTCTGGAAAGCATATGCCAGACCGTAGTACTCGACGATGTCGGCCGTCTTGTGGGTATTGCGAATGAAGTTGCCGTCGGGCAACTGGTTCACTCCGTCGAGAACCAGTCCGTCGTAACGTCCGGCGAGCGTAAAGCTGCCTTTGCCCCGTGTGCCGAGAACGGCGTTGGTATAAGAGTAGACGTTTCCGCCGTGCTGGCCGTCGAAAGCAACCGACACGGTCAACCCCTTCCACTTGACACTCGTGCCGAAACCGCCCTTCCAGTCGGGCGTACACTCGCCGATGTACTGCAATTCATCGCTGTACTGGGGATAACCGTTCTCATCGACGATGATCTGTCCCGATACGTTCGTGATGCTGCCGTCCTTCTCGACGATGTACGCTCCTTCGGGAGCGCGTTTGTACCCCAGTCCGTACATCGCCGAGAGCGAACCGCCCTTGTAGGCGGTCATGTAAGCGTGCGACGAGTAGGAAGCCACGATCCACGAATCGACGCCTTCGCCCAGATCGACTACCTCGTTGCGGTTCTTCGACCAGTTGACATACACCTTCCACTGCACGTCGCGCGTCTTGACGAGCGTGCCGTTGATCTGAAGCTCCCAACCGTAGTTACGAATGGTTCCGGCATTGGCGAAACGCTTGGTCACACCCGAAGCCGAGCTGACCGGCATGTTCACGATGAGGTCTTTCGAGGTGTTGTTGTAATACGCCAGATCGACACCCAATCGGTTGCGGAACATGCGCAGGTCGAGACCCACCTCCCACGACGATACGATCTCGGGACGGAGGTTGGCATTGTTCATCGTGCCCGGTATCTGGTAATTGCCGGCGAAATCCGACGACGAAAGATAGTCGGTCGTACGGTAGGGTTGGGTGTCGTGTCCCACTTGTGCGAAGCTGCCGCGCAGTTTCACCAAATTGACGACGTTGCGCGCCGCACCGAAGTCGATGAGTTCGTTGAGCAGTACGCTCGCCGATACCGACGGATAGAAATAGGAATTGTTGTTCACGGGCAGCGTACTCGACCAGTCGTTACGACCCGTAATGTCCAGGAACACGGCATCGCGCCACGAGATTTGAATCAGACCGTAGAGGCTGTTGGTCTGGCGTTCGTAGTCATAGTTGTTCGGCTTGACGCGCTCTACGGAGTTTGCCAGCGAGTAAACGCCGGGTTGTTTGAGCTGCTCGGCCGTTTGGGTCGTTTCGCGGAACATGCGGTTGATGATGCTGCCGCCGAAATTGAGCTTCATGTCGAATCCGGCGCCCAACTTGCGGCCGTACTTGAGCAGAAAGTCCGTGCTCAATTGCAACGAACTGACATTTCCCTCACGATACATGCCGTAACGCTGCGAATAGGAGCTTTTGGGCTGGCGCATGGTGCGGTGGTCGCGCGAAAAATCGATACCGCCGCGCAGCATCAGGTCGAGACCTTTGTAGAGATGCAGGTCGAGCGACGTGTTTCCGAAGATGCGGTCGCGGTCGAGCGTATTGAGGCATTCGTAGGCCACGAAATAGGGATTGTTCTTGGCGCCCGTCAGGTTGGCATTCTGTTGCACGCCCGGATCGATCCAGTAATCGCGTGCCCAGTCCATGTTGATGTTGGGCGCCATGCACCACAGCGAGTACATGACCGACGCTTGGCCGTAACCCATTTGCGGCAGGTTGTCGCAATCGCGGCGATAGTAAGTGATCGACGTATTCATCGACAGCCAATTGTTGACCTTGTTATGCGAATTGAGCTTTATCGATTGTCGCATGGCGGGTGAGTTGGGTGTAATCGACTCGCTGCGCGTGTCGGATATCGAGAGCCGCATCGAGTTATTGCGGTTGAGCTTGGCCGACAGCGACAGCGAGTTGGTCGTTGTCCAACCCGTTTTGAAATAGTCCTTGAACCAGTTGCCGTAGCTGACGAACGGCGTCTTGACGCGCAGACCGTTCTGATCGAGGCCGATACCGCGCTTCTCATCGTAGAACTGGTAGTAAGGCGTACCGTCCATCTTGGGACCCCACGATGTAGCGTCGGTGGTCGTAACCTCGTTGCCGTCGACCGGCTCGCCGTAATGGAACGTATCGTGTCCTTTGGTACCGCCCTGGCCATAGACGTACTGCAAATCAGGCGACGTATTGACGACCTCGGCGACGAAATCCGACGAGAAGGTCACGCTGACGTTGCCGTCCTCCTTGTCACCCGACTTGGTGGTGATGACTATAGCACCGTTGGCGGCCTCCGAACCGTAGAGAGCCGTGGCCGCAGGGCCCTTCAACACCGTGATGTTGTCAATATCGTCGGGGTTGATGTCGCCCGTACCGTTGCCGTAGTCGATGGCATACGCCGACTCGCCCATGCCCGACGAGGTGTTGAACATCGGCACGCCGTCGATGACGAACAGCGCTCCGTTGTTGCTCAGGTCGAGCGATGACTCGCCGCGAAGCGTGACGCGCATCGAACCGCCCGCGCCGGCACCTGTCTGCTGCAATGTCAGTCCGGCAACCTGTCCCGTCAAACCCGAGAGCCAGTTGGTGGATGTCGCGGATGATGCGAGGACGTCACCGTCGACCTTGGAGGCGGCGTAGCCGAGCGATTTCTCGTCGCGTTTGAGGCCCAAAGCCGTGACGACGACCCCGTCGATGGCCTGCGCCTCGTCCACGAGTGTGATGTCGATGGTCGATTTGCTGCCCACGAAGACCTCCTGCGTCTTATAGCCGAGAAAGCTGAACGACAGCTCGTCGTTGGGACGCGCCTTGAGTGCATAGGAGCCGTCGGTACCCGTCACCGTACCCGTGAGCATGCCCTTGACGATAACACCCACACCGGACATCGGTTTGCCAGCCTCGTCGCGGACGATACCCGTTACGGTTACCGTCTTGTCCGACGATGCGGAGGGTTGCGAACGCTGTGCGGAGGGTGCCGGAGCAGCCGTACCGGACCCGGACTTCGCCGCCGAAGGTTTTGGCGGGAGTTGCGGTTTCGACAGGGCGTCGAAGGCGAAAGCCGTGTCGGCCGTCGCCAAAGCCAACGTTGCCAACACGCCGGCTGTAAAGCGGCGGAATGAGGAGCAGCGTTTTCGTAAAGTCGAGTGCAGAGCCTGACTTACTCGGACTAAGCCAAGGCGAGAAAACGGCCGCCCAAAAATCGAATGATTTTTCGACTTGTCTAAATTTGCCATTCAATCAATTATTTCGGTTAATATTTTAAGTTGGAAATTTTCAGATATGCGAGCGCTTCGACACGCATAGCGCGAGGATGAACGAAAGGGCCGCGGCTGCGATCCAGAAGAGGGCTGCGGCCTCGAAATCGTAGCGAGCGACGCCGTCGACGACCGTTTTTCCCTCGTTGATGAGCCACCCGCTCACGATGTCCTGCAACCCCGCGCCGATGTAGCTGGCCATGCCGACGATGCCCAGCGCCGCGCCGGTTGCCTCGCGGGGTACGATGTCGATGGCCATCAAACCTCCGAGGAAGCAGATCAGCACGCCGATGGCCATACCGAAGAGCACCATGCTCAGCATGTTGACGAGTATGCCGTCGCCCGAATAGAGGAACAGACACAGCGCGACGGTATTCAGCACGCCGAAACCGAAGGCCAGCACATTGCGGCGTCCGTGAAACAGCGTATCGGACAACCAGCCCGAAAAGACCGTCCCGACGATGCCCAGCAGCGCGTTGACCGAAATGACCTGTGTGGCCAGAGCCAGCGAGTAGCCCTTGACCTCCTGCAAGAACAGCACGCCCCAACCGTTGACGGCATAGCGCGAGACATACATGAAGGCGCTCGACAGGGCCAGCACCCAGACGAAGGGATTGCGGATGACCGAACGCTGCAAGTCGGAGGTCGAACCGTGGTCATGGCTCTGTCCGGGCGACTCCTCGCCGGTCAGCACCTCGATCGGAGGCAATCCTTTGGATTCAGGGGTGTCGTGAAGCAGGAAGACGATCACCGCTACGCCCAACACGCCCGCCACCGACGAGCCGACGAAGCCCCATTGCCAGCCGAAGATGCCGACGACGGCCCCGACAAAGAGGAACGACAGGAATTCGCCGAGGTTGTGGCTGGCGCTGAAAAAACCGTAGTAAGTGCCGCGTTTGCTCAGGGGATACCACCTCGACAGCGCGATGATCGCAGGCGGTGCGCCCATCGATTGCGCCCATCCGTTGACGCCCCACATCACGGCGAAGGCGACGAACAGCGTCATGTTGCCCGCCAAGCCCGCGCCGCCCGCGAACCCCAGCACCCCGACCAGCAGGTTGGCGACGGCCGAGACGCACAGTCCGGCCGCCATGAAGCGCTTGATGTTGCTGTGGTCGGAGAGAAAGCCGTTGACGAATTTGCCGATGGCATAGGCGAACAGCAGCGCCGAACCGATGATACCCAGCTGCGTGGCGTCGAGCGCCCCGCTTTCGAGAATCGGTTTCTTGACCACGTTGAGACTCGTGCGGCAGACGTAATAGAGACTGTAACCGACCGTACCGGCGATGAAACTCTGGAAGCGGAGTTTCCGATACAGTTTCATGCGCGCCGCGTCGTCTCCCGCGAAGGGTGCCGACGGCGCGCTTTTTCGAAAGAAAGAGAGTATGCTCATTCGTTTGTCGGAAAATGGTTTCAGGTTGCGGGATCGTCATTCGGCGAAGGTCAGTTCGACCTGCACCGGAAAATGATCCGACGGAGTCCGTGCACGGTAGGGCTTCGCGCTACCGGCGGGCTCCTTCGTACGGTAGGTGTCGATCAGGATGCCGTAGCGCAGCACGCGGAATCCTTCGGTCACGAAGAGATAGTCGATGCACCGGAACGTCTTGCGGTCGGGATCGAAGCCGTTCTCGGTGCCGGTCTCGGCATAGCGGAGTTCGGCCAGATCGCAAGCGTCGAACAGCAGTTTCGAATCGCGCAGCACGGCATAGCTTTCGCTCGTCTGGCCCACGTTGAAATCTCCCGTGAGCACGGCGCGCTCGCCGCGGCACATCGTCCGAATGCGGTCGACCACCAGCCGACAGCTTTCGACCTGCGCACGCCGGCCCTTGTGATCGGTATGGAGCGTGAAGAACCAGAACCGCTCGCCGCTCTCCCGATCGAGGAACCGGCCCCAGCAGCAGATGCGGACATATTTGGCATCCCAGCCCTTGCTCGGACGCGAGGGTTCCTCCGAAAGCCAGAAATGCCCCGAGTCGAGCAGTTGGAAACGGTCTTTCTTGTAAAACACCGCCGCATATTCGCCCGCCTCGGCCCCGTCGTCGCGTCCGACGCCGGTGTAGCCGTAACCGGGAAGCGCCGCGAGAAGATCCAGAAGCTGGCTGTGGAACACCTCCTGAGCTCCGAAAATGTCGAAATCGTGGTAACGGATCAGCGAGGCGATCACCGGAAGCCGCCGCTCCCAGCCGTCGCCCCTCGCATCGTCTCCGGCATTGAGCTGGCGCACATTATAGGTCGCCGCAGAGAAGCTCTGTGCGAAGCCACCCGTCGCCGCCGCGCAGAGGGCGGCGATACAGAACAGCACTTTTTTCATGATCGTACCGCTACCCGCGGCGTCCTTTCGATTCGAGATAGCGGATCAGCAGTTCGGGACGGTCGGTCTGGATGATGGTCGCCCCCATGTCGAGCAACCGGCCGTAGACCTCCTCCGTCTCTCCCCGGAAAGCGCGGTCGTCGTTCAGCCCACCGCAGAGCGACGGCCAGAGCGAGTTCACCCAAAGCTTCGAACCGCCGTCCACGATGCGTTTCATGCAGGCTTCCACCTCGGGCGTATATTCGTCCCAGCAGACTTCGTAGGCCAGCGGCTGCTTTTCCGATTTCCGGTACTCCTCGAAGAGTTCGCGTCCCTGCGGTTTGAGGATGTCGATGACCGGCATGTACATCATGTTGTGCGGATAGGCGGCGAACTTCGCTGCCACGACCTCCGCCGGACGCTTGCCCTTGATGAGCACCTGATCCGTGACGCCCAGCTCCTCGGTGACGGCCAGCGCAAGGTCGTAATATTCGTACCCCTGATCGATGTTCACCACGATGCGGTCTTTGCAGACCTCCAACGCTTCGCGCAGGGTCGGCATCCGCAGATCGGTCTTCTGGTTGTGCGCCGTACGGAGCACGCAGCGGCGGATCGAGTCGTAGGTGATGTCGCAGACTCGGCCTTTTCCGCTGGTCGTACGGTCGATCGTCTTGTCGTGGCAGAGCACCAGCACGCTGTCCTTGGTCAGTTTGAGATCCATCTCCATGACATCCACGCCCATCGCGATCACGGACTCGATGGCGTCGATCGAGTTTTCGGGCCAGTTGCGCCAGTCGCCGCGGTGTGAGACGACCAACACTTTTTTCGATGCGGGATCGTGCAGTTCGGCGACGATCGCTTCGGCCCGGCCGCCGGTTTGCGACGGGGCGGTCTGTTCTCCGCACGCTGCTCCGGTGAGAGCAGCGGCGAGAATCAGCAGATGAGTGATTTTTCGTTTCATAGGTTATCGTTGGATGAAGACTTCGTTTTCTTATATCAGTTTCCGGCAGGACGATAGAGGATGTTCGCCGGAGTGACGTCGACCGCCGAGGCGTCGTAGGCGCCGAGATAGTCCATGTAGTTGTCGGCGTTGACGCCCGTCATGATGCAATCGCCTCCGTTGTAGGTTCCCACGTCACCTTGTGCGATGCAGTTTCGGAACTTCGCGGCTTTTTTACACTGTCCGAAGAAGGTTCCCTTGTAGTCGTTGTCGGGGCGGTCGGAGATGACACGGCCGTAGCTTTCGCATCCGATGAATTCGTTGTCGTTGTGGTTTACCAGACAGAGAATGCCGCCGGCGGCCCCCTTCGTACGGCTGATTAGATCGCCGCGGTTCACGACGTTGGTGAATTTGATTCCCGGTCCGGTGATGCAGGTGATGTTGCCGAGGCGGGCGTATCCCGATCTGGGAAAGGCGTTGTCGTTGAGTCCGTAGTTGGTACAGTCGGTCAGGTGCGTGTAGCGGTTGGCTGCGGCGACGATGCCGGAAGCACGTCCGACCTTTGTCGTGAGGTCGCCGCGGTTGATACATCCGTTGAAGATTACGGGGTTGGCCGAACTGGCGAGGTTGGTGCTGAACCCGCAGATGCCGCCGACGTGTATGCCCGTCGCTCCGTTGCCGGTATTGCCGCCGTCTTCGGACGTGAGGGCGGCTTCGTTGGTCAGGCGGTCGAGTACGACGCCTTTGCTGGCGAAGGCGAGTCCGACCATGCCCATCGTCATGCGGACGTTGCCTGCCGAGCCGTCGAACGACATCGGGGCGTTGTTGACGATATTGCGCACGGTAGCGTCGTAGACCACGCCGGCCAGAATGCCGCAGTCGGTGCCTTTCGAGGCTTTGACCGCCAGCGAACAGGAGGCGTCGAAGACGAGATTTTCGACGACGGCTCCGGGGCCCAATGCGCCGAAGAATCCCCATGCGCGGTTGGGAGTCGAGTTGTCGCATACCATGTGGAAATTACGGATCGAGTGCCCCTGCCCGTCGAAGAAGCCCGTGAATGGACGTCCCGACTCGATCGTCAATGCGTTGGTACCCGTCAGCGGACAGACCGCATCGCCGATCGGTGTCCACGTTTCGATGCCGGTCATGTCGATGTCGTTGAGCAGTACGACGAAGCCTCGTTCATCTTGCCAGGGGGCGAGACTTTCGCCCGCATTGACTGCCGCGGCGAATTCGATGAGATCGTCGGCCGTCTCGATACCGCCCGGAGACGCGAAGGCGTAGAGCGCTTTGGCGAAATGTCGGGCCGAGAAGATACCGTTCTTCTCGTTGTAGGTGCGTATTCCCGATTTGTAGATGTTTTTTGTGTAGGTTCTGCCGTCGGTCGTCGTGAGCGTGAGTTTCAGACCGGCCTCGGAGATGAAGCGCCCTACGGGGAACTTGATTGTCTGGGGACGGGTCAGATCGGCGTTATCGGGGAAATGCAACGTCAGTTTCGATCCCGTTCCGCCGGGGGCCGGCGTGAGGGCGAGGGTCGAAGGGTCGACCGTACCTGTGAAGGTCAGATAGCCGTCGAAGTCCTCCTGCGAGGCGGGTTCCACGGCGAGCGATTGCGCCGGACTATCCAATTCGCCGGCATCGATGCGCAGTTCGATGACCGAGAAGATATTGCGGAACGAGACATGGAGTGCACCCTCCGCAAGATTCTTATCGAGCGGTGTCCCGACCAGCGGTGCGCAGGCCGTGTTGGTCTGCTCCGTGCCTTGCAGGGTGATTGTACGCTGGGGTTCCACCGCAACGGTGCCTTCGACGGTCGTGACGGGATAGTAGGCCGTCAGCGGTTTCGAGGGGTCGTAGGCCGTGATCCCCGTATCGCTGGCGAAGGTGGTCGTGGCACCCGCTTCGGTAGCCGTGTAGACATAGGCCGTACCGTCGTAGACGACCGTAATGCGATCGCCGACTTCCCATGTGCTTTTTCCTTCGATGATGTCGGTTCGCGTTGCCGGAGTGCAGGAGGCCTTGATGACGAGTCCTGATGAAGCGTGAGGCGGAGTCGGTTCGCCGATTTCGGGATTTCGGGTGCAGCTTCCGAGCAGCAATGCTGCGCCGAATAGGATGATATATGTTTTTTTCATTTTTTCTGCAAAATTATTCTTTGTTCTGGTCCTCCTCGAATTCCGTGTCCTCGATGCCGTTATCGGGTCTTTCCTGCCCGATGTGGGACATGTCGGTGACGGCGTAGGGCGTAGTCAGGGCATAGCGTGCTGCTTGCAGGGCGATCGGGGCATTCGCCTCGGTAACAGGGGTCGAATAGCTGCCGTGGGTGGTATTCGATGTCGTATAGCGGAACGGATTTCCGTCGAGCGTCACACCTCCGAAGGCAGGCGAGATCAGTTTTTCGAATACGGCGCACGATGCGGCATAACGCGAAATGCCGTAGTCCATGTGGTACCCGTCGCGGGTCATGTCCATCGCGTTTTGGAGTTTCGACGTGCGGAGATTTTGCAGGACGGTGCCTGTGGCGATCACATCGTCGAATGCGACTTCGCTCATTACTTTTTGGCCTTGTGCGACGATGGCGGCGTACATGTCCGTCTGCGACGAGGCGAAGTTGTTGACGATCACCGTCTGTTGCGAATAGCTGACGAGTGCGGGATCGGCATAGGCCTGCGACAGAATATAGTAAAACTTGGGCATGGCGCCGGTTTGCGTTGACTTGACGTTGTCGATGAGTCCCTGCAAAGCCTCTTTCTCGGCCGAGGTCCACTTCCATGCGTTGACCTTGCCCGTGTGTTCCTGGATGGTCACGACGTCCCACTGCTCCGAAGCGGCTACCTCTTTGATCGTCTTGTTCATCGATTCGGTCCAGCCGGCCGCTCCCGGATTGCATTCGTAGCAACGGTAGTCGTTCACGGTGGCGAAGCCGTTGTTGTATTCGGGAACCGTACGCCCTCCGTAATACATGTGTGTCATCTTCACCTTGTCGATGCCCATGGCTTTCAGAATGCCGGGCAGATGCTCCACGGCATCTTTCGTAAAACTGTTCCCGATGAAGAGAATGCGCAGTTCCGCGTCGCCGCCCGCGCTTCCTCCGCCCGAGTTTCCGATTTGGTAGGCGATATTCGTAAGAGCCGATTGGTTCGCCCCTTGTTTCCCCAGGTAGTTGGCTTGCTCGGCATCGGCATAGGAGTCGAAAACGGGAGCATTGGCGTTGTAGGTTCCGACCTTGCCGCCGGCCGTACAGTCGGTCCATTGTGCCACGGCGTTGTTATACCCCCAGAATACACCTCGATAGGGGCTGTCGGTCAGGATCGTACCGTAGTTGGCGCAGTTCTCGAAGGTCGCGTCGCCTGCCGCCGACGTGATGCCGCCGCAGCGGGAACCGGTCGTCGAGGTGAGATCGCCGTAGTTCGAACATCCGATCATCGACGACCCTGCGCCCATGTTGCAGGCGATGTTACCCAAACGTCCCGCATCGTTTTTCGGACAAGTGTTCAGCTGCTTGCCGTGATTTACGCAGTTGGCCAGTTGGGTATAGCGGTTGGCCGCTGCGACGATGCCCGCGGTGCGTCCTGTCGCGGAGGTGATGTCGCCGTAGTTGATGCAGTCGGAGATGATGACTTTCTGCTGCGAAGCCCCGTCGTTGGTGGTGAATCCCGCAATGCCGGCGATGTGGTAGCCCGTGGCGCCTCCGTTCGTATTGTTGTCTCGGTTTTCGGCCGTGATCGTGCCGTTGTTGTTCACGTTGTCGATCGTGACGTTGGCTGTTTCGGCAAAGGCCGTTCCTATCAGGGCCATCGTGATGCGGACATTGCCCGCCGCACCCTGGAAAAGCATCGGAGCGCTGCTCGTGATGTCACGCACCGTAGCGTCGTAAACCAGTCCGGCCACTACGCCGTTCGATGAACCGGCTGTGGACGCGACGGTGAACGAACAGCCTGTGTCGAACGAGAAATTCTCGATCACGGCGCCGGGTGCCAAAGTTCCGAACAATCCGTATGTAGCCCCCTCCTCGCTGTTCGCAGCGACCATTTTCAGATTGCGGATCCGGTAGCCCTGGCCGTTGAAATGTCCTGCGAAGGGGGTTCCGGAGACCGTGAGTTTGTTGTTTGCGATGACGAAGGTCGCCTTGCCGATGGGTGTCCATTCGGCGACCTCGGACATGTCGATGTCGGTCAGCAGGCAGATCTCTCCGTTTTCGTTTTGCCATTCGCCGAGCGGCTTGCCGGAGTTGACCGCAGCCGCGAGAGCCACGAGATCGTCGGCCGTGCGAATGCCTTTGGCCGTCGAGACCTCGCCTCCGTACTTGGTATTGGTCACGCGCTCTTCGTTGCCGGCCTTGATCTTTCCGATATAATCCATGAAATTCATTTCGTTGATGGCGACCATTTCGTAGTCGCCGCCGTTGTAGGATCCTATTCCGCCGCCTGCGATGTTGTTGTCCATCTTTCCGAGGCTGTTGATATTGGCTACGAGCGTGCCGCGGTAGGTCGTGAGGTCGGAGATTACGTTGCCGTAGTTGGCCGAATTGATGATTTCGCAGTCTGTGGCATTGGACAGACAGAGCAGTCCTCCGGCGTGGGATTGGGAGTTGGTCGTCACGACGTCGCCGTGGTTGGTGCAGCCGTTTATGATCGACTGGGTGCCGAGGATGCAGGTGATGTTGCCCAGACGTCCGCCCTTGGAGCCCGCATAGGTATTCATCATGTCGCCGTAGTTCTCGCATTCGACGATGTGCGTGAAGGTGTTGGCTGCGGCGACGATGCCCGAAGCGCGTCCTGTCGAAACGGTCATGTCTCCGTGATTTATGCAGCGCAGGAACCGATTGGCGAAGGTCGATGTGCGGGAGGTGTTCGAGAATCCGGCGATGCCTCCGACCTGAGTCGAGGTGAATCCGTTGGCGTTGGCGGCACCCGGATCCGCTTTCAGTGCACCGTAGTTTGTCAAATCGGTCAGTTGCGAAACGGTATCCTCGCTCGTGCCGGCGCCGTAGACGAAGCCGACGAGCCCCATGGTCATCAGCTTGTTTGCCGAGTTGTTGCCTTCGCAAACCATCGGTAGATAGCTGGTGCATTTCTCGATCTTCGAGTCGACGCAGGCGCCGGCGATGACGCCGGTCGAGGTCGTTCCGTTGCCCGAAACGGTGAACGACCCCGTGTCGCCGCTTTCGGCACCCAATACGAGGTTCCGTACCGTGGCGCCTTTGAGGATGCCGAACAGTCCGTAGACTTGATTGTCCGAGGTGAGTGCTCCGGTCATCTTGCAGTTCAGCAGCGCGTGGCCCTGACCGTCGAACGTCCCTTCGAAAGCCGCACCCTCGACTTTCGATTCCGAAGCCGTGGCGACGAACGAACCGTTGCCGATGGGAATCCACGACGCGATCTTCGTCATATCGATGTCGTTCATCAATACGGCGGTCATTCGCTGTGCGCCCGTTCCGGCATTGACGTTTTCGGCGAATTGCACGAGTTCTTCGGCCGTTCGGATCTCGATCCGATCGCTCGTCGCCTTGGTGAAGAATACCGGTCGCAGTACCGTATGCTCCTGCATGTCGTAGGCCATTGCGATCATGTATCCATCGTCGAATCCGGTCGGGAAGGTGACGGTGATCCGCTGCTGTTTCCTGTCCAGGACGATTTCGACCCCTTCGGCCTCGGCGATGCCGACCAGTGCTTCCGCGGCATGTTCGCCGTGGAGTTCATATTCGATGGTTGCGGGAACCGTCGGGTCGACGACGGTGGTGTTGATTGCTGTCGAGAGCGTGAGATTCAGTACCTGCTGGATGGGGAGCGTGATGACCTTCCCGTCGCCGAGCGTCAGCGACAGGTTGCCGTTGGCGTCGCGGGCAATATCCTTGAACAGGCAGCTTTCGCCGTCGTTGGCTTCGATCGGATCTCCTTCGGCGTCGTTCAACCGTTCGCCGTTGACGGTCCAGAATCCCTCGGCGTCGACCGATACTTCGGGCGTGTATCCGCTTACGGGCACCGTTTCGCCGGCTTTGTCGAGCAGCGGCGAAGTCTTGCCGTCAGCCGTTACGGTCCAGTAATATAGATTGTTCTGCGGGTCGAGTTCGACACCGAGCAGCGGGACGTTGAGCATCTGGTCGACAGTGGCCAGTACGATGCTCTTCTCCTCGTTCTTGTTGTCCTTGTAGGTGATGATATAATTGCCTTCGGAGTCTTCGGTCATCTCCGTGATGACGTTGCCCGATGTCAGTTCGCTCAGGTCGGCGAGTTGACTGTTGAGCGAGGCGATGCGGTCTTGAAGTTTTGCGATCCGCTCCTTGATGTCGTCGAGACGTCCGCTGAGTTGCGAATCGTCGTAGTCGCTGCATCCGTAGACGAAGGTTGTCGCCGTGAGGAGCAAGAGATATAGAAATCGTTTCATGGATGTCTGAATTAAGCGTTAGTAGTTCTGCGACGGATCGAAATAATCGCCGTTCTTGTAGCACAGGGCGTTGTCGTTCGTGGCCTCGGGAGCGCTGCCCGGATTGTCCTTGTAGGTATCCCATTCGCCGACACGACCTCCCTTGGCGCATTGTGTGACGAGCTTCTTGCCGCTGTAACCGCAGGCCCAACCGGGTCCGTGTTGCGGTTCGCCGGAGGCGTAGGTGATGTTGGCCAGGATCGTTCCCTTGTTCACGCAACCGACGATCGTCGCCTGATTGTGGCCCACGAAACCTCCCGTACGGCATCCCAGTTGCGAGAAGACATTGCCGTTGTTGGTGCAGTATTCGATGCGGAGGTTGTTGTTGGTAACCGTACCGCCGACCAGACCGCCCATGCGCTTATAGTTGTAGTAGTCCTTGCTGCCGCCGTATTGACCGATGGCATCGTCCTGTATCGTTCCGTTGTTGGTCGAGTTGGCGATCACCGTGCCGTTCTCTTCGGTCGTACTGCCGCCCAGCGTGCCGACCAGACCGCCGCCGCGTCCTGTGGGAGCGCTTATTTCGCCGTTGTTGGTGCAGTAGTTGAGCTTGGTTCCCGCACCGAGCGTGAAGGCGCAAATGCCTCCGATGTTCATACCCGTACCCCCGTTGGTTGAGTTCGTGATGCGACCGGTCTTCCCATCGCCGTCGTTGATGACGGCGCCGTCTTTCGTTTCGCCGCCGATGGTCGTGGACTTGATGCATCCGGCGATACCGGCGAGCATCATCAGCGTGGCGTCGGGATTGTCGCCCGTGAGGATCACCGAGACATTGTTGGTGACGTTGACGATCGTCGATCCTTCGGCGTAACCCGCCAGTGCACCGGCCGATACGACGTTCTGACTCGTACCCGCGAGGATAATTTGATCCCCTGCGGCGCCCAGTTTGAGGTTTTTGATCGTAGCGTCCTTTATCGCTCCGAACAGGCCGTGGAGATGGGTCGTCTCGTTCTCGACGTTGAAGGTCCATCGGATTCCCTTGATCGTGAAACCCTGGCCGTCGAACACGCCCGTGAAGGGGTTTGTCAACGTATTGTAGGAGGGCGATCCGGTGGCCTTGCCCTGTCCGATCGGAGTCCATTCGGTAAGTTCCGTCAGATCGATGTCGTTGAGCAGCACCACCTCTCCCGAAGCGTTCTCCCAACGATCCGTGCTTCCGCCGGCGTTGACGGCCTTGGCAAAGGCCACGAGGTCTGCGCCCGTTGCGATGCCCGGTTCGGTCGGGGTGTCAGGAACGACCGGCGATTGGCGGACGCCGAGCGTTACGGTGATGCCGTAGGGGCGATTCGAGAATGTGATCGAGCCTTTGCGGTCAGCGCCGCTGTCGTTTTCATAGTAGTCGGCTACGAACGAGTGGGTCGTCGTGACCGTCTCCGCGCGTGTCTTGGGGGCGGGTTTGAGCCACGACTGACACTCCTCTGCGATCGTTACCTCATAGTCGATGTTGGCCGACACCCTGATGTCGAATTCCGTGAATTCGCCTTCGAGGGCGACCTCCGCTCCCGTTCCGAACTGCGGATCCCACGTCGGAGGGTCGATCTGGGCCGTTCCATAGGTGAAGAATAATGGTTTGAGAACGGTATTGCCGCCGGCCGAGGCGATGACGACGACATTGCCTTCTTCGGCATTTTCGTCCAGCTTCACCGAGATCGTACGGGTGTATTTGTCGATTTTCACCGTTACGTTCCATGCCGTGAAGTAGTCGACATACGCCGTTTCGGCTTCGCTGCCCGCTACGGTGTATTCGATTTCGACCGGTATCGAACGGTCGGGGACGGCCGTTACGGGAGCTGCATCGAACCGGATGCTCAGGGCTTCGAACACTGGAATCTCGAAGGTGCTTCCGTCGGCGAGCGTGAAGCGGACCATACCGCTCTCTTCGTCGGTCTCCACCTTCTGGAAGAGGGTGTTGCTGACATCGTTGGCCAGTATGGGATTGCCTTCCTTGTCCGTGAGACGCTGGCCGTCGACGATCCAGAATCCTTCGGCATCGATGTCCATCGCGGGAGGTACACCGCCCACGGGCATCATCTTGCCCTCCTTGTCGAGCAGCCACTGATAGGTCTTGCCGTTGTCAGCGGTCGTACGCCAGTAGAGTTTCCCGTCGGTGAATTCGCCGGCACCGACGATCGGAGCGGTTACCACGTCGTCCTGCGTGGCGAGGGTAACGGTCTTCGTTTCGCCGCCGTGGTCGCGGTAGCTGATGACGTAGTTGCCCTCGTCGTCCTGTTTGAGGTAGGAGATGAAGCTGCTGTTGATCAACGCCGAAAGCGAATTCATCTCTTCGTTCAGTCGCTCGACACGCTTTTCGGTCTCCGTGAGTTCCTGCTCGATGGCATCGATGTTTTGCCGCAGCTCTCCGTCGTCGTATTCGTCGCATCCCCAAAGAAGAACGAAACATGCGGCGAGCGATATGATGTTCGAAAACTTTCTCATTTTTCTTGCTGTTTATGGGATTATTGTTTGATCCGCACGTGGAGGTAGTTCATGCACGAGCGTTCGCCTTTCGCATCGGACGGCTGGTTGACCACCTTGCCGGCGCCGTCGGTGTAGAGCCACATGGCCGTCGAACCGCCGCCGTCGAATCTCGTTACGTTCCAGCAGTCGAATTTTTGGGCGATGCGGACCATTTCATAGAATTTTACGCCCATCGAAATCCAGTCCTGACGGCCGTCGATGACGAAGAAGCAGACTTTCGTTCCGGCCTTGTCGATGCCCACGTAAGTCATCGGGTCGTATTTGTCTGTGTCGAAACTCTTGTCTTCGCCGTCGACCATGAACTGATACATCGTGGAGTTCTGTGTCAGAATCGGGGTCGAGATTCCGTTGACCGTCACGTCTGCGCGGATACGGAGCGTCGAACCCACGGAGAGTTTTCCGGCGAGCGTTTCGGCCGTCGCGCCGGTGAGCTGTACGGCCCATTCGTCGAGGGCCGTCAGATAGGGCGCTTCGGCGAGCTCCGTCGAACGACCGTCCGCGATCTGGGTTACAGTGGCTTTGAACCAGCCGTCGTTGACCGTCACGGGATTGCCCGACTTGTTTTTCGCGACGACGTAGAGCGCCTTTTTGGAGAGCGTATTGGTCAGCGAGGGAGCGTCGGGATGGGGTATTTTCTTGTACCGTGCAGTATAGAGGTTGGCTTCTTGCAACGTGCTGCCCGAACGCAGGATCGTGTCGTTGATCGAGTGGTATTCGTATTCCGTACCGCCGACTTCGATTTTGCCGGAGAAGGTCTTTTTGCCGCAGCTCACCGTACGATCCTTGAAGAAAGTGAAGGCATTCGCATGGTTGGTCAGCGACGTGCGGACGCTCTTGTTGTTGACGAAGTCGGGGCGTCCCTCCTCGATGTGCAGTCCGCGGGGGAATCCGTCATGCGAATTGAAGAAGCCCGAATTGATGCCGGCGATGATGTTTTGTCCTTCGGCACGCTTCCGGTTGCAGTTTTCCGAGAGTGTCTCGCGGATGTTTTTGCCGTTGTTGCTGTTGTTGTTGCCGTTGGGATTGGGTACGAGGTCGTCGGCCATCGAGGTGGATATCTCCACGGCGTCGTTCGTCAGGTCGAGTTCCAGTACGTGCATTTTGCGCGGTAGGTTGGTGAATTCGTAGTAGGTGTATTTCACTCCGGGGTGAAGTGCGACGGTCTGTTTGAGCTCCCAATCGTAGTAGGACGGAAGCGTCCAGTCCACGGTGTTTTCCTCTGTGTCGTAGTTCGAACGTTTGTGACAGACGGCCGAGGTGTGCATGGCTGCGGGAGCCGTCGTCGGGGAATCTTTGTACGTGTCGTAATCGCCGACGAATCCGTGTCCGATGCAGTCCGAGATGAGAGATGCACTCTTGTTATAGCCGCAGGCCCATCCGGGACCGTGATAGTCCGAACCGGCGACGGTCACGTTGCCGATGATGGCGCCGGTGTTCTTGCAGGTGCGGATCGTGCCGGCATTGTGCCCCACGAATCCGCCCGTACGGCAGCCGAGGTGCGAGATGACGTTTCCGGAATTGGTACAGTTCTCGATGATGCACTCCGCCGAGGTCGAACCTCCGACCAGACCGCCCATGCGTTTGATGCCGTATTTGTCCTTCTGTCCGGCGTACTGTCCGACTGCGTCGTCTTCGACGAGTCCGGCGTTCGTTGAGTTGGCGATGGTTCCCTTCTCGAAGGTTCCGGCCAGCCCTCCGCCGCGTCCGGAGGGTGCGTTCACGCGTCCGTTGTTGGTGCAGTGACCCATGAAGTTGCCGTCTGTATTTTTGATGTACGCACAGATGCCGGCTACCTGCATGCCTTTGCCTCCGTTTCCGGTGTTGGCGATCGCTCCTGAGGTGATGTCGCCGTTATTGGTACACCCTGCTTCGGCGGATTGTCCGCCGAGAGTCGTTCCGGACATCTGTCCGACGATGCCGGCGAGCATCACCGGCGTGTCGGCGGGGTCTTCGCCTTCGAACGAGATCGAGACGTTGTTGGCGACGTTTTCGATGACCGATTCCGTAGCGAACGCCGCTACGCCCGCGATGGCCGTACCGGCTGCGGCAGTCCCCCGGACGATGATCCGATCGCCCGAGCCGCCGACCGTGAGATTCCGGACGGAGGCCTGATTCAGTACGCCGAACAGACCGTGTGCCGTCGATTTCGCGGCATCGGCCGTCCATGCGATGTTGCGGATCGTATGGCCTTTGCCGTTGAACTTGCCGGAGAAGGGGTGTTCGGTCGTTCCGATGGCGGTCCATTCGGTGATCCCGTTCATGTCGACATCGTCCAGCAGAACGACGTCGCCGGTTTCATCGCGATAGCGGTCGTAGTTGCGCCCCGTATTTACGGCCCGGGCGAATTCGCGCAGGTCGTCCGCGGTTTTGATACCGTAATATTCGGGTTTGGCGCTCGCCGACGCCAGACGCACCATGCGGATCAGCACGTTCTCTTGCAGGTCGCAGAGCATCAGGGCGAAGCATCCTTCTTCGAAAGGCGTTTCGAAGGTTACGACGACGGTTTCGGCCGAGGTGTCGACTACGGCCTCGAGCTGCTCGCAGCGCACTATTTTCAGGATCGCTTCGTCGGCCTTTTCGCCCGCGATCTCGTAACCGATCGTGAGTGGCTGCGAAACGTCTTCGACGGTGTACTCGTCGTCGAAGGCGGTGTCGCCGATCTTGAAGCCGATGTTGAAGGCGTCGAATATCGGTGCGGATACGGTCGATCCGTCGCCCAGCGTGAAGATGGCGTTGCCGTTGTCGTCGCGCGAGATTCCTGTGATGAGCGACGTCTGCTTTCCTTCGGCTTTCACCGGGTTTCCCGACGCATCGGTCAATCGCCGGTCGTTGAGGGTCCAGTAACCCTCTTTGTCGACGGCCATTTCGGGAGTACGCCCCGCAACGGGGATTTTCGAGCCGTCGGTGTCTTTCAGAAAATCGGTGTTTCCGTCGACGGTAGTCGTCCAGTAGAGTACGCCGTTCTCCTCTTTCGTACCGAGGATCGGTGCCGAGGAGACGTCGTCCTTCGTGGCGACGGTGACGCTGTGTTCGATATTGTCGGCCCCCTTGAACCGGATGACGTCGTTGCCCTCGGCGTCCTGCGTGATCGAGGTTATGGCTCCGCCGTTGACGATGGACGAGAGCAGCCGGATCTGGTCGTTGAGTTGATCGGCCTGTTTTTCGAGTTCCGTGAGTTGGTTGTATATCTCGTCGACCCCTTTCCACAGGGCGGAGTCGTCGAAGTCGTCGCTGCATCCGCCGCCGAAAAGAAGAGCCGATGCCAAAAGTGATGTTATCAGAGTTCGTTTCATTGTCTTTTGATTTTATCGGGTTGCGAAAGCGTCAGTCGAAATCGGTGCTGTCGGTCCATCCGGGATTCTGGGTCAGCAGTCCGCCCGTCAGTACGCGCTGGTCGGCCGGAATGGGCCACAGGTAGTCGCGTTCCTCGTTCCAAGTGTATTTCAGCGTACTCCACGCCACCACGTAACCTCGGTTTTCCGCCATGTCGGAGAGAATGATGTCCGATCCGATGCGCAGTACCGTCAATCCGTCGGCCGGACTGCTGGTCTGCTTGTCGACATAGAGTTCGAGGTCGTTCCTGCCGTCGCCGTCCATGTCGTAGAGTCCCGGTCCGGAGAAATAGATTCCGTAGTAGGGGTTGGTTTCGTTGACCAGTTGCGCACCCTCTTTCCAGCGGAACATGTCCCACATGCGCAGCCCTTCCATCACGAGTTCGATCGTGCGCTCCCGACGGATTTCGAGGATGACTCCCGTGTTTTCGCTTTTGGTGACATTGGGATAGCAGGCCAGGAGGAAGGGATCGGGATTGGCGTTGGCAGCGGCCATGTCGAGCCCCTTCATGCCGGCCCGGTCGCGGATTCTGTCGATCGAAATGAGCAGGTCGTCTTTCGTCAGCGTTCCCAGTTCGGCTTTGGCTTCGGCGTAGTTGAGATAGACCTCCGCCGTACGGAACAACGGCCAGTCGGAGGTGCCTTTCGACGCTCCGCTGTGGGCTGCCGTCGAGACGAACTTGATAGGTTCGTATCCTGTCATCGCCGTCATGTCGTTCGCCGTGACCGACTCCTCGCCTTTGGCGATGTAGCCCGGACAGAGTACGGTCTGTGCCATACGGGGGTCGCGTCCGGCGGTCTCTTCGGTGTAGGACATCGTTTCGTGTCCCTCTTTTTCGGTGAAGCGCGAACCGTCGGCCATGAGGTAATGGTTCATGAAACGGCGCGTGAAACCTGCTGCGGAGTTGCGGATGTTGAACTGCACGTTGTGGGAGAGATTCAGTCCTTCGAAGTTGTAGATGCGGGCCAGAATGACCTCTTCCTGTTTGGCGTCGTCGCTGCAAAAGAGATCCCGATAGGGTTCCGTTCCCTCCTTGTAGAGCGAGTAGCCGCTTTCGGAGATGAAGGTCGATGCGGCGTCGGCGGCCAGTTGCAGATACTTGTCGGCATCGGGCAGATTCCGGTATTTGCGCCACGTGCCTTCGTAGAGGGCGATACGCGATTTGAGAGCCAGGGCCGACCAACGGGTTACGCGGGCGACATCCTTTTCGCGGGGCAGCATTTCGATTGCGTTTTTGAGGTCGTTCATCACGTGATCCATGATGATGCCGCGATCTTCGCGGGGCTTTTTCAGCAACTCCTCCTCTTCGGAGCCGATGACCTGCTCGTACCAGGGTACGTCGCCGTAGCGGAGTACCTTCTCGTAGTAGAAATAGGCGCGGAAGAAGTAGGCCACGCCGTCGTACTTGGTGCGGACGGCTTCGTCGGTGCAGTTATGCGAATTCGCCAGATAGTAGTTGATTTTGCGCAGGGCGGTCCAGGTCCAACCTTTTTCGTTGGAGGCCATGCGGGTTCCCGATATTACGTCGCCCATGCTCTTGTCGACCATATCGTCGGCATTGAGGCCGGCGGCGTTGTCGGGTGATTCGAGCATCGTATAGAACTGGTTGGTCCACAGCCGCAGATCGGTTTCCGTCTTGAAGAAGGTCTGCGGAGTGACCGTATCTTCGGGAATAAGGGTCAGGTCGCAGCTGGAACATGCGGCGCCCAGCAGGATCGTTGCCAATATTTTTTGCAGTGTTTTCATCTGTCGTTTTCTTTATGCGTTAGAAGCTGATGTCGACGCCTATGGAAAGCGTTTTGGGATAGGCGTATCCTGTTCCGGAGTTGGCCTTGTTCGTACCGCTCGATCCGGCCAGCTCGGGATCGATGGTCTTGTGCGTCTTCTGGACGGAGGCCGCGGTGGCGGCTGCCGCTGCGTGAGGCGAGGCGGTGGGGGCAGTGCCGGGTGCCGCGGCCGCAGTGGGAGCCTGGGGTGCCGCTGCTACCTGCTGGGGCGCGCCGTAGGTCGCCTGGTAGGCGGCTTGATGGGTCGCGACCGGATTCTGCGGCATAACGGGGGGCTCGTTGGTGACGGCGGGCTCATCGGGGTTC
>OODI01000142.1_pt1 | contig 36455 bp, 46 predicted proteins | sample 1671141 | NCBI WGS metagenome assembly OODI01 (sample SAMN06348126, study PRJEB24527) | human gut metagenome | biome: human gut; feature: ankylosing spondylitis patient; material: feces | host: Homo sapiens | place: China | collected 2015-10 | reverse complement strand
TATTGCTGACCTTGAGGCCCAGCGCGGCGGCAATGTCGCGCACCTTGACATAGTTCGTGCCGTTTTTCAGGATGCGCTCGACGGCGACCTCCTTGCCGTCCACGATCATTTTGCTTTTCTCTACCACTTCATCTTCAAACCTTTCCAAGAATTTTTTCCACTGCTCGTTGCCAGTGGTGTGATAGTAGGTGTTCATGTCCGTGCCGACGAACGGGCGCGGGCAGAACTTCCCGGACACGTCGTAGTGCCGGATAATGTGATCCGCCGGAATGTTGTGCTCCTCCATGAGCTTGCGGATGAGCCACTCGGCATTGTCCAGCACCTTTTTCTCGAAGAACCAGTCGGTGTCGTAGGCTCCCATGCGCTTCGGATTGACCTTCTTCGGTCTCAGCTCCACGCCGATGGAGTTCCAGTTCCGGCACTTCGGATGCAGCGTACCGTCTCCGCAGTGCCACGCCACGTCCGTATCCTTTACGCACCGGTAAATGATATCGTTTTCGTCCACGGCGTAGTGCGCGCTGGCTCTGGCCTGCGGGTTTTTGAACCACTCGGCCACGCTGGCCGCAGAGCCGAGCGCACCGAAGTAGTGGACGACGATCCATTTCGGCGTGCAGCCGCCCGCTCGATGGTTGATCGGCGTGAGCGCGTCTTTAATTACCGGCATCGGAAGCACCCCCATAAAGCTCATGGTGGAGCGTCAGCACCGCCGATTCGATCATTTTGTCAACGGTGTCACTGTCAAACTGGATGCCCTTGGACGCGAGATAGCGCAGCACATAGGCTTTCTTTTCCGCGCCGTCCGTCGCGTTGTAGAGCTGCTCCGCAGCCCTGACCGCGATATCAACGTACTGCTGCCATTTGGCGAGCTTTTCCGCGCCGATGCGCTCTTTCATCCACGGGATGAGGAACGCCGACACAAGCGCCGTCAGCAGCGTAATGACTGCCGTGATGATGTTCGTGTAATCCATATGTTATGTACCTCCATCTTCGTCATTTGTATCACTTGGTTTTGCAAATACTCTCTTGAGCAGGAGCAAAAGCAGCTCCCCGCCGAAGGCCGCGCCCGCGAATACCAGCACGTCGCTGAGATCGCACGTCCTATCCAGCAGGACGGCGGCGGTTTTCAGGATCATCGCCCATGTGGCCACTGCCGTGAGCATCCACAGGCAGTAGTACACAAGCTCGCGGGCCATACGGCCCTTTGTCCATCGTTTCTTGTCTCTGCGCATCAGCCCAGCCCCAGCTTTGCCAGCGCAAATCCAATCAGTCCTGCAAGGATTGCCGTGATAACTCCCTTCACGACCGCCTCCCAGCGGCTTCCCGGCAGCGCCTTGATGCTTTTTACATCGGCCTTGATCTCATTCACGTTTTCCTCGATCGCCTCCTGTTTGGTAGCCAGGACCTCCACCGAGGTTGCCAGCTGATGCAGCGCCCTGTTGTCTGCCTCCAGCTCGTCGATCCTGTGCGAGTTGCTCTTGCATCGCGCCTCCACGGAGGCGATCTGCGCCTGAATTCCATCATCCATCTTGATACTCCTTTCAAAGCTTTCTATTTCGCACTCCGGGCAGACCATCCGCCCCTCCGGGATCGTCTGTCCGCAGCATACGCATGTATCCATCAACTGATCTCCTCATTGATCGTCGCAATTACCGCCGACGCATCCGTGCAGATCAACGATACGCGGATGTAGTGTTCCGTTGTAGCCTTCACCGTGACGATATTGCCGCTGTTCGCAAACGTCATACCGTTCCAAGTAAGCCCGCTATGCAGATATGTCGCCGTGTTGAACGTTCCATTTGCATTGTGCAGCGCGATTGCACTGTAACTATCATTCGACGCGGGTAGGCTTGCACCCTTGATGCGGAGCGTATCTCCCGCTTTCAGGTGAATCAGACTTGCTGCATCTTCGTTGGCACCGATTGCCGCATATCCATTCTGCGCTCGATTTGCGCCGCTCGACGTGCTCAGTCGCGTATTTGCAGATATCCCGATGGTATCAATGATGTTCGTGATCGCTGCCGCGCAGGTAATCACGATGTTGCCCGTTGCCTTGGCAATTGTGATCGTGCTGCCGGAAACCGCAGACGCGGAAATATCCGTTCCGCCCATCGTGACAGTGATCGTGCCAAGTTTCTTGAAAGTCCCCGTCGGGGAGAGCGTCGTGGTGTAGGCCGTACCTTCGGCAATGGTATTCGCCGTGTTGGACGATGCGCAATTGGTGAGATTCCGCGTGATGGTGTAATTCACCGACGGTGCAGATGCCGCCGCAGTGATCGTCACTTCTCCCGTCACCTTCGGAATGCTGATAACCCCACCTGAGACTGCCGTGGATGTGATATCCACACCACCCATCGTAACAACAATGCTGTCCAGGTTTTTTCCGCTTTCCGGCGTGATAGTCGCAGTGTACGCCTCGCCGTAATCCACCTGAGACGCGGCGTTGCTGATCGTGCAGCCTGTGAGATTTTTGGTGATGCTCTGATACCAGTGCAGCGTCTCGGGCGTTCCGTTGATCATAGCCGCGCGGTAAGCGTTGATATCAGCCATCGACATTCCGCACGTTCCAACGGCAAAATGTACGCACTTATCGCGGAACGTGTCGCCGGGAACGGCGTTGATCGCATTGATAAGCCCCTTCCAGTCCGATTCATTCCTTCGCCGCGCATTCGCATCCGACCCAGAGCCGGAATAAAATGTAGTAAGCTCATAGTCCTTGTCGATGTTGCTTTGGCTCATACCGAGCAGCCCTTCAAGAACACAAGCCAGCGTACCGGTTCTGTCCGCGCCTGCCGTGCAGTGGAAATACACCGGCTCCCTATGCGTTACAGCATCGATCACGCAGCGGAGGTAAGCCTGCCATGTCGCTACCGGTGTCAGAGCGTACCATGCATATTGCTGGGTGCGCGTGTACCATACATCGCTCCCAAGCGGAGATTCTTCCATATCCGGCTCGTCGCCGGAGCCGCCTCCCTCTCGGCCTCGCAGATCAAGATCGTGTTGAACACCAAGTTCTCCCACGAGCACTGCTCGATCTGCCGCGGCCAATTTCCCGCCTCGAATCAGCAGCCCGTATTTCACAGTGCCTCCGTCGCAAGCCCATCCGCCGAGATCGCGCACATTCCACGCTTCTGCGGAGTTATCCCGCGTCCGAATCCACCGCAGCGCATCAAGCGGTTTCAGCGTCCCCGCAGCATTGGTCCCGGCAAAAGGCGTGAGGACATTTGGCACTTCGTTGTAGTGCGTCACCCCGCCCGCCTCCTGCCCGATAGGCTTGTAATTGCTCACAACTGCCGTCGCGGGCGCATAGGATGCGATCTGGGAAACGCTGTAGTCATTGGGATCGTATACCACATTTGCGAGGTAGTTCCGCACCAGCTCCGGGCATTGATGCCATTCCAAGGCTTCCATAGCGCCGCCTGATACATCCACCCTCAAGGTTTTCCCGCCAAGTGTCAACGGCTTCCCATCTTTGTAAAGCGTTTTTAATGCCATACTCTCACCTCACGCTTTCAGCAGCTCTGCCTCAAGGCATTTGCTGAATTTCCGCACCGCCGGAGTATCGTTCGTGTAGTGTGTGACATTGTTCGACACAACCGGCCAGCGCAGGTGAACGCCATCGGTGGACATCATACTTTTGACAATGCCGCTGTCCTCGGCCATGTTGACGCGCCGCACGCCGTACTTCTTGAGTATCGGTACGACGGTATCCAGATACGTCTGCTGCATTGCTGGCGACTCTCCGTTCGCACCGCTGCGGATGTTCGGCAAAATTACGACAATGCTTGCCTCGGGGAATCGCGTTTGCAGCTGCTCGATGCACCACTTGATCGCGCCGCAGCTGGTCGTCGCCGTCTCGCTGGCTTCGTCTGCCGCTGTGCCGATGTGGGTGTAGCCGGAAAGGATATCATTCGTGCCGTATTCCAGCACGATATAATCGAATTCGTCCGTTCCGTCGATCAGCTTGCGCACCATCGCCGTCGCGCCATTTGGCCGCTCGGTCGTGGAGTACCACCACTGCGCTCCGTGTCCGGCGCACCACCACTTGATCTTATACTTCCGGGCAATCAGCGCGAACCATCCGGAGCCTTTGTAGGTTTTCCCGTCATCGCCAGTCAGCGCCGTATCCCGCAAGACGTTTTCCATCCAGCGGTCATTGTACGCACTGGTGATAAACGAACACGCGCTCTGCTCCGTCAGACTGTCGCCGAGGACGGCGACCTTCGCCCCGACGAGCTTCGAAACAGCCTGATACAGCGAGGCATACATGAGCTTATTACAGCTCTCGTCAATGTCGAAAAGCTCTGCCTGTGCCGTCTGATACCATGCATCATAATCTTCAAACGGTACGTTCTGTGCGCATTTTGACCCATCCGTCCCCATGGTTTTGTTGATCCACGCAAGTGCATCCTCAACGGAGCCGTTGTTTGCTGCCGGGATTCCAACAAAATTTTGCGGTAGATACATCGCCTTTGCTGTTGTTGCGGATGCCGGCACGGTATACGCCTTTGTCGTATCATCCTTTTCGATTGTTCCAATCGGCGCGATTGCACCATATTGGTTTTCCGGGAGCGCGGCAAGCAGCTGCGGCTTCTTGTACGCGCCGTTTGGGGACATATTAAAATTGCAGTAGATCGTATCGCCAGCCTTGCACGGCACGACCACGCCGATGGAACCGTAGGATACTGCGCCGGAGCCTACACTGTTGCAAAAGTACGGCTTGCTGCCGTAGACATGCTTGCCGTATCCGAGCTTCTCGACGGAGACACTGCCGTCCTGTACAGTCGTCGTCGCCTCCGGATGCTCCGTCAGCCAAGTGTTCACCGCCGAGGACACCTGTGCATCCGTTGGAGCCGGTGCGTCTCCACCGAGCGTCACCTCTTCGCTTTCCACAGTTTCCCATGATGTTGGCGCACCGTTTTCGTTCACCGCCGACACTTTCGGAAATTCACCGGCAGCCGCGCCGGTAATGCCGAGCGATGCATCCGCACCGCCGCCCTCCGGAATTGTCACGGTTTTCGCCGCGCTTCCGTCGTAGCTCGTCGTCGTATCGCCGATCTTGATGTTGAGCGAATAAGGATTTTTGAGTTCCGTCGGAAGCGTGGGGATATCATCCTTGGATGCAACATCGCTCGTTGTCACCTCCAGAGTCCCAAAGGCGTTGATCATAACAGCGAGGTAAGAAGTAATGCCGTTAATTGTCCCGATCCCGCCGAAAACGCAGACCATGTCGGAGATCAGCAGCGCCGGAAGTGTCGCCGGAAGTTCGTTAAACTCCGAGAGTACCGCCTTGCAGATAGGCGCAAATCCCGCCGTCTGCGCGGCCACGATCTGAGCAACCGTCTGCGTCGTCGCGGGGGACTCCACGCTGCCGGTCACATTGAAATACCAGCTCGTTTTAACCGCGCCAGTCTGGCCATTCACGCTTTTAACCGGCACGTCATCCGCTCCGATGGGCGTAAACCCGAGCGCGCCGACAACCGCATCCTTCGTGACATTCGCATCGTCCCCGTCTGCGCCCTTCGGAATTCCGAGGTTAAGCGTAGGCTGTGCGGCAGTTCCGCCCATGCTGGCCGTAGCCGCGCTTCCTGCGGGCAGCGTAGTCACCGTCCCGATCTTGATATCCGGCGTCACGCCATCCTTGCCGGGTGCGCCATCCTTACCGGGTGCGCCATCTGCACCATCCTTGCCCGGAGCACCATCCGTTCCGTTTGTTCCGTCAGCCCCGTCGTTGACCGTAGCGATAGCTTTTCCGTCTGCCTTGATCGTTGTAACCTTTCCGGACTTGGACGCCGTGATAACGGGCGTGTGCCCGTCTGCGCCATCTGTACCGTTTGTGCCGTCTTTACCGTCTGCGCCCTGCGAGCCGGTCGCACCCCTCGACGGCTTCCCGGTATCCTCGTCGCCGAGATACCAGTTCCCGTTTGCTCCGATCGTCGGCGTAATGCCGTTTTTACCGTCTGCGCCCTTGAGATCGGCAATGGCAATGAGGTTTTCCCACGTCGCGCCATCGTCGTTGCTGTACTGGATGTAGCCATCCGCGACGCGCATATCGATGGTGCCCGCTCCTCCGGAGCCTCCGCCGGATCGTGCCGCCTCGTTGACAGCCGCGACAAGGTTCTCCTTGGCCTTTGTTGTCAGGTCGTTCAGATTGCCGATCTGCGCCTGAATCGCATCGAACCAGCGCTTGGCCGGCTCGTCAGGCGGCTCCGCGCCTGCATGGAGCGACGGAACGCACACCGTGTCATAGATGCAGGATTTCACAAGAACGTCCTCCACGCGCCACTGGAGCTGCGCCTTGCCATATCCGGAGTATTCGACGTCCGATGCGCTGACCGTCCAATACGCTGTGTGGCCGTCCACGGAAAGCGCCACGGGGTACGCCTCCGCGTCCCTGCTGGAGCGCGGACGCTGGACTAGCAGCAAAGGTGTGCCGCCCGGCCAGTCTGCCTCAAAAGCTGAAAGGGGGAAGGCTACCCGCATTGCGTCGTTTTCGCCCTGATGCCGCAGACAGATCGGCTCACGCCTGCTTGCGTTGATTGTAATCATATGATTTCTCCCTTCTCGGTGTCCAAGTCTGGCACCGTCATGCTGGATTTCCAAAAGCGAACGCCACGACCCAGCTTCCGGAAATCCTTAGGCAGACGACGCGGCTCCCAGCCGCAAAGGTCACCGCCGTGTTGCATTTGTAGTGCTTCGTCGTTGCGGCGTCCTGCCCGTCAAAGATCAGCGATAGCCCGTCCGCGTACTTGGCTGCCACAGTCGCGAGTGCGATGCGCTCCGGCTCCGTCACTGCTTTTGCAGTATATTCTGTAAGGCCCGTCACGCGATCACCACCCTTCTCGCGGTGTGTTGCATCAGCTCGCCGACGGCCATTGTGAGCGACCACTCAGTCTCTTCCCATATTCCGCCGATGTCCGGATCGTCGATCGATACGATATCGCCGACTCCATGGCCGCCTGTCGCCAGCGTGTAAAAGGTGATCGTCTTGGTTGCATGCATGGACTCGTTGCGCAGACGGTTGACCAGCTCCTGAAGCTCGTCCTGACTGGCGACATTGTTTACCTTTGCGACGTCAACGATGCGCAGCCCGCGCCGGAAAGTGGACGTGCTGGAGGTAGGGGAGTCGTTGACGGCAGTCGCCGTCAGCGGCGCGCCTCTATCAGGATTTGAGCAGATCCGCACAAAAACATTCGGCGCATCAAATAGATCGACCTCCTGCGTGTGGTCGTCCGTGATCGGTGCGAGCTTCAGATCTGTGCTGCTGTATGCGTGATCGATCCTGCCGCCGGTCGGCGCTTTGTACGGCTCCAAGTGGCAGATGCCGCGGCCGTCAAACCATACCGGATTGTAGTTGATCTCCTCCAGCAGTTGGTTGCAGATCGTCAGGAAGTCCGTTCCAGTGTCCCAGTCCTCACGATCCGTTGCCAGCACCGCCGAGGACGGCACGGCCAGCACAAGCTTGATGCCCGCCGCCGTAAGCAGCTGCTGCACCGCCGTCAGATACGGCGTATTCGCGGCGATGTGATAGAGGCCCTCCGTGCGGCTCTGTTGGACGCGCCAGCATCGGTCGTATGCCTCGATCCGGAGCCGCCGCCCGTATGCGTCCATGATCTCCTCGACTGTGGTCGCCTGAAATACGCCGAGCGGTGTCTCGGCTCCGTCGAGGACAAGAACGGGTTGCAGCTCGTCGGACAGCAGATCAACGTCGGCGTCCGGATAAACCTCCGCCGACAAACTGCCCTTGATCTCCGAGTCCTTGCGGACGTAGACATTCGGGGCGGCGTCTGCCGCCCACGAAAGCTGTTTGAACTCCGCTCCGCCGCGAAGCACATTGATTTTGTAAGATACATCACGAATCAATGTCCACTACCTCCTCCACGTCCGCCTGTTCCACATCGAACTGATACGTCGTGTAAAATCCGCCGTCCGCAGTGGCCGCAAGCACCGAGAGGCACCCGCTCACCATCTTGCTCTCCGGCGTTTTTACCGCGACCATCTTGCCCACAAGCGCCTCAAGCGCCGCGCAGTCCTCCGCCTCGCGGAATGCGCACGCAACCGATATCGTCTCCGCATAGTGCATACTGCGCTCTATCGTCGGATATCGCCGCCCGGCAAGCTGCACGGACTGTACGCCCCGGCTCAGATTGCGCCCCGTCGTGCGGTGTGTGCTGGCCGAGTAGGGAAGCGGCAGCACATCGCCTGTATCAAGATCGATCAGCGTCACGCACGGCACGGATGCCGTCACCGTCATTGTGTTGGACAGCCGGTAATTGGAGCTTGCAGCAAAGCACCCGCGCACCTGGTAGCTTACGCTGCCGATGGAACGCAGATCCGTGTATGTGTGCTCTGTCGTTTTTGCGATGAGCTTCCCATCGCGGTATATCAGGTAAAAGTTGTAGTGATACCCTCCGGCAGCGCTCCAGAAGAGGCGCACCGTGTCCCCGGCCTCGGCCGTCAGATTGATCGCCGGTCCCGCCGTGTTGGCTACTTGCAGCGCCGCCGATCCCCATGGAGACCACATGGCGTATTCGTTTTGCACGCGGACGCGCACAATGTATTCACCATCTTCGAGGTACATCGGCGCCGTCCACGTTTTGTCCGTGCCGTAGTACGTGCCGGAGCTGTAAACGCCGTCGATTTCCACCTGGTAGGCCAGCTGTTCCGATGATTGCCAGCCGATAACCGGGCGCGGAGACTGCGACTTGATTGAAACCGCCGGAGCCGCCGGAGCGCCGACGCAGATGAACTCCGCCGCGTCGCTCCATGCGCCCGCCGCGTTGTCCGTATTGTACGTCCGTACGCGCCAGTACTTTGTCCCGCTCCCGAGCGTGTTTGCCGGGGCGGTGTAGGTCATCTCCGCGCCGGTCACCGTCGCAAGCGCCGTCCATGTCTGCATATCCGTCGAGATTTGCAGCTCCGCCTTGGTCTGGGCCGTGCCGGTAGAAATGATGTGAGTCCACGCAAACGCTACCGGCCTCGATGCGTCTACGATTTCGCCTTTCGGCGATTTTATCGCCGCCGTTGACTCTGCATCTGCGGTCGATAACGTTACCCAGTCCGATGTCGTTGTTTTGCCGCTGTTTGCGGTCACAACGATCCGCCATTGGACACTCGTCCCTGTAAAAGTTTTTGCTGGGACGGTGAAACTACTCGTGTTTCCGGAGACGCTGTGTGAATGGATCGTTCCGCTAGGACCTGTGCGCCACTGAAAAGTTGCAGAGGCTTGGACGAGTCTCGGAGCACATGGGTATGGGGCTGTTGAGCTCCACGTGAAAAGAACATCGCGATACTTGTCAATCGCTCCGGCATTGGGCGACATACTTGATATATTCAGCGTATCCGCTGTGGCGCTTTCATCTATTGTCAATACGAGGTACGGTCTGTTTGCACCGCTCGTCTGTACGGTAAATGGCTTAGCATTTAAAAGAGAAGATTGCAATCTTATACCGTAGGTAACAGCGTCACCAAATAAGATTGATGCGGAAGGGAACTCTGCCCATACCGGGGCGTTCCCAACGCCCTTACGCTGGAATACGAGATTGTAACCAGTCTCATTCCATGTGTCCCACGTTGCAGTTTTCTCGTCAAATTCCTTTGTGTTTGCATGCGCATCATACCAGTCATAGGAACCCTCGGTTGCCAAGAAATAAAAGAACAGTTGCGCACCAGATATCCGTTTAAACCTAAATTGATCCGGCAGGCTCTCGAACTTTACAAGGAGCCGGCTCTCATATGTCCTAAGTGTTACTTGCGAACCAGTATGCACATTCGATCCTCGGTTGTCGGGGTCAAGAAACGCGAAGGCCTTGGAGTAGAGACTTTGTGTTATACTCATTCCTTATCCACCCCCATTCTGTCCGTTCTTCGCTTATTTCGCGCGATGTTGACGATATCGTTGAATTCCTTTACCGTATTGGCCGGGATCGTGATGTAAAATGTATCGCCTCCCGACGCCTGCCGGGTTTCCTGCGCCGTCAGGATGCGCGTACCTTGCGGCAGCACGACTTCCTCCGGGCCGTACTCGCCGATCAGCGTCCGCCCACCTCGCCAGTAGTCCGTGCCGGAGGCGTTATAGCCCTTCTGCATTTTCCAATACTCGAAGGTAGTTCCTGCCCCTGACTTTTCCCATTCGTCGCGGAGGTAGCTCTCATAATTGGAATACCACTTTCCGTTTGCGTAATACTGGCCGTAGCCGTTCGCGCTGGTCGCGCGGTTGATATCGGTCTGCTCCCATTTTTCCTTGAGTGTCTGCGTGTTGTTGCCGTTGCCGTAGGAGTATCCGAAGCCCGCAGCCTTGCCCATCTGCTTCCAGCCGCCCGACCACTTATCCCAGTCCCATATACCGGTCGTGAGGACGGTCGCCGCACCGCTGATAAAGTCAATGGTGTCTGCAATGCCCGCCATGATCTCGGCCAGCGGGCGAAGCGCCTCCGTGAGCTTTGGCACGGTATCCGACGAGAGCTGATCGGTAGGCGCGATAATGTCGCCCACAGTCTCCAGCAGCATACCAAAGGAGTCCACAAGGCCAGAGTCCTTGAGCGCCTGCCCGCCGTCCCTGATAAGCTTCGTGATCTTCTCATAAAACTCCGTGAGATACGGCGCGAACTCAGCAGAAAGCTGATTCTTCGCGCCCTCCTGCGACTTTTGCAGTCGCTGGTATGCGTCGTCCACCTCGGTAAGCGCCGTCAGCGCCTCATTATCGAGGACGTAGCCCATGCTGTGCGCCTCCTGGGCGTACTGCTTGAGGCCGTCGCTGCCGATCTCGATCAGCGGATTCAGCTCCTGCGCCGACTCGGACATGAGGTCCATCGCCAGTGCGTCCCGCTCCGTCTTGTTTTTCATGTCGCCGAGGGCGTCGATCGTGTCGTAAAACACGTCCTCCGCACTGCGCAGCTGGCCGTCCACGTCGGTGATCTCCACGCCGAGCTTGTTGTACGCCTCATAGGCGTCGCCTGTGCCCGTCGCGGCTTCCTGCATTTTGTTGGTGGTTTCCTTGAGGCTGTCGCGGATGCGGTCGGACGAGACGCCGATCATCTCGGCGGCGTAGTCAAATTCCTGAAGGCTCTCTGCGGACTGCCCCGTAACGCTGGAAAGCGTCTTAATCTCCTTGGCATATTCGGCGCTCTCCTTCGTCATGGAGATCAGCGCCTTTTCTGCTTTGACTATCGCGGCCGCCAGAAGTCCGATCCCGGTCACAGCCAGCGCAGCCCCCGCGTTGATGCCGTTCAATGCGCTCGCAGCCTTCGATGCACCCTCCGGAAGCTGGATGCCGAAATGCCCAGCGATATCCGTCAGTGCCGTGCCAAGGCCATTCGCAGAATCCGTGCTGAGCGTAAACTCATCCTTGAGATTTGCCAGCACTTCCTTGACGCCGCCGCCCTGCTCCTTGGTCGCAGCAAAGGCGCTCCTGACCTTATCCAGAGGGGTTGCCATCTTCTTCAGCGCATCTGTGTTGGCATCAAGCTCACCCTGCATTTTCGCAAGCTCAGCCTCGGCATTATTCAGCGCGATTTTCCAGCCATTGGTTTTCTCGCTGCTCTTACCATACTCTTTGCCCGCGTACTGAAGAGCCTCCTTCAGCTTTTCAATCTTCTCCTGCTGGGTGAGAATGCTGCGTTCAAGGATGTCGTTTTTCTTGCTCAGCGCATCCACGCTGCCTGCATTATCCTTAAATTGCTCCGAAGCTAGATTCAGCTCGGATTTGAGCACCCGCAAGCCGCTGTTGATTTCAGCCAGCGCCGCCTTGTACTCCTTTTCGCCGTCAAGCTTGATTTTTGTGTTGATACTTGGGCCTGCCATTAATTGCACCTCCCCATGAGGTATTCGGACAACGACAAGCGGGCGGGCTTCTGCTCCTGAGGCGCGGGCTGCGTCTCAGATGCAAAAGGCCGGCACGGTGCGCCCGTGAGTTTGAAATACTCTCGGTAAAGTGCAACACACCGTGCCGGCGTCATGGACCGCCAGAAAACGGCCTCGTCGTTGTGTAGGATATTGATCCAGATATTCAGGTACCAGGCAAAGTCGATGCCGTTCCGTCGTCCTTGCTGGTCACTGCGTTTTTTTCGTCTGCCTCCGGCTGCTCCGTTTTCGGCTCCGCTTCCTCCGGGTCATCGACAATGACGGCGGAAACGAGCATCGCGAACACAGCGTGGTTGTTCTTCCGAAATTCTCGGAAACTGATGCGGCGGCCGAGGTCTCCGTCGGTATAGGCCGCGTCCACGCCCTGGCGGCGAAGCTCGCTGTTAATCATCGCAGCCATCAGCCGGAGATAGTTCCGCATTGAGCGGTCACCGTCCAGCAGTTGTCCAAGGTTGCTGTCCTGCGCCTGAAGCTCTGCAAGCACATCCATGTTGCAGGAGAGCGTCAGCTTGTGGCCGTCGATCTCATACGGCATGGTTTTGAGTCGTACATCCATCAGCCCGCCCCCGTCACTACCGTAGGCTCGGTCGTGAAGCACGCAGCGAGCCACGCAATGGCCTCGGCCTCGGTGTCAAAAGTGTACCACTCGAACAGGTGGCCGAGATCGTCAACGAGGGACTCACCGCTTGTGGTCGGCGTCTGGAAAGTGATCGACTCGCCCATCGTCTGAAGGACACGGCTGGGCGGGCCAAACAGTGTCTTGTGGACAAAGACGGCAGTAAATTTCTCTACGCCGTCGATCATATCGGGGCTGTAAAAGCCGTGTCCGACGTACTGGCCCGTCGAGGTCCTGCCGGCCGTCATGCTCTTGACGGTCTTCGGCGAGGTAGAGCCGACCGACCGGCTCAGCTCATAAAAGCCATAAAGCACCTTTTGGCAATCGGCGGGAATATACTTCACGCCGACGCTGGTCGTCATACCGGTGCATTTCTTCATGTACTCCGAAAGCGAGGATTCGGCATAGATGCGGCCTTCGGCAAATTTCATTTCGAGGTTTGCCGTCATGGCCTCGCCCATGCTCATAGCCTCGCCGTATGTGATTTTCTTCTGCGATTTGTCGTAATTGTACTTTGCGGCCTTCATGCCGCGCAGATCAAATTCAGGCATTTCATTCTCCTTTCAGCTTTCGCGCCGCTACTTCAGCCATCGAATCGTTGACACGCTGCCATGTATTTTTTACTGCATTGCTCCAGTAATGGTCAGCAGTGATCCTGCCGCCAGTGCGGCGGCCATAGTTGAGGACAAAGCCCTTGACGCCGTAGCGCTGATTGCGGCTGTCCTTGCCGTTGATCGTCACTTGCATATACGGCACACCATGCTTATCTTTCTTGACGTTGCGGGTTTTGGCAATATGCCGGTAGGTCTCGCCCGTCCGGCGGGCACGCCCGACAGAGTTGTGTCCGGCCGTGACAAAAGCAGATTTAACCGCATCCAGCATAATTCCCGCGCCGGCAGTCAGCATCTCCTTGAGGTTTTCGTCTGTAAACAGGTCGGCCTTTTCCATCCGTCGAATAACTTCTGTGATGTTATCCGAACCGCTGTTGGTCTCTAATTGCGCCATCAGATCACCTCACACGGAATATCCGTAAAATAAGTGGCAAGCTCATCGTCATATGAATGCTCCGGCGGCTGCATCGCCACACGCGCCTCGGCCAGCGCCGCCGTGACCTTTCGCGGCAGGTCGTCGTCCTCAGTCTGCGTACCCACCGTCACAACCGCTGTGTGGACGGTTGCAAACGGCTTTCCGTCGGCATATTCGTACCGTTCGCCGGTCGGCGTCCACACCAGATATCTGGTGATCGGGTTGCCGCTGGTGTCCTCGATTGGGGCCTGCACCTTGTACACGGCGCCCGGCAGCACGCTTTCCAGTGCGCGCTCAATCTTGGTATAGCTCATACTTACCCTCCGGCTCTGCCAGGCTCAGCGTCGTGACCGGCAGCCCGTCATCATCAAGCTCACGCTGCGCCTGGTCGATGCGGTACGCATGCCCGTCGTCCAGGATGCAGTATTGGTCGGCCTCGATTGGCGGGTCGTACACGCTGCGAGGCACTGACACCATTCGTACCAGCTTCGCGCCCGCCTGCCTGCCCGCATAATAGCGGGAGGCGTAGACGGTGCGCTCCGCGTAATACTGCTGGCTGATTTTCCCAAGCTTTCGCACAGCAGGCGATTTGCCGGGGCGCAGCGTGCAGATGGTCAGAATCTTGTCATAGATCATTTGTTGCCTCCCATCTTGGCCGCGCACAGCCGATCCTTGATCTGGATGTCCAGGTTCCGGGGAAGCTGTGCGCGGTCGGCAGATCCGCGCGCACGGTACATCCATGCAGCCACCGACGCAACCAGCAGATCGTCGTCGGTATCATCGTCCGCCAGAGGCACGCCCCGGCGGCGGATAAAGTTCTCAGCCGACGTCAGCAGGCTGCGCAGATACAGTTCCTGTGGCTCGGCGCAGCTCAGGAGGCCGAGATCGACCTTGAGTAAATCAATACGCAGTCCCGCTGACATATCGGCCCTCCTTAACCGCCGGTCTTGGCGGTCACGCTGCCGGAGCCGACAGCCACAGCGCGGCCCTCTGCGTTGACCTCGACAACGGTGATGGTCTCACCCGTTGTGCCGTCGATGATCTTGGTAGCGGGGAGATCCGTCCAGCCCTTGCCAAGCCGCTCACCATTGCCCACGGCGATGGCCTGCCCGCTGGTCTGGTACTTGAGAGTGCCGGAGCTGTTGCCGGCTACTGTGACGATGCTCTTGCCGTTCGACGCGCCTGCTGCGGTCGTGACGATCAGCGTACCCAGTTTTTCATTCGCAAGATCAGGCGCGAACGAGATCGACGTGGTCGGCTGCGTATTGTGGAAGTTTACAAGCACGAAGCTCTCACCGCGTGCGGGCTTGCCATCGTAGCGGCCAATGGAGCGGTAGACCGTCATATTCCGCAGGAACAGCGGGATATCGGAGGATGCAATCGTTGCGCCCTCGCGCTCGACCATGCGCATCATGTCGCCGAAGCCGCCCGCAATATCATTGTCGGCCATGAATTCCAGCTCAACAATATCGCCGCCAATAATCGGGAAGGTGTTATTGATGCCGGCGGCCAGCGCCGCAGCGGCGTCAAATGCCAGCGCCTTGGCCATCAGGCGGATGTGCGTCTTGCGATTCATGATCCAGAACGCGCGGCCGTCCGAATACTTCGGATCTGCAATGCCCAGCGCCTCGATCAGCGAGCCGAAGAACGCAGCGCCGGAGGTGGAGTCGATATCCAGTTTGAGGATGTGGCTGGTGTTCAGCGCGATAAAGTCGCCCTGATCCTTGCCCCACCAGGACGGTTTCGCCGACGCGGCAAGGCGGGTAATAAAGCCGACAGGCATTTTCACGCCCGTACCATAGGCAATCGACTTGTCGAGTGCCCGCGCGTTTGCCTCGCCCATCGCATTAAGGATGCTGGTCAGGAGTTGGAGGTCGGAATCGTCGGCAAGCACGGCATTGGAGATCGCCATGTATCCGGCCAGCATATAGCCGTCCACTTCCAGCTGTGTGAAGTCGAGCACGATTTCATTGATGTTGGCGACGGTCTCCGTCCACACAGCATCAGAGGCAGTGCCGACGATGTTCTGGCGAGCATTGCCGCGCAGAGATTCGCTGTGGACATACTTCCACAGTTTGGAGTTCTGATAGGTCAGATCGCGCAGGATCTGCATGAACTCGGTCGGGATGCCCAACTCAGCGCCGGTCGCGCTGTTCTGCTGGGCGCGGAGCTGACGGAACCGCTGAAGGAATTCCTTCGTGCTGTCACGTGTCAGCAGCTCATCGCGCTGCTGATAGGTCATGCCGAACCAGCGGCGTTCGGGATTGCTCATTTCTACATTGCCCCTTTCGTGGTTGGTGTTGCCGGTGTCAGAGTTGGGCACCGGATTGTTTGCCGGAGGCGGCGTCTGCGCGGCCTCCAGACTGCGGATTTGTTCCTCGCGCTGCGCGATCTCTCCATGAATACGGGAGATTTCTGCGGCGTTTGTGCTGCGTTCCTGCTCAAACGTTTCAATCGCCGTGGATACGACGCCGCGCTCCTCGTCGGTCGCTGCCTCCGAAATTGCCTGTCGGAGCTGTTCCTCGCGAGCGGCGAAGCCGTCGCGCGTCTGCTCCAGCGGCGTGAGCTGCGAACGAAGCGCTGCGATCTCACTGTTGAGCATCAATACTCTAAGTACGGACATTTACGATTTGCCTCCTAACTTTTTGGTCATTTCCTCGCGCCATGCCTCGGCGCGTCGCTTCTGAATTTCGGCCAGATCCTGCCGCCTTGCGCTTACGGATGTGGACTCATACGCCGGGAAGGTGCAGACGCTGACCTCGTACAGCGGGTCAACCTCTTCAATTTCCCAACGATAGTTACCATTTCCGAGATCCACGAAGGTTTCGCGTTTGATTGCAAAACCAATGCTGCACTGGTCTACATCGCCACGCTGCACGCGCGCATACAAGCTCATCGCGTCCACATCGTCGCGGTTGATTCGGACGCTGCCCCACAGGCCGCGGTCGTCCTGCCGGAGTGCCAGCGTGCCTGGCTTTGTCCGGCCAAGCACCAGACTGGTGTCGTGGTTGATAAGCGCGCGGACGTCCCCGGAGATTGAGACGGTAAATGCGCCGGGCTTGATCACCTCACTTGCACCATCCCAAAGCTGATATTCCGAGTTAAACACCGCAAAATATCCTTCGATGTACAAGTCATTGTCCGCTGCCCGCGTCTGAAACGGCTGCGCCACGCAGCGAACCTGCCGCAACTGCTTGTCACGGTTCATTGTCGTCGCCCCCTTGTGTCAGTTTGTTCTGGTTGCCGATCATTCCACGCGGGATATAATTCTCCAGAATAACCAGCTCGTTCAGTCCCTCCCGCGGACTCAGGCCGACCCAGTCACGAACCTCGTTGCCGTCCATCAGGCCGCGAATGTACAGGCCCTCGGCCACGTCGGCCAGCTCCTTGGTGCTGTAGCTGTAAAGCCGCCTTGTGGACATCGAAAAATACAGCTCGCTGGAGATCAGCAGCTTCCGCGTCAGCTCCTGGCAAATGATGTTTGCAATGGTTGTCGCGGTCGTCTTGATCATATGGTTGTGGTCGCTGTCGGAGTAGCTGCCGACACCGAGCATATACGGCGTCACGCCGACCAGCGATGCGACCGCCCGCTTGTCGAGCTCCACGCTGTCTCGAATCGCAAGATCGGTGAGGCTGAGCGGCTTTACCTGCTGCACCTCCATCAGCTCAGCCGGGATGATCCACGGTGCGCCGGCGGTGCTGTTGGACAGGTACTGATCGACCAGGCGCTTTCGGCCATCCTCGTCGGCAAATTCATCTGCCAGCGCGTCCACCTTGACGATGACGCTCGGCTTCCACTTGTCGGACATAAATCCCTTCTTTGTTGCCGACGTCTGTCGCAGGCTGTTTGCCAGATCGTGCAGGCTCATCCGCAAACCGAGGCCGCGCCAAGGCTGTGCCGGGTCCGGCCAGCGCCGGAAGTGTAGCACCGCGCCGGAATCGAAGCGGTTGCCGCGCCACACGACATAGTAGCTTCGGCCGTTATCGTCGCTCATAGCTACCGCATCCGGCATCGGCTCCAGCTCCGTCAGCAAGCCGCCGGATGTGTGCGGCAGCAAAAAGGCGCTTCCACAGCTGTTCGTCAGCATTGTCCACACGATCCACGCGATCAGGTCCTTGCGTGTGCCATGTGCCCACGGCTGAATGTCCATGAAGCGGGAAAGAGCGTTGCGAACACGGACATCGCCGTCCGGCGTGTTCTGCATGAGCTGAATTGTCGCATTGGATATAATATCGGCAAGGCCGCCAACGGCTGCCTGCACGTCCGGGCTGTCAATCAGCCGTGTATAGCCGGGTACGCAAAGCGTATCCTGATTTACAGCACCCAGCAGGAATCCTTGCAGCGTCAGATCCTGTGCGGACCTGCGCTGCACTTTGACTTTCAATCGGCATCATCATCCTTTCCATCTTTCTTGTCATACCATCCGGCCGCCTTATTGCTGGCAGTCAGATCCTCCAGATAGGCGCACACCGCGAAAACGGCGGCGTCGAATACGTCAATACGTAAATTCGGCTCGATCTTCTGGTACATTACCATATCGTCTGATTTCTCAATGCCGGCGACATTCTGAACGCAGTACTCAAACGGCTCGGCGTGCAGGTAGTAGAGAGTCCCTTTTTTCGCGCTGTTCTCGATGTACCGGAAGCCCTCGGATTTCCGCGTGAAAAGCTGCGGCTGATCCTTGATTGGGAATCGCTCCTGCTTCATCTCCACGAAATACTCACGGCAGAATTTACGGTCATGCCCGACGCGCCGGATCTTAAAGCCTTCCGCGCGGCGCTTCTTGTACCACATAACCACGTCGTGGTAATTGGTCACCTTGTCATTGGTCATGTCCAGCCAGCCGTCCTTCAGCCAGCCGAACAGCGGGATTTGATCCTGCTGTGCTTTAACCATCGCGGCCGGACGCGGGAACCAGCAGTGCGGAATGATGATGTCTACGCCCTTGTAGTGCCCGAACAGGGCGCTGGTTGTCAGGTCGTAGAGCTTGGACAGATCCGTCCCGCCATACCACCGGATCGGCAGTTTTGCCAGCTGCGCAAGCGTCCAGCTGTACCGTTCGTCGCTTTTACGGAACTCCGCAATGTCGAACCACGCCTTAACGGCATTTGTCGTAACATTTAGACTTTTGTTGAGGAATTCCGGCCGCAGCGCCGGATTCTCTGCGGCCATTGCCGCGTCGTTTATCATGTCCTGCGGACGAATGGAGTAGCCCCAACCGGGGGAAGCTGCCTTCAAAACATTTGGGTCCTTCAAGTCAACGTCGCCGTTTTCCAGCGTCGGCGCAGAGCAGAGGAAACAGAAAACCGAGTCGGCAGCGTCACCTGTGACTGTCCCGCGGAGAATCTTCCGGCAATACTCCAAATGCCCCAACAGGAAGCCGCGGGCATTCGGACCGTTGGACGAAATGATGATTACCAGTTTGTTGGTGTACGCCTTGGTCGCGTCCTTCAGGATCTGGTACTGCTGCGGGCTTTTGTAAGTGTGAGCCTCGTCCGCAATGACAATGTTGCAGTTGAAAGAGTCCTGTTTGTCGGGATTCGCAGCCAGAGCGTTGATGGAGATCATACCGTCGCCGATGTCGCCGGAGATCGAGCGTTCCATGTTGTTATCGATAATCCGCAGGCCGTTTTCCGGATCGTCCTTAACGGTCACGCCCAGGCGCGCGGCGTTGTACTTGAGGAAGTCGAAGCCTTCCAGCGCCTGCTTGAGCGCGCCGCCGACCTCGTACACCTTCGAGCCGGAGGCCCGTTCATACAGGGCCAGCGCAAACGCCAGAGCCGCAGCAAACGTCGTTTTGACGTTTTTGCGGGGGATGAAATCGACAGCTTCCTTAAAGCGCCGGATTTTCGTACCCGGCAGGTAAAAACCCATAACGTTGTAGACGATGAATTTGTGATAAGGGAGCAGCAGAAACGGCGTCCCGCGAAGTGGTGTCGCGTCGAGAAATTCGCCCTGCTGGTGGCAGATCATCGTCTCGATGATGGCAATGATGTCATTCGCTGGCTCTGAGCGAAATTCCCACTTTCCAGTGGCCAAGTCTGACACGTACCGTTTGCAAGCGAGTACCGCGTCCTCACACAATCCGGATTCACCAGATAAAACCGACTGCACAAAGTTCTCAACGTCGCGCTGATACTGTGCGGCGCATTCGATTGCGTGATTATGCGCATCCTCAAGCAGTCGCTCCAGCTTGCCGACGCCGCCGTTCGACGGTGCCTTGCCGCGGGCCTTGTTGAGGCCGGTCGGCGTCAGACCGAGTTGATTGCGCAGGCTCTGAACAGTGGCACGCAAGTCCTGGACATCCGTCCAGTATGGGCTTTTCGCCGTATATTCTGCGCCGGTCTTGTTGATCATCGTACACACGCGCTGGCCGCCCTGCTTCTTCCACTCCTTCTCGGCACGCGAAAGCTCACGTTCGGTTTTCGCCAGCTGTTTGATCGTCGGCTCAAAGATTTCGTTGTAAGTCCCGACAAGTTTCATGTCCTGCCGGATCATATCTTCGCGCGCCATGGTCTCCTTTCCTCGGAGGCTCCGCCAGACGCGGCGGCCAAACCGCGCCCGGTGTGAAGGACTATCATGCAGGCAAAAGCGCCCGGCGCGGCCTCCGATGTATTCTCGCACCGCCATTCGAGCGGCCGTTTTCGCGTGCCCGCGTCGTTTGCGCCCGCGTCGCGCAATTCCACGACGCGCGCGTCGCGCGCACGCCTGGCCCTCCGGCTTAACCCCCTCCGCCGGTTTTCCCGCCGTCGGAAAAGGTGGCCCCATCCGGTGCTTTTGCTAAAACGGCGGAGGCGAATCGGGAGGGGGGATCACTCGCCGCTGCCACATGAGGCCTCGCTCGGTCAGCTTTCCGGTCGTCCGATCGTGGAAGCTGTTGTGCGCGGCCTGGCTGACAGCAATCAGATTCCAGCGGCACCATTGCCAGCCTGGGAAATCCTCAACAGGGTAGACATGGTGCACTGTCGTCGCGGTTTCGTTTCGGCCATAGCGGCCAGCCTCGCGGCACTTGTAGCCGTCGCGCCGCAGGATTGCATCCCGCAGGCGCAGCCATCGCTTGCTCTTGTAGTCCGTCTGGGATCACCGCCCTTTCATCCAGCATCGCAGATAAAGCAAAAGCGCCATGACCTCACGACGGAGATCATGGCGCTCATGCCATCCGGCTATCACCTCGGCTGCAAAACAAAAGCGCCAAACGATCTACCGTTCACACGGTCAAATCATTTGGCGCAGGCGCTGGCGCAAAGGCTCTGGCTCAGGCTCATATTCACGTTTACGACGGACTCGCGTCTGCACACCTTGCAGTACAGCGGGAAGTCTGTCAGCGTTGTCGTCGGCAGCACACGCTGCTGCGTCGGCCGTCCGCACAGCGGGCAGATCAGCTTGCCACCTGCTGACACCAATAGTATATCACGCGCATTTTTGCTTTGCAAGACTTTTGTTCCACCTTTCTGATTATTTATAGGTTGTTTCAAGGGAAAATTGTAAATGCAATGTTCAGTTTTCCGGGATTTCATAGTCGTACAGCACGTAGCTTCCGAAGCTGTTGTCGATGCGTTCCGGGAACTTCTCGCCCTCGAACGGGATAGCTTTGTCCGGCGGCGAATAGTGCGCGCCCGGCGGCAGCTCGACGTCCAGCCGTTCCGGCTTAATGAGGCCCTTACTCGGCGTCCACATCCGCTGCCCGACGCGGAGCTTCCCGGTTTTTCTCGGCTCCTTGGTAAGATACCTCGCCACCTTGCGGTAGCCGCCGAAGTCCTCAATCGTCCGGGTATCGACCGATCCCTTCTGCCAGAAGCAACGGAGCAGCATCTCGTCGCCGTCCGCCCGCTGGATCACGAAATGATGGTGGATGCGGTGATCGCCGTGCATACCCTCCATGACATAGACATATCCGAACGGCAGCGCCCTTACCCGGCGCGCCTCTCGCACCTTGCGGAAGTAGGCCGGTGCATTTTTGCGCGCTGCCTCATAATTCGGCGGCAAGTGCTCGGCATCATAAGTGAGTGTCACAAACCAGTCTTGCGGGCTGAAGTTTGCATACAATAAGAACTCAAGACGCATACATGCGGTTTTAATGTTGACGGCCTCCTGAACGAGGCTGGTTTCAAATTGCTTTGCCGCACGGCCACCGGTCCTCGGTGGCCGCGATGCAAGCTCAATTGCGCGAACGCGGTTGCCCGCGCGCAGTTCAATCACCCTGTTGATTCGGCATCAGCTCCATTCTGTGGTATTCATTCATGTGCTGCAAGGCTGCGTTCTCCTCATCGCAGAAAGCAATGTCGCCGAGAAGGACACGTCGAACGCCGTCCGGGAATTCTACAACTGCCTCCACACCGCCGGGAAGCGTATCGTCCCAGCGATGAAAATATCCAAGCTCGTGGCCAACCTTGCAGAGCCGCCGCTCCTGTTTGACTACGAACTCGATCTCTCTTGGCGTCACAGTCCAGTCCCTCCTTTGATTTCGTTTATAGCCTGCGCCAATCGGGACATTGCACAGCGCGCGGCGGCGGTCACGGCTGATAGCCGCGCGAAGGCTAAAGCGCTATCTCGCAGACGGCGAGCCAGTGTAATGCTGATGTAATGACTCTCATTGCTATGCCCGGGAGGCTTTGCGCGCATAAGAGAATTTGCACAGTTCCGGCTGCACCCACGCGCCATCAGTAGCTTAACGGCTCTTTTTCTCGTCATTTCTTCGCTCCTTTCCCGTATTTCAGTTTCCTCACCCATTCGTTTCGTTCGCGGAACGGCACGAACTCCTCGCCGCAGAGCGGCTTCAAAACGCGGTCAATCTGCTCCTGCGCATAGTCGGACTCCGGCTCGTTTCGCCACGCATGCCCAAACTCACGATAAAGCTGTGCCACACAGTGTGCTGTGCGCCGCATCCGCCCTGGGCCGAAGCCCTCCTGCGCCAGCGCGAGCATCCACAGATCTGTCGCTGCCTGGAACCCGGCGTTAAACCCAATGTCCAGATTCGTCTGAGCAAGCTGCTCCAGCTTCTGCATGTAGCTCATGTCGTGCCCTCCAATCCCCATTCCTTCAAAACCATATCCCTGCGTACCATGCAGGCGGCATCTGCCGGGAACTTGAACGTCTCATCCGTAGAGCATCGTGCATAGTCTTTGCACCGGAAGCATTCGCCTAGGATTACGGCGGCCTGAACGCCCAGACCCTCAGCCTGCTTTTCAGGCGGCAAGTCCTCCATAAATGCCGTACAATACGTGTCAGACATCTTTCCTCGCCTCCATCTTCTCAAAATAGAACTCTATCGGTTTCTCGTTTTCAATGACGTTGCCATAGACGATTCCAACCTTGTAGATGTAGTTTTCTCGGAGCTTTCTTGGAATTTCCGCGATATAGCGCCGGAACGTTTCAAGCGAATTTGCCCTCTTGTAGTGATTGCACATCCGGCAGGCAGGCATAAGGTTGGAAATGTCGTCCGTTCCCGCGCCCTCAATACCCCACGCTCGCAGCGGGAGGAAATGATCGACCTGCATATCCTTGATGTCGATAGCCCGTCCGCAGTAGGCACAGCGCCCATCATATTTCGCATAGACCGCTTCCCGTTTTTTCTTACTGAAGCTCATCCGTTGCCCTCCATCTCCTGCATCGCCCGCTCGACCTCAATGCAGGTATAGTGGCGGCTGAAATGGTCCCAGTTCGTCACACAGTCGCTTCCCGCATCGTCCGGCGTTGCATCCTCATAATCAAAGTAGATGTTGATATTCTCCCCAAATGGTTCCATGCTGACGATTACTGCGGTTATGCGCACCGCGCGACCGTCCTCCTTATCTGCCCATCGTTCTCCCACCTTGCACGGCAGCACCACCACGCGCCCGTCCTTGTCGGCCTCGGCAAACTCGCGCAGTCTGTCGTGGCTTCCGATGCTGTTCAAAACAGACATCATCGCGCACCACTCGCCTGAGATACTATGAACTTCAGCCGGCGTCAGCTCCACCGTGATCTTTCCTTCATGCATCATTCGTGCCCTGTTCCGCTATCTTCATTGCCTCGCGGATCACACTCCCCCCATAGGCATCCTTGGTCAGCTCAAAGAAGGCCTCGCGCGTCATATCTGCGTTCAGGTCGATTCCGTGATCCTTCGCAAATGCCTTTCGCCCGGCCTCGCAACTCCCAGTCAGCCGATGATGCCAGTCGTACAGCGTCATCACCGGATACGCTGTATTCGGCTTGATCGCATTCAGAAATGCGGTGATCCGCTTCTCCTGCGGCAGGCCCTCAAACGCCTTATCGCGCGCAGCCTCCACGGCGGCACGGGGCGTTTCCCCATGCGCAAAGAATCCATCTACTTTTGCCATAAAGCACGGCGTTAATGTTAAATCCTTTTGCAGGATGGTGCCCTTCGCAATGTTCCCGTGTACCGCCGTTATGATCGTCTGCACACCATCGATCATATGTACATCTTCGCCGTCGTACTTTTTAATGCCGGAGCCGGAGCCGGAGCCGGAGCTGGCGCCGTAGCCGGTGCCGTAGCCGTAGCCGGAGCCGTCGTCGTAGCCGTCGCCGGAGCCGTAGCCGGTGCCGTAGCCGGAGCCGTCGCCGGAGCCGTCGTCGTAGCCGTCGCCGGAGCCGTAGCCGGTGCCGGAGCCGTAGCCGTAGCCGTCGCCGGAGCCGTAGCCGTAGCCGTCGCCGTCGCCGGATCGCGCGGCCAGAAACTCTTTGATTTTTATCGTTTCCATACTCTTACTCCATTGATGCTCCGCACCGCCTCGTCGGTGCAAGGGATGATCTCAATAATCCCGAGTACCGTCATTGCCGGTACCGTTACCGTAAACTTACAGTTTCCAGGTGCTTTCACTCCCTCCGTTGCGAGCTGGGACAAGCTCGCCGCTCCATCCCAATACCACAGCCTGCGGCAATCAACCAGATCGGCCTCGTCCCCTCTGCGCTCCGCGATCTTTGCGAAGAATACGCCCGCCCGATCGCACCGAATGATGTAATACTGCTCGCTTTTGTTTTCCATTATTGTTTCCTCCTTAAATTTCGTTTCCCGGCAGCTTCGCTCGAAGCGCCTTGTTCTCTGCCTCCAGCCGCTCGATCCTATCGGCTGCATCCAGCCCGACCTTATCAATGTCGCCGCTTGGCCATGTATCTACCAGCAGCCTTTCTTTCAGCTCCGCGCTCAATCGTTCTTGCTTGTAGTACGGGCATCCCGTGCAGTCCTCATGCTCACCACCCGGTGTGGATGTGCACCGCAGCGTCCGCACGATTTCCTTGTCTGTCACCGTGATGCCTCCTTCTCGCTTGCCCGGACCGGTTGACAGTCTAGGCATCCTCTTCGGTTCATACAGCTCCACACGCCGCCGCGGGGGATGTTGTTGCGATACTCGCAGTACACGTTATAGCAGGGGCTGACCGCACGCGGGGCAGGCGCGCGCGCAGCCTTTTTCGCGGCAGGTGCGCGCTCAGCCCGTTTCCGCGGCGGCTTCTCTGGCTTGGGCCGGTTCTCACGATTCGCAAAGTGGGAGCAGCCGCAGGACTGCGTTTTCTTGCTTCTGAGCCTCCATGCCGGAACCACCGTCTCATTCCCACATGCAGATTGGCAGAGCCAGAGCGCGTGCCCCTTCTGGTCGCGGCCTGAAAACTCAAGCACATGTAGTTTTCCAAACTGCCTATTTGTGAGATCAGTCCTGCGCATTGTGTTCCTCCTCCGGCAACGACAGCCAGCGCAGGATTTCCCCATCATCCGGCTCCTCAAACCAACCGAGATTTCCACTATGCACGTTGTCTGTCTCATATAGTAGGGAGCCATTTACGGAAATAAGGAGCAGGACTGGCCCGTCCGGGAAATCGCGGTCTGTGCGCCACCCGAGTGGTTCCGGGCCTGACGGCGTTGGCTTAAGATCATCCGTCAGCCCCAGCAGATAGTCTGCTGAGCACGAAAGCGCCTTGCACAGCTCCGGCACATGCTTTGCATCCGGGTCCAGATAGTCTGTGCCGTAAAAATGAGCGTCCCCGAACTCGCCGTTTGCATAAGCACGAAGTGTTTTGACGGTTGGCTCGGCGCAATACGAGGCAAAGACGAGCTTTTTGTCGTCCCGCAGCCCGGCTGCATCGATGGCACGGACAAGGCGCTGCGCCTTGCGCTGGACCGCCTCGCGGAAGCCGCGCTGGCGCTTCTCCTCGGCTTTGGCCTCCTTTTCCTTCACGTCGGCATTTTTGTCAGTGCGGTACTGTTTCGCTTTGGAACACATCTGATCGCACGCATTCCAACTGTCCGCTTTGGCGCCGTATCTGCAATCAAAGCAGCACATCTCACCCAGGCAGGTACCATTCCACGAGCGAGATGTCGCATCATGCCGGAGCGCCGCGTCGTCGCGGGAGCTCGGGCAGAGTTTACGGTCGGGGCAGTGCAGGCACGCACTCGGCCGCCACTTCGCGCCGGTTGCTGCCAGCTCGCGAACCTTTGCAATACCGGCGGACGTGGGGAATTCCTTCGCCCTGGCAAACGCGTCTCGCAGGCGCATTTGCAAGGCGATCTCGCACCGCGCAAGCTCCAAAGCCGTTGCGTCCGGGAGTTTCCCATCTGCCCACTGCGTTTTGAAATCCTGAATCAGGTTTTCTTCGATCATGTGGAGGTTCGCGAGCTTCGTCTTGCTGACGTTGCACGCCTCGGCTACATGATCGCGCATTCTGCCGGGGAACTCCACGCCCTGCTCCTTGAGATCGTACAGCAGCCGTTCCACGCGCTGCGCCGCCTGACTGATCTCGGCGCTCGTCAGAACGCGGGCGGTGGAGTTGGCCATAATCAGCTCCAGCTCCTCCATCGCGGCGCTTTTCGGGCTGCGAACAAACACGGGGACCTTGCGCAGATCCTCGCGGCCCTCCGCCACCAGCGCCCGAACCGCGGCCGTGCGGCGATGGCCGGAAATGAGGCGGTACTTGCCGTTCTCCGTCCGCGTGACCGTCGGCGGGTCCATGATGCCGGAGAGCGCGATGCTGTTTTTCAGCTCCTCCAGTTTGTCCGTATCCACGGCATAGAAATTTGCCTCATTGCTCACCAGATCGTCGATGTCTACTTCGGTCAGCCGCTTTCCGGCGTCCGACTTGGACACTTTCTTCAGCTCCTCGGCAAATACGCTGCTCACGTCAAATGCCATCGCCCGCGCCTCCCTTCACGTCCTCCATCGTCATCTGCGGCTCCAGCAGCTCCTGGACGAAATTGCGGTAATCATACCCCGCCGCGCTGTACGGCGACGAGACGAGGATCGGCACCTGCTTAAACGTCATCTCGTCCACCTTGTCGGTGCGCCGGATAACCGTCTGGAAAACAGGCAGCACGCCGGACTCCCGCAGTTTCGCTTCCGCCTCCAGCACAACCGGCACATTGCGCCACATCGTGATGAGCGCGCCTGCAATGCGGATATTGCCGTTGATGCGGCGAATGTTGTCGATCTGGCGGCTGACATTTGCGAGTCCGCGCAGGCTGAATGCATCCAGCTTGATCGGGATGATTACCTCATCCGAGGCCAGCAGTGCCGCCGCGCTGGCGGCATTAAACGCAGGCGGGCAGTCAAAGATCACATAGTCATACGCATCGTCCTCCCGGATGCTGCGGCACATATCGGCCATCACCCGGCCGCGCACGCGCTTGTCCGCGATGTGCGACATGTCCAGATCCATAAGCCCGTCCGACGCGGGGATCATGTCCAGATCGCTGTACGACGTTGGCGTGATGTTCTCGGCGTAATACGGCTCGCACTCGCCCAGCAGCACGGCGTCCAGCGTGACGTCGTATTCCGTCGGCGCAAGGCCGAAAAACTCGGTAGCGTTGCACTGGCTGTCGCAGTCGATCAGTAGCACCCGCTGTTTGTGCTCCGACGCCAGAATGTGTGCCATATTGACGGCGGTCACGGTTTTCCCGACTCCGCCCTTGAGATTCAAAATTGCAATTGCTTTCATGATTTCGTCCTTTCGTCAAAATGGGATAGGGAAGTCGCTCGGAAGCTCGTCAAATCCGATCTGCGCAGCCTCCTCCGCAGGCGTCTGCTTCGGAGGCGTCCAATCGCGGCGCGACTCCATGAAGGTCTGCGTCTCGCCGTTGAATCGCAGATAAAACGAATTTCCAGCGATTCCGGTTTTGTTTTTCGCAACTGTAACAACGCGATCACAGTCCACGATTTTCTGGTTTTCGCGGAAGAGCAGCAAAATGAAGTCCGCGTCCTGCTCGATCTGACCGGAACTGCGCAGGCTTGACATCGTGGGTGGTGGAATTTTGCCGGTCTTTTTGTTTGGCTCCGGCCGTCCGAGCTGGGACAGCGCGATGATTGTTGGCCCGCCCTGACGCCCGAACTGCTTGAGCGCCCGCGAAACGGCAGTGACACGTGCGTACTCCTGATTGCCCCACGGCGTTTTGTCCGATGCCTCAATCAGCTGCAAATAGTCGATGTAGATCACGTCGTAGTGCTTTGCCATCGAGTACATTCGGATATCCCCGGCCGTCATGCCTGCCGCCTCGATCAGATCGAGGTTGCGGCCGCCGAAATCGGCACTGATTGCCGCCAGAGTATCCCAGTCATGGTCGTTCATGGCATTCAGCTGAATTTTCGGCAGGCCGATTTGCGCCGCCGCGGAGATCATTGCGTCTGCCAGCTTTTCGCAGTCCGTCTCAAAGCTGAAAAAGCCGACTTTCTTCGTCTTTGCCTGCTCGCGGGCGGTTGCTAGCGCGAGTGTCGTTTTGCCGTCCGAGGGGTATCCGCCGATGATGCCAAAGTCGCCGCGCATCGTGCGCAGGTGGTCGTTGAGTTTCTCAAATTTCCACGGCAGATAGACAGGCTTTACCGCCGGGTCGTGCCGTTTGTAAAAATCGGTCAGTGCATCCTGCATCGTCATGGTACGCACGCCCGGCCGGTCCACCATGACAGCGTTTATGCGGTCAAGCATTTGCCGGATGTCGTCCTCATTGTCAGCGGTCAGGATCTCCGAGGCCGCTTCCTGCATCAGGCGAATTCGCGCCTGCCGCCTCAGATCGGCGATGTACGCCTTAATGTTGGCCGCCGTCGGCGTCAGCTCAATGATCTGCCTGAGCAGATCCGTGTAGTCCTCGCCAATCTGTCCAAGCACCGTAACAGCGTCAACCGGACGACCGACTTGGAACAGCCCACGCATTGCCTCGAAGATTGTGCGGTATGAGCTATCGAAATATTCTGGCTTGAGTGCCTGAAGAGCGATGCCGACGGTGCGGTCGTCGATCAGCATCGAGCCGATGACACCAAGCTGAGCATTCAAGAGCGCTTCTCTGCTTGCAGCCATCACACAAACCTCAGTCCGCTGGTGTCAATAGCCCCGGTCGGCTCAGATGCCTGCACAGGAGCGGCCTCGGTGATCTCGCGCTTCTCGTCGGTCCAGCGCTGCTGGTTAAGGTACGTCGATGCATGGGGGATACCGATTCCGGCCTGCCACTCCGGCGACGCCTTCTGCAAGGTCAAGGCCCGGCCAATGCGCAGGATTAGTTCGTCGCTAGGCTGGAGCCTGTCCCATGCTCGGATTGCAGCTTGTCGCCCTTCACCTCTGGGGTAGAATTTCCAGAAGCCTTCGAAGCGTTCAGGCTTCCATTCTGCGGTTGATTTCGTGCGCCGCCCCCTTGGGGGGCTTTTAGGGGGTAATATATTATTATCTAATACATTACTCATCGGTTTTTTTGCCGATAAGGGGTCGGTTTTTTTGCCGATAAGCTTATCGGCATTTTTGCCGGTAAGGGGTGGCGCTTGCAGCACCTGATAGATGCTGCGGACAGGATGCCCGTCCTTCGGATCAGGGGCATACCGGACTTCAATGTGGCCGGCCTTTTCAAGCGCCTTGATAAGGCGGCTGACCGAATCCTCGGACAGTTTGTTTGGCCCGGCAAGCTGCGCATTGGTTGCGGTGCAGCACCCGCCCTCGCCGGTGTAGCCGGTCATCGTGGAGATCTGCCCATAAAGCAGCTTTGCGTTGGCAGGAATGGAATCGTCATACAGAACAGTCGCAGGCACGACTGCCCAGAACGCCCGAAAATCTTCGTTCAAAACTTTTCACCTCCCACCCTTGCATTTTTGCGAAAATGGTGATATACTAAATATGCTTTCGTGATTCCGTTTTCGGAATCGACCGTCCGGTTGTTCGCAGCAGCCGGGCGGTTCTTTTTATGCTCATTTTTCCGCATGGCTGGCACCCTCCGCGTAGCGCAGCGTATACGCCGCACCGATGATATCATTCAGTTCGCGCACGATCTCGTCGTAGGTCGGGCGCTCTTTTTCGTCGATCGCGCCGTCCTCGGCGATCTGAAGCAGCTGCTTGTCGCGGTTCCGGTCGGCAAAGCGAATAATGCGGTTGACCAGCCGGATCACAGCCAGCGGCAGCGGCTGGCGCTCGGTATCGGGCAGCACGCCCAGGCAGTCCGAAGTCTGGCGCAGGTGCTTGTACGCATACCACGATTCGCCGCACAGATCTACCATCAGACAGACGTGATAGTTTGACGGGATGCGGATATCGCGTTCCCAGCCCTTGACCGTATCGACGGATACATGAAGAGCCTCTGCCCACTGCTCCTGACTCAGATGCGCAGCATTCCTGCACGCCCGGCAGATATTTGTGTATTCCTGTTCCATGTCTTTTTCTCCAATTTTGTGGGATAATGTTATCAGGCGGACTGCGGCAGCTGCTGCGGCGTGATGCCGTTCAGCTCGCGCCAGCGCCGGATAATCGCCAGATCGTCCGCGTCCGTCACAAATCGGGTTTCCTTCGCCTCCATCGCTCTCACCTCCTCAATAGGGGTAGGTGATCGCTTCGCGTACCGACTCAATGGGGATGTGCAGGCCGCGCATCAGGCGCAGCGTCTTGTCCATATATGCGGTCGGCGACTCGAAAATCTTGTACAGGGTGTTCGTACAGCAGCCCGCATAGCGGCATGCCGTCGCAACCGGCACCGACTGCGCGGCCATCTCGCCGCGAATCATTGCCGTCAGCCGGTAATCCGTCGTGCGCTCGACTCTTAGCTTTGGCATGGGTTTTCCTCCTTTCAGATCATTCCGAGGATGCGGAGCATCCTCACGATGCACAGGATTCCGACGATCGAGCTGATGACCAGCCGCCGCAGGAAGCTCCTGTTTTCACGTTCTTCTCGGCTCAAGCGGTTGCCTCCTTCTTTGACTTCCTTTCGCCTCTATGCTAAGATGCAGGCGAAAGGGGGTGTGAAAATGCAATTTCCGAATTTCCACGAGTTCGAGCCATATCTCCGCTCGATTGAGCATGAAGTTGGCCAAAACGCAAGCAAACTCGTGATCTACCAACTTGAGGACAAGACGCCGGAGTCCGTTTCCGCGTTTGCCTCTGACGTTGCTGGTCAAACGTTGGCAGTTGCGAACAAAATGGCTATTGCGTACCTTGCGGCCTATCATCAGTTTCTTTCGGATTATTTCGAGAATCGAGAATCTGACTGATTTGGTCGAAATCGACCGGCTGAGGAGATACCTCCACGCGGACGCTGCGTTGCGCGCGGAGCTTCTCCAGCGCGGCGACTCGCCTCTCCAGTTGTCGGAGTTTTCTGTTGTTTCGCATTGCACCCTCCTACGCAGTTTTTTCCGGCGGCGCGTACAGCTCATCGATGGTGCAGCTCAGCGCCTTTGCGAGATCCGGCAGCTGAGAGGCGCGCGGATAAGCTGTCCCAGCTTCCCAGTTTGCAACGGCGGCTTGCGTCACTTGCAACATCTCGGCTAATTGTTTCTGAGATAACCCAGCCTCGATTCGTCTTGGTTTAAGTCCGTTAATTTTAATCACCCCACAACGCTAATGAATTATCAAGCAACTTGATATTCTGGATTATATATCAACAGACTTGATATGTCAATAGAGAAAATCAAATTTTATAAATAATCTTTATATTCACTGGAAAAAATAAAAATGACTGATATTATATAAGAGAGGTGAGGCGGCATGAACAGATTAAGACAAGTTCGGCAAAGCAAAGGCATGAGCCAGCAAGAACTTGCCGAAGCGTTGCACGCTTCGCAGGCGGCTATCTCGGGCTGGGAAACAGGGAAATACGATCCGGGAGTGAAAAACTGGAAAGCCATTGCTGAACTCTTTGGTGTCCCCGTAGATTACTTGATTGATGATACGCCCGATGAAGAAAAAGAAACCTCACCGGGAATACCCGATGAGGTTCTAAGTGCGGCAGAGGCTTTTATGCGTTTGCCGCCGGAGGCGCAGAGGGAAGCGCGGGCGTATCTCGACTTTCTAAAGCAGCGATATACGCGGAAAAAAGACTGAGTCCTTCCGGCGATAGCGACAACAGATCGTTCACAAGCTCGTCAAACATTTCGCGCTTCCTTTCTCTTTTTTGTATTTTCCATTTTAGAACGACAGTTCTAAAATATCAATTGCCAGAACTTACAATTTTCTGCATGAAATTTCTACAGCCGGGCACGCAATAAGTCCGGTTTAATGGACAGGTGATGTGCTATGAGCCGAAAGAAATCGCTTATTCCAGGGTTTTCACTCAATCGTGCGCTGGGAATAACTGCTGCAAAGCAGCGTATTGCGCGGGCAACTGGTATCCCGACTACAAAAGCTGGCCGGAAGCGTAAGATGCAACGCCACCTATGGACTGCTGTGGCCGCCGGAACGTATGCAGCAGTGTCCAATTCCGACACGGCCCAACAAAAAGACAACTCCACACAGAAGGTGCGGGAACGGCCACTATGGATTAGAGTCCTTGCAATTGTTTGCTTCGCTTTCATACTGATCGGCGCCATATCAAACCTGCTGAAGAGGGTGCCTCACGTAAGCAAAGAGCCAAGCGGTGAGCGGCTGAATACGAGCAACGTTGAGGAATATGCCCCGGATTTGAAACTGACGCAGGAGAATCAGTCTGCATCCGCCGACACTGTGACGCCAGACACTGGCGACTTGTATTACACGGAGGAAGAGCAGGCGGAGGCCGCTGCGGCATATTATGAGAGCATCGGCGGAAACCCATATGCGGAAGAGGAGATTGAATCGGACGCGACTGAAGATACAAGCGAACAAGCTGCACATTCGTATATTTTGAACACAAATACGAAGGTATTTCACACGCATGGCTGTTCCAGCGCCGACCGCATCAAGGATAAGAACCGATCAACCGCTACCGGCACACGTGACGAGATGATAAGCAAGGGCTATAGCCCTTGTGGGAAATGCCATCCATAGACGGTGTCCAAGTCTGACACCACCGGGCTGATATTGAGAAAGAGGCTGATGTGATGATCGCATATGAGATTGCCCCGTACCGGCGTGCCTGCGTCGGCACGGGGCTTTTGTGGCCAGACGATTGGGAGCGCCTGTAGTCATACCATACGCTTTCACCAATGGTTGTGTCCAGCCCTTTCCATGGTTTTCTCCGCCCCAATCATGTGTTTTTGGAGTGATTTTCTTGGAAAAAATGTTATGGCAGCTCTGCCGCGAAGCGAAGGATGCGCAGCATCTCACAAACCAGATCATCGCCGACCGTGCCGGCCTCGCCCTGAATACGGTTTCTCAGTACCTGCGCGGCGAGTCGAAAAGCGCCTCGGTCTACACCGTCGGCCCGATCTGCAATGCCCTCGGCATCGATTTGAACGCATACTTCGGCATCTCGCCGCCCGCTCCGGAATCCGTTTCCGAGCTGCTTCGGCTGGAAAACAAAAGCCTCCGCATCCAGCGCGAGCATCTGCAGAAATCCCTGCGCATGCATCGGCTTGTGACGCTTATCCTGCTCAGCATCGTCGCGCTTTGCGCTTTTGCTCTGGTGGTGGATATCCTGAGTCCCACCCTCGGTTGGTTCCGTGCATAAAAATATCCGCCCCGGCGCACTGCCGGAGCGGTATTCTGTATCCCTTGGAGGTGTCCCCATGAAAGTCCCCGAGCCTCGCAAACTGAAATCCGGCACATGGTTCATCCAGCTCCGCCTTGGCGGCGAGAGCATCCCTGTCTCCGCCCTCACGCGCTCCGACTGCATCAAGCAGGCGCAGCTCATCAAGGCCCAGCACCGCGCCGACGCCCGCGAAGTCAAATACAAGACGGACAAGACCGTCCGCGACCTCATGACGGACTATATAGCTGCCCTTCCGTCTGATACATCTCCCGCGACAATCCGCGGCTATGAGATCATCAAAGCACACCGCTTCCAGAGCGTTCTGGATATGCCTCCCGTTAAGATCGACTGGCAGAAGGTAATCGATGCCGAGCCGGTCGCCGTAAAGACCCTGAAAAACGCATGGGGTTTTACGGCCTCCTGCCTGCGCGCTGCCGGCGTGCCCGTCCCGGATGTCCGTCTCCCGCGCGGGCAGAAAAAAGAGCGGCCATTCTTGCAGCCAGAGGACGTTTTGAAAGTCCTTCCGCTCCTGAAAGGCCGCAAATATGAAATTCCCGCGCTACTTGCGCTGCACTCTCTTCGCCGGTCCGAGATCATGGCGCTTGACTATTCTGATATCGACATAAAGAGCAGGACAATCCATGTCCACGCCTCCGCCGTGCAAAACGCGGATAACAAGATCGTCCGCAAGGAGCAGACCAAGACCGCCGCCAGCACCCGCTATGTCCCGATTATGATCCCGCAGCTTCTGGACGCCTTGCAGCGCACCGGCAAGACTTCCGGTCCCGTTTGGGAGGGTACGCCCTGTGCGCTCTACCGTACTATGGAGGATGTCTGTGCGCAGCTTGGCATTCCGAATGTCGGTGCGCACGGCCTGCGTCACAGCTTCGCATCCCTCGCCTATCATCTCGGCATGTCAGAGCTTGAGGCAATGGAGATCGGCGGCTGGTCTGATTACAATACCATGCGCAATATCTATACGCATCTCGCCAAGTCCGACCGCCTGAAAGCCCAAAATAAAATGGCCGCATTTTATGAGCTTGCTAACGAAAATGCTAACGGCTCAAAAAGCGATTGATTTTTCCCGTGTTTTTCAGCATGTATTCCTGTTCGAATCCCTCATCCCCTGCCACACAAAAGAAAGCCCGCAATCCATTGAGATTGCGGGCTTTTCTTTGCACATCAATGCTTTTGGGCATTTTCTTCTTTCTGCGAACGCAGAAAATATTCTATATTTACGCAAGTAATTTTGTGCGCTCAGAACACAAAATGCTAACGCAAAATGCTAACAATTTCGCGCGATATGCTCATAATACTCCATGAGCTTTTTCGTCGGCTCCGGCCCGTCCTTGTCCATCAAGAACGCCCGCGCCAGTTCCGCGTAGAACTCCGGCACGTTGACTCCGAACTTCCGCGCCACATCGTAGTAGTCCGAATACATCATGTTCATCGTCACGCCGAAAACCCAGTGCGGAATATCGTTCCCGGCTCCGCTCGCATCCGCGACGGCGGAAGTCTGATCCATCGTCCAGTGCGGCCCGACCGTGCCGTCGGCGTTCTGCATGTGCTCCGCCCAGCGCATGGCATCTTCTCGGGAGAATTCCGTCATTTTCGTGGACTCACGAAAATGGTCTCCATCCATTCCGTCTAGCTTATGCAGGCGGCACAGGAGGCCCGCCACTGCATCAGCCTCTTCGATGTGTCCCAGCGTCAGCGGCTTTTCGGAAAGCTCCTCCAGCCGCGCGTACAGTCCGTTGATGTAGTCTCTCATGCTCACGCCTCCTGTATGTATCTGTAAAGCTTATCGAGATCGCTCACGTCAAAGCGCAGCTCTCCAATGATCGGCACCGTGATCGGCAGCTTCTGGCCGTCAAAGCGCGGCCTTGCCGCATTATAGAGCCGGTCAAGGTCGATGTTCCCGGCCTCGTCCATCACGCCCATCATCTGCACCGCCGGATTTTCACGCAGCTTGAGCAGCTGTGCCTTGCCGCCATCCATGATAAGCGCAAGCGCGATCCCGGCTCCAATGCCCTTTCCCGTCGGCAGATGTGGAATGATCTCATTGTCGGCAAATTTTGCCGCGCCTCGCATAGCCTGATCGATCGTTACCATAAGGATACCTCCATCTTATTTTTGGGGCGGCGCTTGCCGCCCCTTCGCATTAGGTGGTTGCCGTCGCAGGCTCAACCGTCACCTTCGCAGCACCCCATCCGGGGCACACGGAGGCGTTCGGCACAACGAGCTTTGTCAGCCCGAGCAGCTGGTTAACCTGGTTCTGGATGCAGCCGATCGTCGCAGTGGTGGTGCCGTTGTACACGGCCTGCTGCATGTTGATGGCCACCTGCTCATCCTTGTTCGCGCGTACTTCCGCCGCAAGACCGATCAGGCGGTTTTCGAGCTTGCTGTAGGAGTCAGAGATCTTCCGGTTCGTCTCGTCCTGCCCGCGCCAGTAGGCGATCTCCATATTCTTCTCCGAGATCGTTTTCTGCTGTTCGAGCGCGTAGCGCGTCACCGGCGTGTTTTCGCTGCACACCGCGCCAGCAGCCATCGCCGCCGGGGACATGCCCCAACCGCCGAGCAGATTGCCCAGCCCGCCGCCGAAGACGCCGAGTCCGGTTCCAATCGCGCCGAGCGTAACACCGAGGTTTCCCTTGCCATTGCTTGCGTACTCCATAGTAGTACCTCCGATAAAATAGTAAGCTGGCCAGCTCCTATGCTCATTATGAGGCATCCGCGAAGAACAAAAAACCAACTCTTCGGCCACTTTTCGGGCACAAAAGATATAAAAACAGCCACCCCTTACGGAGTGGCTGCCTTCACATATGTTCCCGCAGTACATTCATGCACCGCGCTATGATCTTCTTGACGCCGTTTACGCTCAAGCCCTCGCGCTCGGCAATGCGCTCATGGCTCCAATCGTCAAGAATCTTCCGTTTCAGGATTCCCCGGTATCGCTCTGAAAGAATCCATTCGTCGATCAAATGCTCCCAATCGCTGCGGCTCAGACTCGGCAGCCCCCGCAGCATAGGCTTGCCTTACTTCGTATCCAGCACCGCGATATTGCCCTTATTGCTGACCTTGAGGCCCAGCGCGGCGGCAATGTCGCGCACCTTGACATAGTT
>OODI01000129.1_pt1 | contig 37893 bp, 39 predicted proteins | sample 1671141 | NCBI WGS metagenome assembly OODI01 (sample SAMN06348126, study PRJEB24527) | human gut metagenome | biome: human gut; feature: ankylosing spondylitis patient; material: feces | host: Homo sapiens | place: China | collected 2015-10 | reverse complement strand
CCTGGGGGCTTATTGCATTTGGGGGTTGATTGCTCTTTATTGGAAGTTGCTGACTGAGGCCGATGATGTGGAGATCCTCGCCCACCGAATTGTTTGGTCATTGGTCTTTGTAATTGGCCTTCTGATTGCCAAACACCAGTTGGGATCGACACTTCGTTTATTAAAAAATCTGTTCATTGCGCCCAAGGAAAACCATACGCTACTTTTGGTGTTAGCAACAGTTTTTGCCTCAGCGAATTGGTTAGTCAATATTGTCGGCGTCACGGCTGAACGGGTAGTGGAGTTAAGTTTAGGAACCTTTCTTACACCATTGGCGACGATGGCAATCGGTGTAGTGGTGTTTTCTGAAAAGATTTCTAAAGTCAGACTTACCGCCATTGCTCTTGCCGCAATTGGCGTTGCGGTTTTGATTACTGGTCTTGATCGCTTTCCCTGGATTGCTATCTTGGTGTCTTCTACTTGGGCGACCTACGGAGCTTTAAAGAAAAAGATTGTGATTGAACCGCTTAAAAGTGTCGCGATTGAACACATTCTGATGGTCGGTCCTGCTTTGGCTTACCTTTTAAGTTCTCAAGGCTATTACCTAACGCATTTTGCAGAGGGGTTTAACGGGCATCTCAGCTGGGCACTGATGGGCACGGGGATTGTCACCTCAGTCCCTATGATTTTCTTTTCCTTTGCCGCTCAAAGACTGCCCATGACTGTTTTAGGCATCATTCAGTTTTTAAGTCCAGTCTTAACGTTCCTGCTCGGGCTCTTTGTCTTTAAAGAACCGGTGACAACAGCAGAATTCGTCGCGTTAGGTTGTATTCTTTGTGCCGTAGGTCTCTATATTTTAGGCAATCAGAGGGCGCAGGCGGGATAATGCCTCCACTGCGACAAAAGCATCGGGCCAAATCTCTCTTCCGTGCTGAGAATGGTCCTAGCAGCTAAATTTTTTCCCTTTTTGATCGCCCCGAGACATTAAATGTAGGTGTTTTCCCACCTTGTATCTAAGTAAAAGTTCTTACACAATATCTACCGACCAGAGTTTACTCTGCACGTCACTTCAAACATTGAGGAGTTTTAAAATGAAAAAGACCTTGCTTGCAGCCGCCTTGGCCTTATCTCTCGCAGGCAGCGCCCTTGCCGCTCAATTGCCTAATGTTGCCATTTTGGCTACAGGCGGCACGATTGCCGGTACCGCTGGTTCCAGCACACAAGTGACCGGATACAAGGCCGGTGACCTTGCCATTCAAACCTTGATTGATGCCGTTCCCGCCATCAAAGACTTTGCCAATGTCTCCGGCGAACAAATCGTCAAGATCAGCTCCAATAACATGACCGATGACGTGCTCTTGAAGCTCGCCAAGCGTTGCAACGAATTGTTGGCTGATCCGAAGATTGCCGGTGTTGTGATTACGCACGGCACCGATACGCTTGAAGAAACGGCCTACTTCTTAAACCTCACGGTTAAGAGCAAGAAGCCCGTGGTGCTTGTGGGCTCCATGCGTCCCGCCACGGCCATCTCCGCTGACGGCCCGATGAATCTTTTAAATGCCGTGAAGCTCGCTGCTGACCCGAATGCTCAAGACCGCGGTGTTTTGATTGCCTTAAACGACCAAATTAATGCTGCACGTGAAGGCACGAAGACCAATACCACCAACGTGGATACCTTCCAGGCTCCGACCTTGGGTCTTTTGGGTTACGTTGCCGGCGGTCAAAACTATTTCTTGCGTGACACAACGATGAAGCACACGCACGAAACGGAATTCGATGTCAGCAAGCTCGATAAGCTTCCGCGTGTTGACATTGTTTACTCTCACGCCAATGATGACTCCGTCTTAGTGGACGCCGCTGTTAAGGCCGGTGCCAAGGGCATCATCTCCGCCGGTTCCGGTAACGGCTCCATCCATAAGGACACGGAAGTGGGCTTGGCTAACGCTGTGAAGAAGGGTGTTGTGGTTGTGCGCTCCAGCCGTACGGGCAGTGGCATCGTCACCCCCACGGGTCCCGATGACAAGTACACCAAGGCTGGTTTCTTAAACGGCTACTCCTTGAATCCGCAAAAGGCTCGCTTGCTCTTGCAATTGGCTTTGACGAAGACGGATGATCCAAAGAAGATTCAAGAAATGTTCACAAAATACTAGTGAAGTACTAGTTTTGTTGTAAGGTGTAATTAGTTGTAGCATACTGTTATAATAACATCTTACAAGTTTAAGTCCCCATAAAATAAGAACTGTTTTATGGGGACACTTGTAATATGACGTATTCTATACGTAGCTCGTAGCCAATGGTTTTGAAGCACATTGCTACAAAATTGCTACTAATTTGCTACGTAAAAGGCATACTATGGCTACAACAAATCGCTTAAACTCAACGACTTTATCCAAGCTTCCTGACGGTTGGCACAGCGATGGAAATGGGCTTTATTTGAGAGTCCTCAATAATGAGCGCTACTGGGTCTTTAGGAAAATGATTAAAGGACGTCGTGTCACGGAATCATTGGGGAAGCTTTCTTTAATTTCACTCAAAGACGCAAGAAAAGAGGCGCTTAAAAAGCAGTATCACTGCCTGATGAATGGGCTTAAACCAAGAGTGAAGTTCAATGACTTCTACGAAGAGGGGATTCATACATTGCAAGAAGTGCGTCAGTGGAAGTCAGCAAGGCGCACACAAATCGCTGTCAACCAAATTAAAAAGTACGCAGCTCCCGTCTTAGGCCACAAGGTGCTCGACGACATTACGGTTGATGACGTCTACTCTGTACTTAAACCGATTTGGGCTGATAAGCACGAAACCGCAAAGGCGATCTTACAGACGTTAAAACTTCTTTTTGACTACGCTAAGCAAAAGGGCTTCAAAGAAAGCTCTGACAATCCTGCGGTCTGGAACGGGCAGCTGAGCGTATTACTTCCGCCAACCAATAAAGTTCATACTAAGCAGCATCGTGCCGCCCCCAAAATAAATGAAGTTCCGAGCATAGTCGCTACTTGGTACGAACTTGCGGACACACATTTAAAGTGCGCTATCTTCGGTATGTTGACTGCTTGCCGAGCACAAGAATTTGTTTTGGCTAAGTGGAGCGAAATTGACTTTGAGAACGCAGTGTTTTCCGTTCCTCCGGAAAGGCGTAAGGACGGGAAGTCTATCCCTTTTTGCGTGCCTTTATCCACGCAAGCAATTGACTTGCTGAAAAGCATACCCAAAGTATCTGACTTGATCTTTAAGACAGACGCTGAAGTTATGCGCTCGTCTTGGCTCTTGAACTATTTGAAGAAGACCGGCTACCAATACACGCTTCACGGCATGCGCTCAACCTTCAGCGACTGGTGCGCAGAGAACGGCAAGGACCCCATCCTTCGTGAAAAGAGTCTGTGCCACGCTACGGACAACGCCGTCGGTCAGGCATACCAACGAAGCGACTTGCTGGAACAGCGCCGCCCGCTAATGCAAGAATGGTCGGACTACTGTTTCTCAGGTGTACAACTTGGACAGTAAGTTGACAGTAACTGCCTAACTTATACAAGCTACTATCTAAAGTGGAAAATATACTCGGAAATTTCCCACTTATTTCTCACTTATTTTCCCACTACAAGTTAGCCCAGTATTGCACGAAGGCCTTGTTGGAGTTGTTCACGACGAGGCCTCCGACGGCGTTCTTGGCATCCTTCTCAACCTTCGTCTTATTCTGTTGCAGCTGGGTGACAGGCTTCGGCTTGAATCCGGCTGCCTTTCTTTCCTTCTGCAACTCAACCCATTCCTTCATCGCAGCTTGGCGTTCCGCCCATGTTTCTGCTGCACGATATTCCTTATTGATTCTCGACTCTTCACGACTGAAGCGATCTTGCGTGCGGGTAAGCTTATTCTGCAAGCGATAGCGGTCGGTCGTTACGGTTGTCGGTAAGCCCAGCGCTTGGAAGAACGTTTCCATTGCCCCGTACTCTTCAGGCGGGATGGTTACTGTGCCGTTCTTCGTCGTGTAGCCTTCCGTCGAGTAGCGGAAAGCGCGCATGGCGTTGGTCAAGCCGTTCGGCAACAGCATCTCCACGCCTTTGTACATATCACCTTCGCTCATGTATCCCAGACCGGTGGACATACGGACGAACTGAGAGACGAAAGGACCGGCCATCGCCGCGACTGTTTCCAATGCACCCTCACGACCGGACAACGGTGTGGCGTTCAAGTAGGGGAATGGGCTGAACATGTTGGCCGCACCAATACGTTCGCTCACATCCACACCGAGGTAAGCCGGTAATCCACGAATAAGCAGGTCACTCATGCTCTTGTCCCCGATGAACTTGCGGAGAGTGTCCTCTGTGTCATCGTCGTCATCACCGAAGATGCCGTTCAGCACGAAGGCCAGCGTCGTCACAAGCGGTGTGCCGGCAAGGCCTGTCATCGTAAAGTGCGTGCCAAGCATGTAAGCGAAAGCGCGACGGCCGGCTGCGCGGGCTTCTGGAGAAGCACCAGCGAACGCCTCTTTGGCCATGCGCATCACCATGCCTAATTGAATAAGCTGGAACTTGCGGAACTGGAAGATCAGTTTCTCAGCACCGCCCAATCCCATACCGCCACGCTTGAAGTAGCGCGGTTCGTTGGTCGCCGAGTAGTCGCCGTGCGTGGCGTAGATGGCATCGCAAGCGTAATCGGTTGCCTTTTGGACGGCGTCCTTATTTCCTTTAGCCCTTTCCCTTTCATACATCAGGTTGAACGCCGTGGTAAACGAAGCTACACGGTTCACCATTTCAACGACACGGGCGCCTCTGGAGAGGTAGTCCGTCATCTCTTGGAACTTACTTGACGAGTTCAGCTGGCCAAAGTCTTGGCTAATACCAATATCAATCAAACCACGAGAGCGGGCAATGCCCAAGCCTTCTTTCAATGCCTTTGTCATCCACGGCACCTTGTCGAAGTCGATTTCGATGCCGGAGCGATAGCCCTTATTAAAGTACGCTTGAATCATCTTCTTCGTGTTGTCCGCCATGTCCTTGAACACTTTCGCCCCTGAGAAATCATGGGCCAGCCAAGGGCAGGTCATCATAAAGGACTGCGTCATGTTCTGGAGGTAGAAGGCAGGACTGGTCAACAGCATCATCACGGACGTGACGCGCTGCGCCTTGTCGAACACCTCGTTGGGCTTGTAGTCGTAATCCAACTGCTCGCGCTTCATCACTTCGTTGAGCACGCGCTTGCGCACCTCACGGCTGACGTTGCCTCCGGAAATATTCGACTCATTGCGCATGTCTCGGAGAGCATCCTGAATGTCCTTCTGGAATTTCACGTTGCCGTAGAACAGCGTCTCACGGTATCCGTTATCCAAGAAGTTGTTCATCATGTTCTCGTCGAAACCGGCAACCTTCAGTCGACGGAGCTGGTTCTTATTAGCGTGGTAATCCGAGAGGTTCATGGTATACATCTCGTTGAGGACGTTCACCATCTTGCGGATCATCTTGCGTGCTTCCGGAGCGTCTTCGTCTTCCAAGCGCTTGGCTAGTTGGTTTTCCAACTCGTGGATCGTGCCAAGAGACACAGACTGCATACGGCCGATTTCTTCACGGGGGAAGGCTTCTACACGACCGGTGAAGTCACCTTCAATCTCAGTTTTTAAGCGGTTAGCCTGTGCCTGACTGTCTACGAATGACACAATGTAGTGCTCAGGGGACTGCTCCAACTTGAGAATCTGTTTATTAATATCTTGGAGCTGCTTTTCTTCGTCCTCACTCCAGTTGTCGCCTTCTCGGCGTTGCAAGCGCAACTGTTCTCGCTGGTTCTGCAAGCCAATTAAACTTTCGGAACGGGCAACGACCACGTGTGAACCACGACGAAGCAACGGCACGTACGGCTGAGTGAAATTGTGGATTTGGCTCTGAGCCAACTGCACAGTCGACTTGAGGGAGTCCTTGAGTTCTTTCAGCTCGTCCGCGTTCTTAGCGGACTCTTCCAGTATGCGGATGTAGTCGTTGGCCTTCTCAGCCATCAACTGGTTCTTCAGCACCATCGACTGGTGGCCGTACTCCAGCACCGCATCGTAAAGCTGTTGTGCTTCAGGAGGAAGCTCGTCAAACTGCTGCTGTAAGGCAATACGGTCAGCTTCCGCCGCTTCGTTTTCCTGATGCTTCTTCCACTTGGCATCGGTCATCCACGAAGGCCGGCTGATCCACACACCGGATAGGGTGGTGTCGGCCCACAAGCTGTTGAGCTTGGTTTGGTCCTCTTTGCTCAGGTCGTTGAAGCGTTGGCGAAACTGCCCGAGTTCTTGCTGACGGGTATTGATCCAAGCGTCGCGCTCTTTCTTTTTGTCGATCCATTTCTTAATGGACGGCATGACCTTGTTCACCATGCGGGCAAGGTCTGTCGTGAAGAGCGCGCCTAAGAATTTGCTGACGCCGTAGTCACCGAACCAACCGGCCGCTGTATCAGCAACAGCTCGTGCGAGCAGCCGTCGCTCGGCCGGAAGCCGATTAATAACACGTTGTATTACAGAAGGTTCAGGGTTAGCTCTGGAAGCTACTTGACTTTGATGTTCATCATTTTCTTGATTTTGCGATAGCGCTCCAGCCCGGCTCTGGCTTCCGGAGACATCTCCATCGGTTTGTCCGATGCGCGTCTGGCTCGCCACAACACCGGATCGTGCATCGCCGTCCACTTGTTGTTGGGCGTTATCAGCGCCGGAGGATCGCCGTCCAGATTGAGGGCCTTGCCCACTTCCAGAGCTTTCTCCACTAGGTTGTCCCCGTCCTTGTCCGAAAAGAGGACCTTCGACCCCATCGCCATGGCTTTCTTCAAAATTGCCTGTTTCTCGTCCAGAGTCTTGTTTTCCCAATCTACCCAAAGCTCGTCCAGTTGGTTCGGTCGGTCTGTTGCCATTTACATCATCTCCTAAATATTCACTAAAGAGTGTAGCAAGATTCGGTGCCTGTGCCCTAAAGAATCGACGGGTTTCTGGTTCCATAACCCATCGACGGCCAAGCTGCGCCAATACTTCCTCTGCAACTTGGTCCACACTGAAGCCTCGATCTGCTTTTGCACTTTCAAAAGGATACTTAAGGTATTCCTCAACACCGGGGAATCTATCCATTAAGTCATAAACTTCCCAAGACACATTCCCCGTAGGTAAGAAAGTGTTGTTGGCTAGGCGTTGCCACTTTGTGGTTTGTGCTTGGTGAGCACCAGTATCTGTGCTGGCTCCCATTAAGTGGTGGCAGATTTCATGTGCCAACGTGTTCTTCAGCTTCGGATACTTATCACCGATAGGGCTGCGGACCATAATATACGGTTGGCCTTTAATGATCTTATAAAGACCGTTCGCTTCCATATAGTTCGGAGCGTCCTTACCCCAAAAGCCGATTTTGACGTTCGCCAGTTTGTTATCAATATCAGCCTCTGTATTCAGCCCGGCAAGTACATCCCTAACTTCTTTAAGCATCTGCGTATGCAAGTAGGGTGCCTTTTTGTCATTCATCAGCTCGGCGTAAGTCTGTGTCGGCAAACGTTCTGGATCGGTCAAATAATCCGACAGCTCTTTCAGTTTCTTTGCCTTTGCATCATCGTCAGCAGAGAATAAAACTTTGTCCAACACGTTTCGCTGTGCGTCTGTGAGGTTTTTACGTCTCTTAGCGCGTTCTACCGTCAGTAATGCATCAGCTTGTCTATGGATAGCCGCCATCACGCCGGGCGTCAGGTACTGGCCTTTACTGAACACCGTTTCCGGAGCCAGCTGGTCGGCCTCTCGTTCGATAGCCGCTTCTCGAAGGTCAAGGTATTCTTTCAGGGCTGCTCTTGTGGCATCCCACAAGCGCCGGTAATCCTCACCGTACTGTTTTACCTGTGCAAACTCTTCGTTCAACCGCTTGAACTCATCGTACTTTTCTCTGACTTCAGGATCAGATAACGCATCGAAGTTCGATCGCTTCAGGGCCTGAACCCGTTGCTTATGCAACTCAGCTGCCTCTTTATTCAAGCGCTCGCCAAACGTTAAGTAGTCACCGCGCAAGTAAGCTGCCAAGGCGTCCGTATAGAGTTTGTTCAGCTCGTCGTTTGCCAGCGTACCGGTTTCGTTTCCGTAACGGATAGAGCGGTTAAGCTCGCCTAAGGCAATGCGACTGTTCTGCAACTCGCCCGACGTTTGCAAGAACGATGTCATGCGGGCAAGGTTCTTGACCGTATCTTTTGCCAAACGAATAGCTTCTTGTTGTTGCTCCGTGCCGGTTTCCAAGATGTCAGCCAACTCGGCAAAACCACGAGCGCGCATAAAGTCCTTAATGTACTGCTTGTCGTCCTCGTAGTCCTTACGGTTAGCTCTGATTGTCTCGTCCGCCATGCGGGCTTCAGCTTCGTCGCGGGCTTGGTCCATTGCACGAGCATGCTCGGCAGAAATCCGGTCGGCTTCCAAGTCGTAATGTGCTTCGTAGTAATCCAGCCAGAGGTTTTGGGCATGACGCTTCAGGCGTTCACGGTCGTCACCATGGATGTCCTTCTTCAGCATATTGGTCACGACCGAGTTCACACGTCGGAACTGTTGCTTAACCTCGTTCATCAACGGGGCAGCCATTGCCTCGTAGCGTTCCATCGCCTCGTTGTTACGACGCTCAGCCAACGCTCTGAAGGCCGGAGCCATTGCATCTGTGATAGGTGTCAGCTCAGGCTTGAAGCTTTCAATATCTTCAGCAATGACGCGCGCTTCAGTGAACTTGTTGATCTCGTCCATCAATGTGTCCCAGTCCTCACGTAAGCGCTTGGGACTGCCGTAGTCTTCAAAGAACTGAGCCAACGTATCGCGGGTTTCTTCGACGCGTTCCTGCTCTTTAGTCATCGAGCGCTGCAACGCTTCAGCGTCGGCAACGCGCTTGTCTGCTTCCTGATACTGACCGTACTGCGTAGCATAGTTGACCTTCTTGGCATAGTCTTGGTTGGCTTGCTCCATCATCCGATAGAGTTCAGCCGAGCCAGCAGAGCCTTCTTCGGCGGTTCCACGTGCCAGTTTTGCGCTGCCTTGAAGCTCTTCATCGGTGAATAAGCCGCTGTCCTTCACCCAAGATGCAGTCCACAGATCAGCCGGATCAAAGTCTTCTACGATCGGGCGGCCGCTGTCTTCATCAATGGAGAACTGGAATCGTCCTTTCGGGAAGTTCTTTCCGGCAGTTGCCGGTTCAATCCATTCAAGGTTCAAGTCGAAGTCGTTGACCATGTTCTCGTAGAAGCTCATGCGTTGGCGCAACGGCATTGTGTCGCGGACCTTCCAACCCAATCCGGTTTCACTCGTAAAGCGATCGGAAACAAACTTCTTGAACTGTTCTCTCAAGTCTTTTGCCGCGTCAGTGGCTCCGGAAATCAAGCCGTTCCCCTTGCCGTTAAGCATTGTGTTGCGTGCCCCCTTACGGTCTTCCCAGCGATAGGGGATATGGTTGACCTGAGCCATGCCGGCATGCAGCGAACGGGCAAACACCTTCGCCACTTTCGGACGGATTTCAGACAAACGCGTGTAGTATGTGTTGGCCAATTGGCTTCTTACAGTGCTACCCGCTTTGGGAACTTCAACCGGCTGGATCAGTTCCTTACGGACAAAATCACGAACCGTTGCTGCCAAAGCTTTACGCTCTACCTCTGTGCGGTTGAGCTGATTGATCGTTCTGCCGATATTAGCGGCAGCTCGACGCCATGCACCCAACACGGCAATGGCTGTCGGTGAACCACCGGGGTTAGCAACGGTGTCATTTTCCACCGTGGCGCCAGCTTGACGGAACATCTCTTGAAGCTGTGCGTCTGTGACCTTGCTGTCCTTTTCGAGCGGAACGAACATGGCCAAGTCGGAGAAGCCGTGCAAGAACGCTTTCTTGTCTCCTTTCTTCAGATACTGCAAGAACGGATGGTTCTTTTCGATCTGCGAGGCGGACTCTGGATTTTGGCTGATCTCAGTCAAGTTGCTCTTGAACACCAACGGCACCAATGCCTTCAAGTCATCGCCAAGTTTGTTGAGTGAGCCTTCACCGCGTTTTTCTGCGTCCTTGGCAAGCATGTTGTAGGCAAGGACCATGTCGTTGCTCGCGTCATTGAGCTTGCTGAGACTCGTCGTCTCGTGCATAAACTGAGTAGAAGCGCCTTCTTCCGTGTCAACGGACGCACTCGGATCGTACACACCTTCGCTCGGCACCAAGTCGTCAATGGACTTCGGCACCATAGAGTCATCGCCGGTATCTTTAGCTACCTCGTTACGGCGTCGAGCGTCTGCCCAGAAAAGACGCTTAAATACTTCTGCTTGTTGCGCCGGTGTTGCTTCATCGCCGTTTTCATGGACAAGGACATTCCAACCTTTAACACGAACTTTTCCGTTACGGCCAACCGGTTGGATATGCAGCATGGGCTTATTATCCTGCCCATAGCTGCCGTCACCATCTTCACTAACCATAAGGCGAAGTTTGCCTTTCTCAAGGCCTTCGACTGTTGCTTGATAGCGGTCTCTTGCGTCAGCCTGTCTGTTATAGGCAATACCGATCTTGCGCAAGTTGGCAACCGTAGGCAACATAGATGGCGCTTGAAACTCAGGCCCCATGAAGAACTCAACATTAAGCTCAGTCGGTGCTGACATATGAAGCGAGGGCGCACCGATGCCCGTGATGTATCGGCCTTGTTTGTGACTTGACATTAAGTCGCGTGGAGGATTAGGAATATCCAGCTCCTGACCGGCACGTTTTTGTTGGACAGCTTCATCCAAAGCGTTATGCAGCCAAACAACCCACGGCTTATTGTTACCGGCTTGGGTTGTAGCGTTCTCTTCAACAGAACGTCGAATCGTATCCAATGAGTCGGCAGACAATCGGTCGTACAAGCGCTCAACAACTTCTTTAGGACTGATGCTTAACTTACCAGCCATGAAGTTCGTCACTAAGCGCTTAGCGTCGTTGCCATGAAGCTGGTCTTCCGGATTGAGCTTGAATTGGTCGTCAACGTCCGTGCCGGTAGACTTACGCCCATACTCGTCACGATATTTCTTATTTTCGGCTTCCGTGTAGGTGCGCTTCTGAACCGGCTCAAGCATGTTTCTACGCTTCTTTGGTTCAACAGAGAAAGCCGTCCTGCCAGTTGTTTCAGCTTTGGCAGCTTTTCTCTCGCGACGCCGCTTGCCAATAGCCTCAACACGGGCCAAGCCTTCATCTTCAGCGGCCTTACGTGCTTCACGCTTTCTCGTCGTACGGTTGTCGGCTGCCCACGTGGGAACGGCGTCTTCCTTATTAGCGAGGATGTCTTCTTTCTTGGTGACGGCCATTTCCTCAACCGTGTCGGGGATGGCTTTTTTCTGGGCCTGACTCGGCGTAGCCTCCGCTTGTTGAGCAGCGACCGGAGTGGCGGGGGCTGCCGCTTGCTGAGGAGGAGTTTGCTCAGCTTGCGGTTGCTGAGTCAGGGTCTGGTCTGCCGTAGCTTGTTGCTGCGGCTGTGTCGGCACCGCTTCTTGAGGCGCTGCCTGTTGTTCTTGTGCTGGAGGATTGACGCCGGTGGAAACTTCCATGATGCGCTGACCGAACGGCATGCCGTTGAAGCGCTGCTCTCTCGGTTGAGAGCCGAGAGCGTTGTTGAGCGCGTCGTTGTAGTCCAAGTCGGACTTCTTAGTCACAGGCTGCGTCACCTGCATGTCGACGTACTGTTGAAGCGCTTCCGGAGTGTCTTCTTTAATCCAACCACGGGCCGTTTCAATATCCTCGGCAACGCTGCGGGCGAAGTTTTGCGGTGTGAGTTGTCCTGTCGCCTTACGGGCGGCAAGTGAAGCCATGACGTAAGTGCGCTGGGTTTGGGTCAAAGAGGGGAACACCTCATTAATAGAGGCTTTTGCCTTCGCTCCGTCCACAGCGATCGAGCGCTTGTTCAAGTCCGAAGCCATCTTCGGGTAGGTGAAGCGCATGACCATCATCGTCTGGCCTAGGTTATTCGGCACTTCAGGTGTCTGAGGCTGCGGAGCTTCTACTTGGACGGCTTGCTGAGGAGCGGGGGCTTGAGGCTGAGCCTGTACGTCCTGCATCGTCAGCTCTGTCGGAATAGCCTGTTGAGGCATCGCTTGCTGTTCAGCAATGGCCTGACGGGCAGCCGTTTCTTCCTGAGCGGCTTGAACCTGTGCTTGGTGGACGGCTTGACGTGTTTCCAAAGCCGTCTTGGCGTTGCGCTGTTCCTCGCCCGTGGCGTTGGCGCCGGGCATGAGATTCTTCTGAGAGTGGGCGCTGGGACCGGTGAACGGATGCAACATGCCACCCATGACACCGCCGAGTAAACCACCAACGGCCATCTGCGTGGCGACATCCGTGCCCAACGGATCGCCGACACCGTAGTTCTGCCATGCTTGTTCCTGACCGGACTGCAAGGCTTCTTCCGTGCCTTCACCAAGCACTGAGCGAGCGCCTCTGCGCAAGGCCGTACGGTTCATGGCGTTGGCGAAACCTCTTCCGGCCATGCGGGCACCGATGGAGGCTTCAACCGCGCCACCGAGCGGACCCATCGCGGCGCCGATCAAACCGGTACCCACACCAGCTGCCGCACCAGCGGCGGCGATGCGACGGCCGGGGTCTTCGCCTGTTTCAGCATAGCGGTCGCCAACAGCGGCACCAACAGAACCACCGGACAGCGTGCCTTCAGCGGTAGCTGCACCGGCAATGGCAGCTGCTCTCGGACTGATCGTCGGAATGGCTTGAGCCATGCGGACAGCCTTCGCAGCCCCAGCGACCGTGCCAGCGAGGAGGGGAATCTGCTGCGCAATAGCGCCACCCAAAGCTCGGGGATTGGCGAGGTATGCCGGGATAGCTGATAAACCTTCAGCATCCTGCACTGCTGCATCGGCGTCCTGTCTGGCAAAAGAATTACGGAGGGCGATTTCACGATCCCACTCGTCAGGGCGGTAGCCAAGCTCTCTCAATTCGGGTCTGAAAGAGTCACCCGTGACGGCGTTGTACGCCATGTCGGCCAAACCAACACCGGCGTCAACCAAACCGATAGCCCCACGACCGACATCTCGAACCGTGTCCATGACAAAGTTGGAGTCGTTCTCGGGGTTCCAACGACGAATACGTTCACGATCCGCGTCTGTTAAGCCTTGGGCTTGGCGTCGAGCGTCTTCTGCGGCTACCGCATCCCAATCTACATCATCGTACCAAGCCATTATTTACCTCCGGTAGAAGCGGTACCCACGTTGCCATGACCCTTTTTAAAGCCGCCTTCTTTGGCGAGTTTGTATTGGCTATAAGTCATAGACTGCCCATTGGGCAACTTAATGATCGGGTTCATTGTCCCGTTACGGATGACTTGCCCTTTGTCTTCAGCAACGTCTTTAATGATCGCGTCCATTTCCTCGTGGTACTGCGCTTGATTGTTGATGTAAGACAATGGCATTGGTTGGTCGTCTTGATCTAACAACCCAACTCTACGTTTCGTATTCTTATCGACTAACAACGTGGTACCGTCCTCCAAATACTCGTATTCAATTTGAGGTTGGACCTGTTGCTGGGCATCGCGTAACGCTCTTTGCGTAGCAGCACGTCTGTACGCAGCTGAAGCCGCCGTCTCGTCAATCTGACCGGGCATCCGTGAGTAGGCAACAAGATCACCGACATCACCTTGCAAAATTGCTTTCGCACGTAGCGAACGAAGCACCGCCGGATCAAGGTTAGTAGGAATGGCTTGACGCGGTTGCTGTGCTTTAGCCGGAGCAGCTGACTTACTTTGCCCCGCTGCGTACTGCTTGAAATACTGTAAACCTTTAACCGCTTGGTCATACATCGGGCGCATCTCTTCAGGGGAGGCAGTTTTCCACTCGCCATCCTCTTGGTACTGAATACCGTCCTTCGTAACCTGAAGGTTGTCAAACCCATAGATACGACCAATGTCATTCACAAAAGCAATGGCATTTTTATTTCCAGACATGGCGTCCTGAAGCAACGTGTCAAACGTTTTCCCTCCAGCGGTCTCAGCCTTTTTGGGTTTTCCGCTTGGAGCCTTTGTAGGAATCGCTTCTTTTTTAGGCAATTCTTTTGAGGTCTTCTGCTTATCTGCTGGCTCTTCCTTAGTAGGAGCCTCTTTACGAGAAGGCTCTTTACCTATGGCTAAATAGGCATTGGCCGCTTCATCAGGATCAGCTTCAAAAGCCCTGTCCCAAATTGCTTGGCGCGCTTCAGGGTTAGGTGCTTGCGTAGGAGCAGGAGCTTCTCCTCTGGGAAGCATGTTTTCACTAACAGCAAACTCAGGGTCAATAGCATAAATTTTTGCCCTAGCAGCTTCTCCGACGGGAGTGACCTCACCGGTTCTTTCCCATACCGCAGCAGGGGGTAGCACCCCAGCTTTGATGTAAAAGTCTCTTAAATTTTCAGTAGGCATCTCGTCTCCTTACTGTGCCATCCAAGCGTCGTAGCTAGACGAAGCAGCGGGGAAGAAGTTAAGGCGGGAAGCGAGCAGCTGCATATTTAACGGCTGGTCTTTGTCACCATCACTCATATACAGTGCTCCGTCGTGGTTGCTCATTCCAAAGGTCTCCATCATCCCTTTGATGTTTTCGTCGTCGGAACCCTTGAACATGCCGGTCAAAATCCCGCCAATAACACCGCCGACTCCAGCCCCACTGCCAAACGCGCCGTTTGGGTTCTCGTTGAACTGTCTCCGAGCGTAAGTGCGATAAGCTGTGTTGCTAATGTTTTGGTCAGAGGCTTCGCCACCTTGGACAAACCTATTGCCTACATCAACACCTTTACTGCCATAGTGCTCTAAAGCAAGCTTGCGAACGGTGTTGTTTCTCAATTCAGTAGCATCCTGAATCGCTTTCTGGCGTTGGCCTTCGTCCTGAATGGCTTTGGCATCATCAATTGCCTTGTTATACGATGACATAGCTTCCGCGCTGCCTTCTTTAAAGGCATTGTTGCTGCGGTACTTGTCGCCCCAGTCGTAAGCATTGACCCACTTACTGGCCATGTTCGCCCCGGCGTTGGCGCCGTTCCAGAAGGCTTCACCTGCGTTTGCGTAATACGGCATCTCACACCTCTCCAATTCTGTTCATGCTGTTTTCAATCGCCGAGCGGATGCGCACGACGTGTTCTCTTACGTATTCAGCCTTGTCCGGATGGTGGCGGTCCATATAGGCAAGCCGCTCTTTGAGCTGGTCCCAGTACGCAGTACAGAACCAACAATCGAGCGAGGAGTGCGACAGGCGAAGGCGTTCGTCAATCTCTACGGATTGGCATGCGAGGTACCTTCGCACATCTTCGTCCGTCCAATCGAAAAGTGGGTAGGCGAGTTCCATCTCCTTTTCACCCACTTTGAATTTGTCAATGAACGGCGCGACTAAATGATCCAGTCTTTTCTGACCCTTAATGAAACCGGTCGCATCCGTCGTGTTCATAAACTCCCAAATCGGGCGCCAGACGTTGTTCGCACAACAGGCAAACTTACTGCACATCGTCGGCTTCACGCCGTCATACATGGCTCCGTCAGATTTCTCACCGACCACCACATCCGACGGAAAGCCGTTGGCCGTGACATAGCTCTGGGCGTTGCTGCGGAGCTCGACAAAGTGCGGAACCATCCGCTTAACGTGCTCCATGAACTGCGTCATCTCCGGGAAGTTAGCATGGGTGTTCACCCAAACCACATCCGTCTTGTCCCACCACGGCTTACATAAATAGAGCGCCGCGAGACTGTCTTTGCCACCGGAGAAGAGGAGGGCGACCTTGCCGTGAAGGGCGTAGAAGCTTTCGAGGGCTTTTGTGGCAACTTGCTGTTTTTCCATACCGCCCCCTTAGAACGCCGCCGCCACAGTACCGACAGTACCAATGACACCGCCGATCATGCTGCTTTGGTTCGCTTGGTTGTTCGCCGCGATCTGCTGCTGCGCTTGCCATGCTTGCAAGCCGGTGTTGGCCACGTTGCCCCATGCGTTCTGCAAGGAACCGTAAGACTGCAAGCCGATGTTGGCCATCGCTTGAGCGTTGCTGAAACCCACACCGCCCAAAGACGATGCTTGGTTAGCCGCGTTTTGAGAAAGGGAACCGCCGGTGCTGGCCGTCTGGTTGCCCGTTTGATACATGCCTTGAGCGGCGCCGATATACTTGTCACCGAGACCGGCCACTTGCAACTTCTTCTGCCACCCCAGCTGTTGAGCGGCGTTTCTGGCTTGGTTAGCCGCGGCAGCCGACAACGAAGCTTGTTGTAAGTCCATCGCACGCTGTTGCGCTTGATAAGCGCCGGACGTCGGGTTGATGCCGTACGCCTGAGCCCGCATGGCGTTGGATCGACGCTGTGTGGCAAACGAGCTGGCGATGTCACCAATGGCATAGCCCGCTTGGCGCTCAGCTTCAACACCATCGTTGTAGCGCTCCATGTCTTTAATGAGGCTGTCCTCAATCGGAGCGTAGGTGTTTTGGAATCGGTCGAAGTACCAGTCGGCCTTTTCGTTCAGCTTGTCGGCGTTCTCCTGAGCGTAGTTCTGCCACCACTCAGCATTGGCCTGATTGAACTCTCTGTCTTTTTCTGCGTTTTCGTTTGAGATGTTGGCCTGTTCTTGAAGCCAAGGAAACATCTCGTTTTCCATCCAGTCCTGCTGTTGCTGGGCAACGGCAGCCTGTTGCTTCATCGCCTCGCCAACAGAGGCAGGAATCTTAGTAGAAGAACTCTTCTTCCCCATTTAAGCCTCCAACCAACGGCACTCGTCCTTGAGCATGCCGTAGATATACAAGTCACAACCATCCGGTTCGGCTTCGCGCAAGCATCCCTCTAACTTAAATCCGGCTTTTTCGGCAACGAGTTTCGCGTGCGGATTATCGGCTCGGACGATTGTCGTCAGGCGTCTGCACTTCAACTGTTTAAACGGGTAAGAAAAGATCGCTTTCAAGAACATTCGGTTAAGCCACATACGTGTCTTTCCGGCAGAATGGAGTGTCACACCAACGCCATCAAAGCTCGTGAACACCACTCCGCCTTGCAGCTCACCGTCGTCATCTGTCATTCCTAGACAGAAAGAGTCTAACGGCAAGTGCTCCCTCCCACCGATCTGCTTGTCAACATAGGGGATCACTCTCTCGCCGTCAGCGATAATGAGTCTTTTCATAGAAAACTTTGCGCAAAGATTTATATGGAATTTTACCATGTAAGTGTTATGTAGTGTAATGATAACGTTACAACTTTAAGGGGGGGGGCTAGGCGAGGCACATTTACGTTGCTAGAATAAGTAACTATGTGTAACACTCAATTCTCTTAGGGGAATAACAAATGAAAAAGATTAAGCTCGCCATCATCGCTGCCGCAGCTGCTATGGGTCTATCTGCTTGCGGAACAATGAACACAGAAGTTTTTGAAATGCAACCGGGCGTCTATACGATCTCCGGTGAAAACTATTGGACCTATGACGCCGGTGATGTTCGTATGGATTTGATGAAGAAGGCTGCTGCCTACTGCGCCAAGCAGGGCAAGAAGGTGAACGTGTTGCAAACCAATACGTCTGATGCTGTCGCTTATGCTAAGTCCGCAACCGCTCAAGTTAACTTTACGTGCGTAGATGCTCAATAAATCGTTTTTATTCAGCTTAGTTGCTCTGGTCGCTGCTCCATTGGCTTTTGGAGCGGCGCCAGAACCTATTACTAAGACTTTTCTTGGTGTGGAACATAAATGCATTACGCCCACAATCTGCTGGTCAGAAAAATATGGCTTCTTAATTTCTCCAAGTAAAAATGTGCTTGTATATCTGAACGCAGACGTCGGAAAAATTCCTATTGTTAAAAAGGTGCAAAAGAATGTTTACCAAGCATGGGTGACTTACGTTACTAAGCCTCCAATAAACGGAATCGGCCAGTCCATAGCACTAATACAAGTTGATGCAAAAGAGCAAAAACAAAGAACCATGCAAATTACGATTTATGACAGTGATGGAAAATATATTCACACTAATAATTCCCCTGACAATTGGGAATATGTAATACCACACAGTGTAGGAGAAACTGTAAATAAAGCTGTTATTGAGTATGGGGCCTTAGCAGAATTAATAGGGGAGGATGACGTTAAAAAAATATATGCATTTAGGGGGCTACCAGAATAGTATGCCCTAAACAAACCCCGAAGCGATGAACTCCGGGGTTTATTTACTCAAATACCCAAGGGTAAAAGTCGCCTGAAACACCAGACTGATAATCTGATCTCCAAACAGTCGTCTTTATTGTATCCCCTTTCTTTAAACAAAACTTAAATTCGTACGAACGATTGTTATCAGGATCATTTGACTCAAAAACCTTTACACCACGAATCTGAATATAGGCAGTGATACCACCTCCAGGATAGCATCGGGCAGTGCCATAAAAAATACCATCAGAAGGTGCAGTCCAAGTCTTATTTCCATTTCCATGGTTATTAACAGTTACTTTTTGAGTAGTAGAAACTGGAGGTGTAGCCCCATTCAAAGTCGTGGCCTTTTCAGAAGTCAGTGCTACATCCGCCGTTTCCGAACTCTTAGCTTTTCCATCAATACCAAGATAGCGTTCATCTAAGTCTTTGCCATCAGAGGTTATGTAGCCACTAGCCATAATAACCTCCGACATTATTAGAGGAGGCTAATGAATACCCCCCCCCCATTTTAAAATTCAGTTTCTTCATCGTTTACCTCCAATAAATAAGACACTGGCAATATAGCCCCACTTAATGTAGATATTTGTGATGCCATACCAGTCCCTCGCTTTGTTGCCAGTATATCTCCTTTTCTGAGATAAAATATTGCAGCACACCCATTTTCATCATTCCCCATGCGGGGCGTATTAAACCCATTTATTTTTAAATAGTCTCCTGACGAAAACTCCTCTAATACACATAGACCATCAAACGGTGCAGTCCATGTTACTGTCTGGCCTTTATTAGAAGCGGTTATAGAAAAAGATACATAGTTCCCCGATATATAAGGAACGCTTAGCCCGACAACGTTAGCTAATTCAACACTTCCGGCAGTATCAGCTGTAATTGCACTAACCGCTTTCTCTTGTTTACCAAGGAAAACTTCAGCTAAATCTTTTCCTTCAGCCGTTATATATCCAGTTTTAGGAAGGCTTTGCCCCCCCCCCAAGGTATCAGTCATACTGCTCCTCCATAAGCGTGTGGGTAAAGCGCACCGCTAAAAGAACCTCTACTACTTGCAACGGTCGCACCTTCTTTAATTAGTGTTGTAATACGAACCAAATGGTTTGCGCTATCTGAGCCAGAGGTTGACTCAGCTAAAGTAGCTCCGTCAATGGTTATCTTTGATGGCCCATAATATGAGCTAAGGCTAAAAACTCCGCTCTTAGGAGCAACCCAAGATTTACCAGACACGTTAACCGCGTCTCCTATATAGCTTGGGTACTCGGCATTTACCCAGTTCCCTAAGGAATCCGCACTTTCAGCAGATTTCGCCTTTGCGTTAATCCCAAGGTATCGCTCGTCCAAATCCTTACCGTCATCGGTTACGAAACCCGATACCCCCCCCCCAACTTGGGTCACGTCATCAGCCATTTTGTTCTCCTTCCCTCATACTCGGAGGGAGTTGTAGTCTTTTAAGCTCGCTTTCATAAGCGGTCTTACAATGCTCGTCCTGCCAGAAAAACAAGCAGTCAATAAACTTAGCCACTCCGCCTTTACCACGTAAGCGTCGTCTATGGGCACGAGCGGAAAGCGTCTCGTCTGCGTACCCGCCGATGCAGGTATTTATCAGCTGGTCAACGGCGACAAGCACTTGGAAATAATCCGGATGGGTCATTACTTCACCATCCCATAAAGCTTCATACGGCTATGCAGCGCTTGCGAGTACGTTTGCATGGCGTGATACTGGCACAGCATTAAGTCGTACCCTTGAACTTCAGTCGGAGGGGTCTCGTTCAAGAAGCGTCTCAACTTCATAATTCGCTCCTCCAACTGATCGTATTCTTCAATGAGCCTTCTTTTCCAGTCTTCCATCATTAAGCCTGATAAGGAACTGTCCAAGCATCCGTTTGAGCTTCACCAGCCAACTTCAAGGCTTCAGCCAATTGCTTAATAGTCGGTTGCGCAACAGTATTGTCAGCTAAGACCCATGTTTGTGTGTAAGTGTCGATGTCAACGCCCAAAGCAATAGCCGCTGCAATTGTGCGACCCATACGTGTTTGAGCGACTTCATCCCCATCGAACTCCATCCCATCAACAGTCACCTTAATCTTAGACACAATGTCGGCACGCTCTTCCTTAGCTTCTTCCAAAGCCTTAGCGGCAGCCACATCTTCAGGCATCTCTGGAACTTCGTCTTCAATGTAATAAGCACCGTTCCAAGCCTGAACAATTTGTTTTTCTGTTTCTTGGCAATCATCGGCGTATTTACCAGCCGACCAATCCATCACAGAACCATCTTCGTTTTTACGATAATACGTTGTCATCTTTTGTCCTATGCATTAGCAAATTGGCGCATATTTAATCTCATATATACAGTTGAGTTACGCGAAAGCGTAGCCGTTACAACTGTGCCCTCCGCCAGAAACAGTGGCCCCGGCATATCTCTGCCTTTCGAAAAATCCCCTTCATCTGTATGCCGAAACCCGCCAGTCAAGGTAAACGTTAAATAGTCGTCCGGATACGAGTACCGCCCTGATACACTAACTGTCGCAAGACAATTCTTTGGAACGGTATAAGAGACTCGATTCCCGCTGCCCGATGGATTGGCGCTAACATACGCCACTGTTATATAAGCACCATGGCTTAAATCTTCTGGTTTATCACTAACGCTTTCCCAAGTGATACTGGTAGCAGTATCCGCCGTCTCCGCACTCTTAGCTTTTGCATTAATCCCAAGATAACGGCTATCAAGGTCTAAACCATCATCTGTCACGTATTTAGAAGCCATCTTGCCTCCATAAAATTATCTAAATTCTACCATGTAAGTGTTATGTAGTGTAATAATAACGTTACACATTTGAAGCCACAACTTGGAAGCCTGTTCCGCTTACCGTACCCTGAACCGTTACAGCACCGGTGAACGTTCCACCAGACTTCGGCATGTAGCTCGTGTTGATCGTATTGACCGTGCTTTGCATGCTTGTGACCGTCGTCTGCAATGCAGTTACGACCGATTGAAGAGCGTTAAGCGCTTCTGTTGTCGCATAGGGTGTTAAGTCAGGAGCGGGGGCCAGCTCTAAAATCGCCGCCTTAGTCACAGCCGGTGTCATCACTTTCGTATCATCACTACCAGCTTCTGCTTCAGCTTGTGATGCTTTCGGTAAATCGGTGATCGTGTGGGTGTGCGAAACAGCAGCCTTACCAGCCAACGCCGTATCCAACCCTGTGACTTGAGCCGTCGTATGCGTATGAGAAAGGGGAGCGTAGGTCTGGCCCAACGAGCCAATGGTCGTCATCAACGAATTGACAGAAAGCTCTTTACCGGAGCCGGTCTGTAATCTAATGTCGGACTTCGAGAGAACAATCTGGCCGTATTGTTGCCCACGCTTGGCTTGGATCGTCAGCATCGGGTCGCCGCTATCCACATTGACCATGAAGCCGGTCGTTACAGCGTCACCGTTGACCATGCCGGACCAAAGCGTAGACCAGCCCATCGAACCGGAAGCAGAAATTTCACCGGTCGCACTACGCGCGGTGCTCCAGAACGACACCGTAGCGTCATCCCAGTCGGTAATGTTTTCGCTCGTATGCGTGTGGCCTACGTCGGACTTACCGGCTAAACCTTGAGTGAGAGCTGTGTTGGTAGCGTAGTCACCAGTCGGCTGCTTACCGTCCAACGCAGCCTGTAAACCTGAGACGTCGGCAACTACATGGCCGTGACCGACATCAGACTTGCCAGACAATCCGGTCGTTACTTCACTTTTCGTGGCGTATGTCGTTGAAATGACATTTCCAGAAGCGTCGGCAGTTGCTTTAGCTGCGGTACCTGTGAGGTCGCCAATAAAGCTCGGAGCTGTAATCGCACCTGTCGAACCGTTGAGCGTCACACCAGCTTTAAACCGTGTAGAGCCGGCTCCACTCGATGTATGCGTCACCCCACGGGACAAAATGGGATACTCTTGGGCATCCTCCAACGGTGCCTGCAAAACAGTGGCCGTGCCCCAAGTGCCATTACCCAAAAGTACTTGATTTATCTGACCAGAAAGCGCCGGTACTAAACCTGCCGAAGTCTCTGTGACAACAGCCAAATCTGTCACATCAGCTTTAACGTGCTTATGACCCGTATCCGACTTTGTGGCAAGCCCACTAGTCAGTTCCGTTTTCGTCGCGTAGGTCGATGCCGCTTCTTCTTTACCAAGCGGATCGCCCATCTGAGAAGCAATTTCCTGAGCCTGATCTTTAGCCGCAATAGCAGCGTCACGTGCATCTTCAGCCGCATCTGCGTATGCCTTGGCGTTGGCTGTCTGTGTTGCACCAGCTGCTTCTACTAAACCGACTTGTTTTGTGCCTTCAGCCGTAACAACCCCTTTCTGAGTTGTGCCTTCCGTTTGGATAGCCGAAATCTGAGTTGTTGTTTCTTGCTGGATGGCCGCAATAGCTTCAGCTTTAGCGTCGAGTGTGTCTTCGTACGCCTTTTGTGCGTTCGTAGCAGATGTCGCGGCGGCTGAAGCGGAACTAGCTGCTTCTTGAGCTGAGGTCTGAGCTAGACCCTTTGCTGTTTCAGCTGCGGTCTGAGCTGCCTCCGCTTTGGACTGTGCGGTTTCGGCTTTGCTTTGTGCTGTCTCGGCAGCCGTCTGAGCGGCGACTGCACCTTCTTTGGATTGTTCTGATGCACTTGCTGCGGACTCCGCCTCTGTTTGGGCTGTTTCAGCTTTACCTTGTGCAGTCTCTGCTGCGGTTTGCGCTGTAACGGCGGCGTCTTTGGCAGCCTCGGCTGCTTCGGCTTGGGCTGCGGCCGCGGCCACTTGCTTTTCACCTTCAGCCTTGACGTTAGCAATCTGCTTATTGCCCTCGGTCGTCACAGCGCTGACCTGCTTCTGGCCTTCCGCCGTAACCAGTCCAGTTTGGGTCGTTCCTTCCTGCTCAACAGCGGCAACGGCAGCATCTTTAGTATCCTCGACTTCTGCTACGACCGCATCGCCGGCAGCTTCGACACGATCAACCTGTAATCCGCCTTCTTTCTGGATGCGTTCGATCTGTTTACCAGCTTCGATCTGAACACCAGTTACTGCCGTATTGCCGGCGGACTCAACCGCGCCAATCTGTTCTTCGCCTTCGGCTTCAATCAAGTCAATCTGGTTCTGGCCTTCGGTTTGGATTGCAGACAACGCGTTACTCTTTTCAGTTACCGTATCTTGATAGGCCTGTTCTGCGTCTTCAGCATATTCTTGTGCTTTCTCAGCGGAAGCCGAAGCGTTGGCCTCAGATGCTTCAACATCCGCCTTAATCTTCGTGATCTCATCTCGCACCTTTTTGGCTTCGGTCGTCAAGTCGCCTTTAGGGCCTTGCGGTCCCTGAATACCGGGAACTTCTACCTCAACCACTCGGGTGTTCACGACCGGCCAAGTCTGAACAACTGTATTACTCACGGGTAACCTCCTTACGGACAATCATGCGTCCGCCCACAATCCTCGTTACATCACCATTGCCGGCCACAATCTCAATGTCGTACACACCTTCATCGAAGTTGTACGTACTCGTTGCTTCGTGCGTCAGATACACATGAACTCTTCCGGTATCCTCAATCACAATGCGCCCATTCTCAGTCGTCAGGTTATCGGCCACCTTGGAAGAACTCATGTACGGTCTAACCTGCATACGGGCGGTATAACCGGTCAGGCTCAACGGCTGAAAGTCACCGTCAAGCACTCTGAAAATGCGTTCACTGTCAGACCCGGCGTTCACCACCCAGTCATATCGGTCAAACATGGTCACCTCCGGAGGCGTTCAAACGCCTGATAATCTCGTTAATCTTTTCAATAATCTCGTCGTTGGACGCGCCTTTTTTCAGTCCAACAAGCTCGTTATTGATATTGACTGCACCGGTTATCATGTCGAGCGTCGTCTTTACCGGGCGAAGCACACGGGCTGTTTCGTAGGGGATGCCCGTCAAAATCACAGATGGTTTACGTCCGCTGCTGTTTGCCATATCACACCGCTGCCTTCATCTCGTCCATCGACGTCGCCATGACGATCTTCTTAATATTGATATTTCCTGCCACACGAACCTCCCAGCGGTAGCCGGTTGTATCCGGTATGCGGAAACTCACTTCGTTCTTCAATGACTTCGAGTAGAACTCTTGGTCGTCTGCGAAGAAGGTAATCGTGGCGTTTCTCAAATCGGCTTCTTCAGGAACCGCTTGCAATAATGAGCCGTTCACACACATGCCCAACATGCCGCGTGCCATCACGGCGCCTTCCAAGCCTTTATCTGTTCCGGCGTTCTCTTCCCAGATTTGCTTGTTCTGCTCCATGATTTCTTTACGCTGCTCACGCCAAGCGATAATGTCGCCGTTATCTACGTAATCTCCAACAACCTTGGCACAGGTAAATGTCTGTCGCTGGTTGTACTGGAACTGCTTACTCTTCCACTCGTAGGTCATCGGATTGATGGGGTTGGCATCCATCTGATAGACCGCATGGTCGACAGCGTTCAAGCAATAGAGCGTGCCTGTGCCGTGCTCGATGTGCATGGCTGTCGGCGCAAAATCCAAGTCGACCATCGCCGGAGTGTCACCACGGGAAATAACCAAAATCCCTCTGACATTCCCGGTGTGGTAACTCGCCATGTACATGTTGTTGTACATAGCTGCCACCATCAGCGACGGGCTGTAAACCTGCCACTCGTCACGCGTAATCAACGGACGAGTGAACACGTCCATCTGACCACCGGCAAGAGCCACAATGCCGTGCGGGGAGGCGTAAAGCACACCATACTGGTCGTAAGCAATACTGGATTTAGACACACACGGCTGGTTCATCGGCTGCTTTTCCTGAGCCATAGCCGACGGGTGTGTGCCGGAAATCGTGTAGGGCTGGGCTTCTGTACAGACCACCAAAGTCGAGCCGTAAACGCCTAACCCAACAATCTGGCTATCGACTGTCAGCATGTAGTCGGCAGGCCAAGCGTAGGGGAGGTAAGGCTCAGAGAACCACACTTGGTTGTAAGTGAACCCAGCCAAAAAACCGTTCGGCATGGACACAAGCCCACGCAAGCCTTCTGGTGGTTCCGTGAAGTTCAGCGTATCAAGCTCTTTACCCAAATCCGCCACGTTGATGTTGTCTTCATACGTGCTGTTGGACCACATCACATCCATCAGACTGGTGCCGGAAGCGGGGAATTGGTGGTCAACCAACTCAAACTCGTCCACTAACATATAAGTAGCAGTCGAAGAACCGGTCACGACGCGATACAAACGGATAGCCGTAATGTTGTAGTGGTCGGTCGGCGGATTGGCAAACCCGCTGACTTTGACCGGCTTGCCTTCAATGTCACAGACCACATCCGCCGGATCACTCGGTGCGGACTCTTCCTTTACAGCGCCGAAAGTCGAGACGTACGTATAGACATAAACACGGTTTTCCGTGTTGTCTGCGTCATAAATCTGCTCTGTGCCATCCTCGCTGTCGATCATCGTGCGTTCAGCTTCTAGGGTTAGCTTGCCTTGAGGGGCAGGGACACCCATGTGGAGCCACTGTCTCGGACAGGGTTCCGTGACTGCACCATCCGTGCAGAGTTCCCAGTTCGTCTTTTTGCAGACACCGTTTTCAGAGTAGTAAATGCGGAAGTCTTCCGCGTCCGCCACTGGGCCTCTAACAACATCCGTGTCGGTCGTCCACTCACACCACTGTGCAAGACCGCCCGGCCCCTGCATCTTAAAAATGCTGACCACGCCTTCTTGAATAGGGGTGTACTCCTTCACAGGCTTCATCCAAGAACGGATTTCGCCTGAAAAGAGCTTGACGTTACGGGCAACTTGCGCCGCATTGTCCAATAAATAGTTCTTGGACTGGCGCGGATAGATACCCGTGAAGTTACCGAGTGATAAGACGCCCATAATTACCTACACAATTCTTTAACGCGGCTTGCTTTCGGTCAGCAGCTTCTGAAGTTCTAAGACCAAGTTCTGCCATTCGGAGTAGTAAGTCGTCTCGTTTTTGGATTGCTCTAGTACACTTGCCGGAAGCTGTGGCACTACGACTTGCTTGCAGTTTGGCGTTTGTGTAGCGCACCCGCTCAAGCTCAGAGCTAAGCAGGTTGTAGCGGCCAGTAAGATCATTAATCGCTTTTTGGTGCGCAACATCTTTTGCATGAGCTTGTTCCTCCAGAGCCTTCGACATAGCGGCGGCTTCATCCTTTTCTTTATTAATCTGTTCTTGGTACGCCAGTTCGACCGCCGTCATCTGCCACCAGTGAAACAACATACAAATGACTACGGCAGCGATTGCGCCGAGAAACAGCCCCAGCTTGAACTCTTTGTTCATCAACCACCTCCAAGGCATCGTTTTAGCTCCTGTGCCCGGCGTTCAACTAAACCGGGAATAGGCGCCTTGCCGTTCCCGCAATGATGATTCGGATACATCTTTGCGTACTTACCTGTCGGATCAGGTCCGCATACCCACTTTTGCAGTTCGTAACAGGCAGCTTTGTAGTGACCTCTGTTCAATTCAGCCACCAATGTGGACCGACAGAAGTTGACCGGGCCAACGTTGTAGACAAAACTCAGATACGCGTCCAGCTCGTATTGGGTCAGCGGAACCGTCACGCATTTGGCGATGTAGCTCTGGTACCTTGTTATGTCTTTACGGACACGCACAAGCGCTTCTTCCATTGTCATCGTGTCGCCTTGGCGCACGCCTTCAGTCGTTCCATAACCAACAGTCCAAACGTCACCGGGAACCGGCTGGTAGGCTTCTTCGCGAAATCCCTCGAATGACGTTATCGCCGCCAGCCCGGCAGCTGAAATGACCATTGCAGCAATCGCTTTCCTATTCATCAGCGGTCAGACGGTATTTCAATGGGAGCAGCACGCCAAGCCTGATCCCTAAGTTGTTTATCAACGGAATACTGCAAGACTGCCATGTCTTGTCGTGTATCAATCACCTGCGTAACGATCCACGTTGTTCCACCAATAATCGCGGCTTGCAGAAATCCGATCAAAATGAAGGCCCCTTTGATCTTGTCTATAAATGACTCCGCCTCTTCCTTATCGTGCTGAAGCTCATCAACACGCCTTGAAAGAGTGGTCAGCTGATCCAGATGTGCGTCGTACTTCGCTTGTATCGTCGCGACGCGTTTGTCCAGTTCAGCGATCTCTCCGACTCTTTCCTTCGTCTCCTGCATATCTTTAGTCAGGACTTCGAGAAGAGTTCTAATACGAGTTAACTCAGACTCGACCATAAGGCCACCCAAACCTATTTAGCCGTAGCCTTCGTGGTACGTGCCTTGATTGTCGTAGTTGCACTGGCTGGGGCTACTGACTGCGATTGAGCTCCGGCAAGCGCCGCCTCTAAGGCCGCCACACGAGCTTCCAGCTCAGATGTATCTTGACTGGAGCTACCGCCCTTAGCGGCAAGCGAGTTAATGGCGCCGATAATGATCGGGATAAGCATCACTTCATCCGTGTACTTCATACCGACACTATCTGTCCTACAAGCTGTCGGAACATTCTTTTCTAAGTCTTGGCCGGCAATGCAATACCGCGTTAAATCGGCGAAACGGCTATCGTCCACATACTTGTAGACCTTTAAGCCCTTAAGCATCTCTAACGCTTGGGCCGTAATGTCCGTCGCGTTGTCCATGTAATTGGTATCAGCTAATTTAAAAGCCATTACGCTTCTCCTTGGTCTGTTCCGCTGCCTTCTGTTCCATCTTCGGTTCCGCCGGAGTCTTCTCCGCCTTCACCTTCATCGGGTTCTTCCGGTTCGGGAGCCGGTGTGATCTTGAACGTACCGGCTTGCATCGTGCCGGTTATTGTTATGCCGGCAGAAGACACAATGTCGCCGGTCATCGTTCCGCCGGCGAGCGGTAAATAGGTATCCTCAACCAGTTCTTTAAACTCGTTGATGTTTGTCGTTGTCGTGTTGGTCAGGTTGGTAAACTTGAGGTTTATTTGCGTTTTGAACTCTTCGATTGTTGTTTCGAGTTCGGTGATTTTTTCTTGCAAGTAGTCATAATCAACCTTGTCATTAAATAAGGCAGCGCACGGTCGAAGCTCGACCAAGCTGTCTGCTTTAAAACTGATGCCTGTCGTGCCGTCTTGCCCGCGCTGCACCGTTAGAGTGTCTCCGCTGCGCTTGGTGCACTTCATCACTTCCATCTCGCCTTCTTCATTCTGGACTGTGATGTAGAACCAATCTTGGTCCAGAACCGGGGAGGGGAAGCGCGAACCTTGTCCAGACTTCAGCAAAATGCTTGTTTCGGCATCGTTCACACCGACCAGCAAGTAACCGACTGCGTTGTTTGTTACAAGTACGCTCATAAGATGTTCCTGTATTGCACTCTCACCTTGCCGGCTTCTTTAGTGAAATCGCGGTACGCATCCATCAGCAGTTCACGAATACCTTCGGCGTACATGTTCGCCCACTGAGTGGCCATGCCCAAGTCCGTAAAGGTCTGAGCCGGCATGCTCAAGATGCGAGACAATGCGCCCTCGGCGACAAGCTCTGCGTATCGCGTGTAATACTCTTCCGGAAAGTCGTTCATCTCTCGTGTAAACGACACATCCACCTCACAGACAATGGACTTACCATCATCTTGTGGAGCGGGTGCCAACGTCAGCACAAGAGGAGAATTGGTGTGGTAGTAGTATTTCGGCTCGCCAGACAGGCGGGTAAGGTCTGCTTCCGGATACAGCTGACGCAACATCGGACGGTTGATCGCCTTCAATGGCGCTCCGTCGTAGGTCACATCGTCCATCATTCCGACCGTGATGCCGTAAGGCATCTGAAGCTCATACGTACCGTATCCCTTCTTTGACTTTAACTCCACTCGGATTTTGGTCATCTGGGTACGATTGGCGATGTCGATGATGGTGTCCCTAATCGCTCTGCGCGCGACAAGCTGCGGGCACTTTTCCGCATACGGCAGAACATAGGGCAAAAACTTATCTATGTTCACGAAGTTCATTCAGTGCTCCCGCTGCTGTTCACAGCACCGCTAACCAACGCGGTATTGGGCGTGTTGATACCTCTGGCTTGAAGCACACCGGTCGTACCCTGCACATAGCTCTGGAAGAACGTATTGGCTAGGTTAAGGCCGGAGGAATAATCGCTGTCCTTGGTGTAGGCGCGATAGAGCACGTACATCATCAACGGTGTCTCAAACTCGTCTCGAATACTCAGTTCATCTGTGAGCTGAGTAATCTTCGGCGGTACCGCGTTGTACTGAATCTCAACAGCACCCGTCCCATCGTTTGGTGGATACACAAAGAAAACAGTCGGGTTGCGGTCGTCGTAGATGTAGTTTTCAACAACTTGATGCTTGGGAGAGACGTGCCAATGAGGCTCAAACGCGTCCAATAACTCGCGTGTCGTTAAGCGAACCGGTTCACGGGGTTCCTCACCGTCGTAGTTACGCACGACTGTCATCAGTTGGTTGGAATCTTCAGGCAATGCCTGTTTGGTTCCTTCCACCATCGGAAGAACAATCGTCTTAACATAGGCCCCCGGATTACGCGCAATATCACGTTGCGCTTCATCCAGATACATCAACAACTCGTCCTGACTCCAGCGAACAAACTCTGGATCCTTGAGTGTGATGGCGCACTTTGTAATGAGGTCACCCGCTACCAGCATTTGAAACTCCAGTGCCCCTCTTCAAGAGGGGCTTCAGGCATTAAGCGCCGGTCTTACCGCCAGCGACAACCATGGCTGCCAAGGCTTGGCCTTGAGAAACCGTGTTGCCGTAGACGTTCAAACCGCGCATTAAATCACCGAAGGAGTTCGGATTGCGCATACGTTCGATCTTCGTGATTTGAGAAGCGAACGTAATACCATGCTTATGACCAGCCCAGATCAAGTGGCGGGCCTTAGCGTCAGACACAGTAACCGTGTTATAGGCACCCCAACCCTTACCAGCTGTGCCGTAGGGGATGGATTGGCTGACGTAGATGTCAAAGCGCTCAACTCGACCGATACGGCCGTTGCGCAAGATGGATTGGCTGTCGCCCGTCAAGCTTGCGTTAGTCAACGGAGAGTTCATCAAGATGTAACGGTCATACGGGCTCAACACCAAGTAACGACCTTCTTCCGGAACATTGGCTTCGTCCAAAACGGAACCCAACATCGTGATCTTTTCAAGGATCGTTTCCGGAGTGATCGTCACAGGATTGGTGTCGGTACCCAAGTTGTAGCTGCCGGAAGTGGCACCTGCCGTTGCACCGAGGTTGGTCGTAGCGATGGCGCCCATACCCTTAGCATTGGTCTTGAACGTGCCGGAGGTCTTATCGAAGAAGGTCGTCAAGATCACATCGTGGTCAATGGCGCGCTTCATTTGATAAGCCGCTTCGGAGGCAACCAAGTCTTGGAACGGGATCATGGATTGCTTCTTCATCACATCTTCGATGTTGATGGCGAAGTATTTACCCTTGTCGACCGTCAAGGTGAAGGTTTCGCCTTCCGGCACGTCGTACGTGAGCTGTTGACCGGCCACGTAGTCTTTGACCGTGACGTCAGGGATGGTGTTGATGACAACGGTGTCACCGTAGTTCTTGATTTCGCCTTCCCAGTCCGTATTCGAAATGGCACCAAACAAAGAAGTTTCATAGAACTTCTTCATCAACTTACCGGACCATAAGGTCGGGATAAAGGTACCGGAATACGGATTGGTCGGCTTGGCGACGGAAGAACCCGGGCCAATGATATTAGTATTTACCGGATAGGTTTCGGCTGGCGTAACAGTAGCCATTTAGCTCTCCTAAAAGCCCGCTACGCCAAATAGGAGAAAAATCAGATAACACGTCCTTCGGCGATAGCTTGCTCGATTTCTCGTTCAATCTCCCTGCCTTGGGTATCCGTGTACATACCGCGACGCCATGCGTCGTAGAATTGGCCAATCTCTGCTTGCGTAAAAACACGCTTGCCTTGTGGCGTAGCACCGGAGTGACCCTTAGAAGGGGACACCTGCTGCGCTAACGTCGGCTTACGTTGTTTTGTCATACCGGAAGCACCTGAATAGGCTTTGAAAATCTCAGCCACGCGGATGCTGTCGTGTGCGGCTGTGGCACCTTGCAAGATGTCGTTGCGCACATAACCGGAAACCGGATCAACCTGAGCGAGCCAATCCAAGAAACCTTGGTCTGCGTTTTGGGCACGCCAGTTAGGAACCATAGTGTCCAAATCCGATAAGAAAGCGGCATGGCGTGAAACTTCCACGCTTTGGTTCATGTTCTTAACTTGACCACCCATCTGCTCCAACTGAGCCTTCAGGGAAGCAATTTCCTTGCGGTACTCTTGTGTACGGGCTTCAACACCACGCTCCACAAGCTTGACAAAATCCTCGCCGAAAGTAGCGCGATCTTCGTCCGTGCCGAACTTGACCGAATCCGCTTGTTTCTGAGACTTCATTTGCTCCAGCTCAGCCTTCAACTGCGCGATCTGGGCGCTTGCGGCGTCCGTCTCTTGCTTGTGTTTCGACTGTTCCGAGGCAAAGATGCCTTGCAACGTACGGTATTTCTGTTCAAAGTCGTCGGACTTCGGGTGTTGTTCAGCAACACCTGTCTGCGTCCCTCCTTGCTTGTCAGACCCTTCGGGTTGACTGACTTGGGGTTCCGTTGCCGGCTCTCCCGCAAGCTTTTTTGCCAAGGCTTCAGCCTCATCGGCTTGTTGTTGGACCTGAATTGGCAATGCCATAAATTTTCTCCTCCGCTTCGGCCTTACCCGTTAAGCATTGTTTTTGGGGCTTAACCGCCCTACAAGATCATCCAAAACTTCAATCTTTCCTTGAAGCCTCTTTACCTCGTCCAGATCGCGCTCTCGGCAAAGCCGTGCAACGCTGTCAGAGTGGAGACCTTGTAAGTAACCTACAAAAGCTCTAAATTCACCGGAACCGATCCGCCTAAAGTCGTTCTCCAAACGTCTCTGTTCCTCATTGAACTTGATGTTCTGCATGGAAACTCCCCATAATTTTACCATAAAAGTGTAAATGTTATTGTAAGTTATGATAACGCTTACAATCTTTAGTTAAAAAATTACCCCGCTTGTGTATTAATTTGCGGTGCTCCGTTCATCAGCTGCCTTTGGTCTAATCCCTCCGGCGGCGTCTGTCCTTGCTGCTGAGCCATAGCCATCTGCTGCTGTGCCATCATCTGTTGCTGCATGGCAATCTGCTGAAGGTACTGCTGGACACGCAATAGCTCAGGCGTCGGAAGAATCTTGTTGGATTCCAGTCCGAGCTTATCAACCACTTGGCGCAACAAGTAAGCCACTCCTTGCGGGCCGACCAACTGATTGACCATCGGATTAGACAAGGCAATATTCAAGAACTCATTCAAGCGCTGTTGCTGCATTTCTCGCTGGGCGAGGTTCAATGCGCCATGAGCCACAATATTGACGTCTCCCTTCAGGTCATCATCGTCGCTGTACATCATGTTGTAGAAGTACAAGCGCTCGATAGCCGGTTTGAGAACACGGTCGACGCTCGCCACCACGCTCTTAATGCTCTTGCCGGCGTTGTTCATCAGCATGCTCATACCGCTGGCCGTACGTCCTGCGCCTCCGATAGCGCCCGAGCCGGTCATGTAGCGCGGAATACCCGTGTACTCATCAGCCAGCACTGCGAACGTGTTGTAGATGTTCATCAGCTCGCCGGCGTTCGATGAAGGTTGGAAGAAGCTCACCGGTGCTTGGGGCGTGCCCATGCGACCACTACCCATGAGCCAAATCTTCCAAGGATACATGTCGGAGACTTCAGAACCCTTCGGCAGTTGACTGATGTCAACAACCACCTGCGGGCCGGAAGCAATACCCATGTTGTTAACCATTGCTCTGGCTGCGGCGTTACAGACACGCTGCACGTCACGACAGAGGTCGGGGATAGAGTTGCCCCAGAAAGCCCCCGGGATATTCTCCCAACTGGTCTTGTAGTATGGCTTACGATTGAGCGGATCGGGGTTGAGCTGCAACTTAATCACATAGTTGCCGACCAACCAAGCCTCAATGTTGTAGTCCTTGAGGGGGTCAAAGTCATCTCCGATGACCATCGGATCAAGCCCCCATTCGACCAAAAGCGAACCTTGCACCGGACCCCAGTACTGCAACGCCTCGATGCGGTTGCTTGGGTTCTCGTTCATGGTGGTGGTTTTGCCTTCGGCAAGCTCACGCTCAGAGTCAACAGCGATCTCATTGAGCCAACCGTTACGGTACTCGGCTAATGCGCCGTCGATAGCGACAGGGGAGTAGCCTTCCACGTCACGCAACGCAGCGAGGTCACTTCGGCTCAAGTGATGGCGTTCAATTAAGTAGCCATCGTCAACATCCGATGCGTCCGGAGCAGGGTAGATGTCGAACGGCGACACACGTTCCCACTCCAGCTTGTATTTGTCCTGAACAACGACTTCTTTCTTGCCCGTAACAGGGTTTTCGACCCATTTAAGCGAAGGTCTTGTACGGACAACCGGTCCTTTGAGAATAGCAGCGGGGAACGTCGCCAAGTCATCAATAAAGGCGTCCAACGCTTCTTGGAATCCACCTTCAAGCAGCTGATCGTGCATTTTCCGTGTCATGCGCTCGGCTTTCTTACCGGCGATGGACTGCACACGCGATGCCGCTTCGTCCTTCATGGCTTCCATCATGTCCATGATTTCCTGCATTGACGGCTGATAACCAGTCTGCATGGCTTGCAATAACACCGGCGGAGCTTGTGTTTCTGTCACTTGCTTCTCAAGGTCCGGTTCAATATCGGCCACCGGTGTCGGCTCACACGACCAAGGCAAGTCGCCTAAAGCGTCTCGTAGCCAGCTCGCAGCTGCACGGCACTTGTTGCTCGTGATCTGCATATAGACAAGCGAGGAGTTCTGCTCTTTGAGCTGTGCCAATATATCGGGGTCGTACTCTCCACTGCGTTGGCGCAAGCTCTGAAGCATGCGGGGTTCGACCGTCTGCTCTTTAGCGCTTCGAGCATCGTCCCAGCACTTGCGAATAAAGGCAGCCACGCCCTGAATAACCGGCGTGTTCTGTTGAAGGGCGGCGGCTTCTCGCGCCAGCTCCTCACGCTTGAGCGTGTCAGTCCCTGCCACTTCAATCAATCCGCCAAGCTTCATCACCTGCTGCGGCGGTTCTTCGTTGTACATATCCCGCTGGTCAACAACCAGACCACCGCCCGGAAAAGCGGATGGAGTCACTGCGAGCTCGTCGTCAGTTAAGATGGGTACTTCTTCCATTGTCGGCATTATCGTCCTCGTCGTCTAAGAAATTCTCCAAATCTTCTCCGGTCTCGATCACAAACCCCTTCTTCTCACAGTTGGGGCACTCAATCTTTTTCAGCGGTAAACCCGGTCGCCTTACAGCAATCCAGCGAAAACCGCATCGAACACACATCAGCTCGCTGCACAAAACGTCATCGTCAACAAGCTCTGTGTCATAAAGCATGCTCATTTTTCTTTTTCTCTTCCGCTTTTAAAGTGTTGTAGGTGTTAACTACTTTTTGCAGGTCTTGTATGCATAACAACAATTGGGTGTTTAGTAAGTCAAAGTCGATCGGGCCAAGCTTATTGAGAGTCATCGCAACGTTATGGATGTTGTAGCGCATCTCAAGCACGTAATTCTCCATCTTGTAGCGTGTAAGACTTTTCTGATACTGCTCAACTTGGCGAAAATCGCTCTTATATGCCTTATAGACGTCTTCCAACTTATCCAACCTGCTAGACACTGTGTTGTCCACATAGCTAACACTGTCACGGACTTGTTGAAGCTCGTTGTGAAACTGAACCGCTTGGTCGTATTGATACTGAAAAAGGTCTTGAACAGTAAGGTCCGACATCGTCACAGCCCCCACAAATGTTTCAGAAAATGCACCACTTTCTTGTCCTCTTCGGACAATTTCGGCATTTTTTCTTCCGTTTCGGCAGTTTCTACTGTGCTTTTAGAGCCCGGGAACGGCAGTCCTTTCTCCTCACAAACCAGCTGAAAGTAGTATTCGATCAGCTTTTTCTGAATCTCTGAGAACGCTTTTCCGTCCCTGCTGACCTCCAAACCACATAAAGTGGACGGTTTAGCCGCGAAAGTGTTGGCCATATCCATCAATGTGGTGTCTGTGTACCGGCGCATGTGGCGAACCCAGCGCCCAAAATCGTTCACTGTCATTATTCTGTGCCTCCTGCTTGAACCATTTCCTCTTCGTCGATAGCCAAGTTGTCGTAGATACCGTCACGGACATCTGTCAAAAACTCTATCGCTTTCTCAATCGACTTCGCCGTAATGTTGTAGTTGTCGTCGATCAAAATCCGCAAAAAGAGGTCCTCCATGCGGTCGCACGGGTCCGTTCCTTCGGGATAAGGCGCGATATAGTAGTTTCTGAAGGCCCAAACGACCGCCACACGCACCTTGTTGGTGTCCGCGTTGAAGTGGTACAGGATGCGCTCATCGCCGACCTGCTTGAACATATCCTTCATATTGAGCTGGATACGAAGGTAATTGATCGCCTTCTCGATGTCTTCATCCCGCGTCCCTTTAAAGCGGCAACGCATGACGTAGTTGATCGCCTGCCCGACAGCCGACGGCAATCGTGCGGTCAGCTCAACAGGCTCTAATTTCACGGAATTAAGCACGTAGTGGTTCGGGTGGTACACATTGTCAGACATACAAATACCCTTTATGTTGGATCGTCGGCGCGACCGGTATCGGCTGATTGAACACGCCCGATGCGTCGGTCTGCAAGCACAAATACTGGAGGGAGTCAGCCAAGTCGGACCAAGGGTGCAGCTTCTCAGGCTTGTCCTCGATCTCTCCGTCGCGTCTCATGCGGTAGCGGTACTTGCTCAATAAGGCCGCGATCAGCTCAGCGCAGTGGATGGGGTCAAACAAAATGCCAGCCCGTCCGTCGACCACGCGTGTCAAGTAGCTGTCAACCGCGGAAATGCGCGGTTGCAGCGCGTTGGTCGGAGCCGTGATGACATTGAACCCCTCGGCCTCCAACACTTCCAGCACGGTCCGTTCATCCGTCTGAGCTCTCGTGTTGGCCGCAGGATCGACCACAACCAAATACTCCATGCCGTAGAAGCGTTGGGCGAGCACGGGTTTCAACCGCTCCCGCACGAAACGTAAAGCACCCATTCCTTCGGCGCTGATGCTTTGATACACCAAGAGCCTTCCGGTCGGGTCTATCTGACCCAATGTCGCGGCCGGGTGCAGGGCCACGTCCATTCCAATAATCAGGGGGTTGCTGCTGTTAAAAATCGGCGTCAGCGGTTCGGACGCCACGTGAAGGGGCTTACTGAAGCTCCTGAACACAGGCTTGCCGGCAAGGGACTTCCCAAACTTGTTGCGGACATACACGTCCACCCAGTCTTCGTCCTTGCCTTCGCAGAGGTTCTCGTAGTAGTTTTCCGGGAGGAACTTCAACCAGTCCGCCTGAGTGCTCAACGCGTCCGGCTGGATGGTCACGTGCACGTTTTTCGGCGGGTTGGTGAGCAGCTGCTCCCAGAAGGTATCCATGTCCGGAGGGTTGGAAGCGCCCCACAGGTGGGCGTTGTTGTGCCCATCGTCGGTAACGCATCCGCCGATCGGGTTGCCTTTTAAGTCGCATCCCCACTCGTCACGCGGAGGCACCAACATCTTGTCCGGATAACGACCAATACGCCCCTGCAACGCCTTGTAAATTTCAGGATCAATCTCTCGAAACTCGTCCAGCACAGCAAAAGACAGCTGCAATGACAACAAGCGCCGCACGTCGTTCTTATCATCCAGCCCGCGAAACAGCACTTCACACTCGACATCATCAAAGCGCAGCATGAACTTCTTGTCCGTCGCCTTCCACTCGCCCGCGATGCCGGCGGGGAACCATTTCATAAAGTCCGGGATGCTCGTATCCTTCAACTGCTCGTTGGTGTTACGCACCCAGCAGCAACGGCTTCTTCTGATGCCGTCCTCACACGGCGCCATGCGCTTGGCGTGGTAGGCGATTTTCATAATGGCCGAGCTTGTTTTTGTCGAACCCACAGGACCCACCACCAGCGACACGAAGGAGTCAGAGACAAAAAAGTCCAGAAGCGAGCGGGGAGGGGTGTAGTTAACAGTAGCCATTCTGCTCCCGCTCGTCTAACCAAGAAATAAGCTCTTCTCTGAGTGATTTCGTCTGCAAGATGTCGCGCAGCACACGGCACCCTGTCTTACCGACCACAATGATCTGCACCGGCTCAACGCTACCTTTAGATAAGCGGATGTTGTCTGCCACCCAATCCAGCTCTTTAAGCACTTCCTTTCGGACAGTGCTCATTCGATCCGTATACCAGCAACCAACGTCACTCATGTCCGTCATTCTTGCTTCACCTCAATGACCTGAGGCACCGGTTGGGCGCCCGCAAGGTTAATGTTGATCGAGAAGCCCGCTCCTTGGGCGGCCGCGTTCAGGTTCTGTTTCGGCTCCAAGTCGCCCAGTTTCGCCAACACTTTCAGCACATCAATGCGCATCGACAAGCCCACGTCCTCATGCAGAGCGTCCTCATAGACCTTCTCAAGCATCTGATCGGCCATGACGCTGGCCTTCAGCCTGAACGTCTTTCCGCTCTTGTAAAGCTCGCTTTTGACCTTATCAACCTCGATCAAAAACGGTTTGAACGTCTCCAAAAACTTAATGTCCTCTTCCGAATATCCCCACCTCGGGGCAATCTCCTCCAGTTCCTCTAGGCCCGTTGCACATTCCAAAATGAATTTAGGGTCCATATCGAGGTACTTTGAAGCCTTCCCAGACGTAATTTTTAAAGTGGGGACATTCGTAGAGGTCATTTCCAGTATCTCCCGCGCTTATCCGCAAGATCGGAAGAGCGTCGTGTAGGGAAAGAGTGTAGATCTCGGTGG
>OODI01000124.1_pt1 | contig 38630 bp, 63 predicted proteins | sample 1671141 | NCBI WGS metagenome assembly OODI01 (sample SAMN06348126, study PRJEB24527) | human gut metagenome | biome: human gut; feature: ankylosing spondylitis patient; material: feces | host: Homo sapiens | place: China | collected 2015-10 | reverse complement strand
ATACGCATAAACGGAGCTGTTGCGATACGCATAAACGGAGCTGTTGCCATACGCATAAACGGAGCTGTTGTCATGCGCATAAACGGAGCTGTTGCCCCACGCCTCGACGGAGCGCAGATACTTTTTGCTCACGACTGCGCGCTTGTCCGGTGTGCCGAACTTTATGATGATTCTGCCGTTGTAATCTACGGGTATTGCGTCAAGCTCTGCCTGACTGGTAACTATTTTCTCGTTCATATGGCGCGCCCCCCGTACCATGCGTAGGGTATCGGCAGGCTACGGAGCTGGGCAAACATCTTTGCGTACTCTCTGGCCTGTGCTAGGCCGCGAACCTCAACGCAGGCTCTCCACTGCTCATATGCCCACTCTGTCATCTCCGCCGTGCGCTCAAATATCTTCATTTGTTGGCGCTGCCACTCCTGATTTTGCTCCTCCTCGGTAAGCTGTCGCAGGTTCTGGACGTCCTTAATTGTTGTATCGCTCATAGTGTGCCTCCTATCTTTTCCACCAGCGCCCGCACGGCGCTGGTCAGCTTTTCCCCGGTTTCCGGCGCCGCGGCGCGAACCTTGTTCAGCGCGACGAGCAAATCGTTAAAGTCGCGCTGCACGTTTGCAAAATGGACGCCAAAGGCGCTCACGTCAGCGTCCTGCAGCTCTGCCGCTTTGCGGGCGCGCTCCCGCTCCTCCGCAAGCTCTTTTTCAAGCGCCGCCACGCGGGCGTGGCTCTGCTCAAGCTCTTTGTTGTCTCCGTCCTTGTATGCCTCAAGCTCCTGCGTCGCCGCCGTGAGCTTCTTCTCCAGCTTTTCGAGCTTTGCCTTTGCCTTCTGCTCGGCTTCGGCCTTGGCTTCCTCCGCCGCCTTTTTAACGGCATCCTCGTCCACCTGTACCGCCACCTCGATGGGGCGGGAGCGCAGCTCCTCAAGCTCGGCGGCGGTCTTGTCGCGCTCTGCCGCAAGCGCCTTTACGCGGGCATTGGCCGTCTCGGCTATGCTCTTCGCGTCGCGCTCCGCCTGCTGCGCGGTGTGGAGGCGCTCGTCAAGCTCCGCCATTGCGAGGGCGTGCCCCTCGTCGGCGTCGGCAAGCGCCTTTTCCGCTGCCGCCGCGCGGGCGTCCGCCTCCTGTCGCTGGCGTATCAGCTCATCCACCTCGCGGGCGCTCTTGTGCTCGATATCATGCTCCGCCGCGAACTCCTCGCGCTCCTCGTCGGGGATCGCAATGAGCCTCAAAGCATTGGAAACACTGATATTTTGCAACGTTGCATATTTTGCCTCCGCGCCGAAAAGGCTGCCCTGATCCGCGCCGTACTCCCGGAAAAGCTGCATCAGCCGGGACGCTGTGGACTGCGAAAACTCAAACTCCCGCTTGAGCCAGTCGCCCCACTCACCGTGCTGCAAAAGCTCCTTCGCCTCCGTCAGGCGTCGGCCTATCTCAATCGCGCCCGAAAGCGCCGTGCGGCGGACGCTGTCCTGTATGGTGCGTATCTCCGCCGTGATCTCCCGTATATCGCGGGAGGGTGTCATGCTCTCCGTCATGCTGCGTTCTTCTCCTTTTTCTTGGTTTTCGGCCAGCGCGGCTGGCCGTTCTTGTCGCGCGGGCTCCCGCGCCGGAGCCACTCAAGCCAAGGCTCAAGCAGCCACGCCATCACGGTCTCCGGCCTTTGGTCTGCCGGCTTGTCAAGGTCGTTTTTGTAGCCGTGGATCTGCACAAGGCGGTTGCCCTGCATCTCCACGGTGTACAGTGCCGCCGAGGGTGTCTCCGCGCGGCGTATAAAGCAGATGGTCAGCTTGTCGGCAAGGTGCCGCTCGGCGTAGCCGCCGACGCAGTGGTGCAGCGTCCGCCCCTCTATCTGTATCTCCTCCGCCGTATCCGCTATGCGGATTATGTACCCGTCCCGCTCGGCGTTGTACTTTTCGCGGCGGCGCGCAAGGCTCTCCTCGGCCGCCGCCTGCTTTGCCGCAAGCTCCGCCGTCCTCCGGCGCATCGTCTGCAGCTTTTGCTCCTCCGCCGCCTCGTCGTGCTTGGCTCGGAGGTCTCGCGGCGTCCACGGTGCCTCCGTGCTGCCAAGCTCCCAGCCGAGTCGCTGTGCCATGTCGTAGTAGTCGGTTAAGAGGCCGAGCATTTCCCAGTGGGTGGCCGTCCACTTGTCCACTATCTGCTTTGTGATGTATCGGTGCAGCTCTGCCGGCTGCAAGCCGGCGCGCCGCGCCGCTTTGAAAAACTTTTGCACATCGCCGTAGCTGCGATATATCGCCGCAAGCTGTGCAAAGTCTGCCGGCTGCCCCGCGCGGCGGAGGCGCTTGTAGTCCGCTATCGCGTCTATCGGTGCGCCGCTGTCGCGCCATGCGCGCAGCTCCTGCTTTGTGAGGCCAAAGGCGTCCTTGTAGCTCTCCGCGCGCCAGTTAAATACCGCCGCGCATTTGCGCCGCCCCTTGACCATCTCGTCCACGATGTCCTCAAAGCCCGTTTTGTTGAGCATCTCCACCTGTCGCGGGTAGATGCAGCAGAGCGCCAAAAACTTGCACAAATCGCTCTGTACTCGGACGCACTCCGCGCCCCACTCTACGAGATAGCCGGGGCAGGTGATCTCCCGCCCGCAGTAGCGCGCAAAGCTCCGCTCCGTCTCCTCCATGCCGTACACGGCATACGGCTCCCAGCCGCCCATGTAGCCGCCTGTAGTAAACGGCTCCGTGATAACGCGCCGCGCGGGGTTATAGTCGCCGGTCAGCTCCTCCCGCCTTATGAGTCCGTAGTACACTTTGTATATCTCCGCCCGGCCGGGCGTGAAGCGATAAAAGCTCGTCGGCATAAACTCCGGCTTTGCCGTGAGCCGGCCGAGGTACAGCTTGCGCATCCAGTATCCACGCGCGTATATCTCGCCCTCCCGCTCCGTCAGTATCAAAAGCGGGTGCCATTCGGCAAGCCCCTTGCGCCTGCCGAGCCTGCCGACGTGCTTTGAGGTCACAAGCTCCCCGCAGGCGGGGCAGAACACGCCCTCGTTATGTCCGGCGTATACCGCGTCCATAGCCTCCGGGGGCATAAGCTCGTCGTATATCGTCATCTCCGCGCCGCAGAGGCTGCACTGCAGCTCCGTGACTCTTCGTTCCGCGTCGTGCCGCGTAAATAAGTACGGCTTAAACAGCCGGTTTGCGTATTTTGTCACTGCCGCCGTGTCTATCGGCGGGAAGTACTCAAGCTCTGCGGGCAGCTCGTCCGTAAGCTCGCTATAGTCTTTTGTCCACATATCACAAAAACGCCGAGAGGTCGAGCAGCAGCCCGGCGGGCTTGTCCGCAGGCTCCTCCGCCGCCGTGTCTCCGATAAGGTCAAGCTCCATCTTGTAGCGGATCTTGCAGCCGGGGAAATAAAACGCCGCGGCCTTACCGTATGCATCAAGGTCGCTTATGTGCGACCCCACGCCCTTGGCCACCGCCGCCATGCACTCGGCAAAACTCCCGCCCTGTACGACCGCCTGTGCAAACTCCGCGTCCTGGCGGATAAAATCCCGCAGCGCCGTCGCTACAAAGTCCTTCATCGCGTCCGCGACCCGGCCGAAGCCCGCGGCCTTGGCTCCCTCGTCTATCTTTGCGAGGGCCTGTGTCTGTGTGTCTGTCATTTTGTGTAGTCTCTCCTTTTGCACCACGCGGGCCGGATCGTGCTGCGTCTAAAGTCTGCGCGCCCGCTCGCGCTGTAATCTATCGTGCGGCCGTACCACCGCTCTATCTCCCGGTTGTCCGGGTCAAAGCACCGGGCGCAGGTCGTTCCGCCCGGCCCCTGCTCTATGCGGAGGTATGGGCACTCGCCGCATCGACCTGCATCTCTTTTTGCTGCTGCATCCATTCGGTGTCCGCCTCCATCGCCGTCTGCAGGCGGCGCTCCAAAATCTCCAACATCCCCTCCGGCGTCAGCGCCGAGCCGTCTGGCAGGAGTAGCTCAATGAAGCCGCGGCGGAAGAATAGCCGTATCTCCGTAAACGTAGAGTTCGCGCCCGCGGCGGAGGACTGTGCGCTGACGGGCTGCTGCCCGCCGAGCCGCCACGCCTTGCGCTTTATAAGCCCGTCCCAGTCCTCGACGGCCTGCTGCACTATCGCAACGGCCAGCTTGGCGGTCGGCGACATCGAGTGCAGCGCCGTGTGCAGGTACGGCTGAGTCTCGTCGCGCCGACGTCCGTCGCGGTGCACTCTGGTTTTATAAGTCGGCATTGCGGCGCTCCTCTTCCCGGCGATCCGCCGTGATGCACTCGCGGATAAAAAAGCGTATCGCCGCATAGCCCGTGCTCATTGCAAGCACCGCCCACGCGATTACCTCGCCGTTTGTTGGTATATCCATCTTGCAAAATCTCTCCCTTTTTGCTATAATATAGACGTAGTTTTTCCTATGCCCCGTTTTCTTCTCCCCGGGGCACGCCCCGGCGCTGCGGCGCCGGGGTTTTATTTTTGCTTGGCGCGAAGCTTGGCGATTTCCGCCTTGTATCTTTTCTCGGCGGCTATGAGCTGGCTCTCGAGCTCGGCGATGTATTCCGCGCGGCGCTGGTAAAGCTTTTTCTGGACGTCGGCGCGGGCGTAAATCTTGTAAAATGCGGCCGGGGAGCCTTCAAAATCGTCGTAGGCTCTTTCTATTTCTTCATATTCTGCAATTGTCGGCTCGAAGCCGGTGCGCTCGGCAAACTCTTTTATGGTCATTTTTCTCCTCCGTTCTCCCGGTAGAGCGTCTCCCGCTCCTCCGGGTGTTTTTTTAGGTACGCCGCGAGGATCGCCGAGAAAGCCTCGCCCTTGTCCCCGCCCTCAGAGGCCGGGCGGACCGTGCCGCCCGCTCTGGTTATTATCATCGGCGCCGCCATCGCGTCACCCTGCCCGGCGCTCTGTAAGCTCTGCCTGTATCAGCATGCCGGTCATTATCGCCGCGATTTCCTCGCGCTGCCGGTCGCTCAGCTCGTCCAGCAGCTCGCGCATCTGCTCCACCCTGTCCGGGGTGGGACGCAGCTTGTCCAGTATCGTCATTGCTTGCTCCTCCTTTTCTTGCCCTCCCGCTCCCGCCGTGTTATACTGGCGGGAGAAAGGAAGGGATTTTTTTTGAAACGTTTTGAGAAAAACCTGCGCGGGCTTATCTCCCGCAGCGCCGCCAGCGACGTCGTCGAGACTGTGCCTAACGAGCATTTGAGCGAGGCTGACGCCCGCGAGCTTAAAGCCTTGGGGCTTGTGTCGATCGCCCCTGCCGGTGATAACCTGCTCCGTGTTCAGCTCACCGATGAGGGCCGCGTTTATTTTTTCCGCAAAGCCGAGAGTATGAAAAGCGTCTGGCGCGACCGTCTGATTAGCTACGTTCTCGGCGTCCTCACGCCGCTGACGGTTTGGGCTATCCAGCTATGGCTCGCAGGATGATAAGCCCCGTTGCGCCGCCGAGGACGTAAAACAGCACCGTTATCAGTGCATCCAGTACCTTGTCCCGCTCAGGCACCCCGCCACACCTCCTTTTTGTTGGCTTTTGAGGTTTGTGTTGATTATTCAATCCCCCCGAAAGGAGGTGATTTGCTGTGTCTGATTTCCATATTCCAAAAATTGACCCTGAGATTATCGAGCAGAGCCGCCGCATGACCGAGGCCAAGCGCAAGAGAGAGCGGCGCGAGGTTGTCAAAAAGGCTTTGCTCTCTCTTGCCCAGAGCGTGACCACTGCCGTGATTACCGCCTTTGTCCTGTGGCTGCTCGGGCTTAATTGAGCAATGCCCGCGCTATCAGTATTCCGATGGTGCAGCCTATGACCGACGATATAAATTGCAGCCCGTAGTCCCAAAACCAATTTTTCGTCCAGCTCACTTCCCTTCGTTTCATTTTTTTGAGGTTTGTGTTGATTTTTTTTGACTGTGAGAGCCTAAAACTCTCTGCTCCTCCTTGCCCTCCCGCTCCCGCCGTGCTATACTGGCGGCGAAAGGAGATGATTTCATGGCTAAATATGGTGCTTTTTCTGAGGCTGAGGCCACTTCGCTTGCCGTCTCGCTCTCCTTGATGCTTTCTGAGCAGGGCGGAAACGCGCATATAGTGGACGGCATCTTTGACAAGCTTGCGCTATCTCGTCCGCTAACGCCATTTGAGCGGCAGTATTGCGCGGCCAGCGTAGAGGTTGCTCTGGACGTGATCCGTCGCAAAGACCGCCGTGCGTCCGAATATATCGGCGTCCAATTTCCAATGCTTGAGCGAAACTATCTGGTTTTTCAGCAGCTTCTCTCAAAGCTGCGCGCCTGACTTCTCGCGCGTTCATCCCTCGTTTCCCTCCTTTGTGTTGATTTTATTGCAATGTGCTTTTGCCATAACTCATTGCAATATGATAATAGCACGGCGCGTTAAATATGTCAATACTTTTTTGCAAAAAATATTGCAATGCGTTAAAATGTGTGCTATACTGTTTGCGAAAGGAGGGATAGCATGCATGAGCGCATAAAATCTCTAAGGCTCGCTCTCGGTCTTAATCAAACCGTTTTCGGCGCGCGTCTTGGCGTAAGACAGACGACCGTTGCCGGCTGGGAGACCGGCCTCCGTGTGCCGAGCGACGCCGTTATCATATCTATATGCCGCGAGTTTGGCGTGTCCCCGGAGTGGCTAAAGCTCGGCGTGGGCGAGATGTTCGCCCCGCGCAGCCGGGAGGAAGAGCTTGCCGCCTTTTTCGGCGAGCTGAGCCGCGACCCGGACGGCAGCGTCCGCAAGCGCTTTATAGCCGCCCTGGCAAAGCTCCCGCTTGAGTCGTGGGACGCGATAGACGCCTTTTGCCGCGACATGTACGGCATAGCCCCGCCCGGTGCCGGCAGCGCCCCCGCCGAGGGCGAGAGCAGCGAGAGCCGCCCCGCCGAAGCCCCGCCGGACATTGACCACGCTTGACCAAAGCCCGCGTCAGCTCCGACCCGCGCCGAAAAACAAAAAGCCGAGAGGTTAAACCCTCTCGGCTTTTTGCTGTGTATGCTGTTTTAATCTCCAACCAAGTCAAACGCCTGCTCGCCGTCCGTCCACGACACAAGCGGGACTGACGATTTATCGTCGTATATCGTAATCTTGAGGACAAAATCCGTGAGGCCAAGCACCTCGCCGGTAGTCCTAAGGCTCTCCGACGTTTTGACCATCGACTCTTTCATGCTGTTCCAGCCGCTATAGTCCCCGGTCAGGCGCACAGCGCTGACGCTGTCGCTAAGGCCGTCCATTGTCATTAGCACGCTGACCGTGTTTCCGTCGACCGTAGCGGTTGTCTTGATGTTTGTTTTAAGATATGACTGCTCTATTAGCGACGCAAAAGATTGTAGCAGCTCCGCTTGGTCTTTCTCCGGCTCCGGTGTGGCGGTTGGTTCCGGTGTCGGTGTCGCGGTTGGCTCCGGTGTTGCCGTAGGCGTAGGCTCCGCCGCAGGTGCGCTGCCGCAGGCGGCAAGGCACAGGCACAGCGCCGCCAGAAGTACAATGCTTATTATTTTTTTCATGGTTTTTCCTCCCAAATCGTGATACCGCCATTATATCACGCCCGCCGCACTTGCGGCTTCCAAATTTTCGCGGCATTTTTTGTCAAAATAGCACAATGCACGGGGCAAGCCCGTGCATTGTGCGTTTGCCGTGTGCTTGTTCTCCCGCTCCGTCATTGCGAGGAGGGCGGAACGCCCGACGCGGCAATCCACGCCCCGCACGCAACAAATATAAAAATATTTGCTTTTTCTTATTGACAAATACAATTATATGTGTTATTATATATGTGTCAGGAGGGAAAGCAATGAAAAGCTACTCATCGAGGGAAGTTATCGCGGCGCTGCTCGCCGACGGCTGGTACGAGGTTGCCGTAGTCGGCAGCCACCACCAGTTCAAGCACAGGGCAAAGCCCGGCCGCGTAACGGTCAAGCACCCATGCAAGGACATACCGCGCAAGACACTTGACAGCATCGAGAGACAGTCGGGGCTTAGATTTAGATAAGCCCCCGCTCTCCCTCCTGATACTTTTTTTGAGAATGGAGCTGATATCTTGAAAAACCGTTATTTCTATCCCGCCGTCTTTACCTATGAGGACGGGCAGGAGATAGCCGTCACCTTCCCGGATCTTGATGTGGCAACCAGCGGTGAGAACGAGGACGAGGCGCTGCTCGCTGCCCGTGAGCTGCTTGGCTGCGTTCTGGCAGGGCTGGAGGAGGACGGCGTAGCTCTGCCCGCTCCGTCCCGGCTGACCAACGTGGAGCTTCAGCCGAACGAACGCGCCGTACTGGTTGACGTGTTCATGCCGTCAGTCCGGCAAGCTAAAGCTAACCGCTCCGTTAACCGCACCGTCACATTGCCCGCATGGATGAACGCCGCCGCGCTGGAGCGCAATATCAATTTTTCGCAGGTTCTTCAGGACGCGCTCCGCGCCCAGCTCGACCTGCGGCAGAATTGATAAGGCAGGGAAAGCGCATTTTTCCCGTTTTCTGTCTGCCAAAATTTCGCGGCGAAATTTGTCTAAAATGCCAAGGCCGAGGCGAACGCCCCGGCCTTGGCTTATGTCGAAAATGCGGAGATAAACGCGAATATTGTCTTTAATTGTCGCAGGTCGGCGTTTTCGGTCAGCGCCGCGATCATTGCGCGGTAAAACTCCTCCCTCTCTGCCGTTGTTAAGTCCATGTTTAATTCCTTCCAGTTGGTTGACAATTTTGCCGTTTGGTGCTACGCTTGTATCAAGATTTTAACAGCGGCGGCGACTCCGCGTCTGCCGCCAGCATGTCCAGCAGCCGCCGGAGCTGCGGGTCGTTGACGTCGGCGATGATGACCAGTTTTGTGCCGTATATGCGCTTACTGCGCAGCGGCGGGATGTATTCGTCGGGGTGTCTGGGGCGCTCTGTCATTTTGTCTGCCTCCTTATGTTGATTTTTCCGCGCGGCTCTCGCCGCCTCTGGCATCAGCATAGATGGGCGCGGTGGCCGTCGCAAGGACTATATCGGCAAAGGGAGGACTTTATCGGCCGGGAGTGGCCGACAAAAATAAAAGGGGGAGATAGTATGGAGACTACGGACACGCAGACGCGGGACATCATCCTGCGGCTTAAGCGCGTCAAGGCCGCGCGCGGGCTGAGCTGCGGCCGGATCTGTGCGATGGTGGCCGAGGCCGGGGGCAGCGTCTCGCTGTCCACCGTCAAGCGCGTCTTTGCCGACGGCTCCGAGGATTGGAGCTTTCGCGTCTGCGATACGGTGCAGCCGATCGCGGACGTGCTGCTCGCGGAGGGCGGCGCGCCGGAGGTGGGCAGCTGCGAGCGCGCCGCGTATCAGGCGATTGCAGAGCAGCAGCGCGAGCTGCTGGGCGATATGTCGGCGATGATGCAGGACAGCAGCGGAGACGTGCTGAGTCTCGCGCGGGAGCAGCTCGCCCAGTACGAGCGGCGGCTGCGCAGCGCGGAGCGGCGCTTGCTTGTGCTCGTGGTGGTTATCACGCTGCTGTTTGTGGCGATAATCGCCGCGCTGGTGGTCGACCGGTTTAACCCCGATGTGGGCTTTTTCTGGCTCGGCAATCAGACGGCCGCGCGCCACGCCGGCGCCGATACCGCGTCGGCGATTTTCTCCGCGCTCCGCGTCTGACACGCAGCGGAAATGCAGCGCCCCGCGCTTTTTGCTGCGTTTCCGCAGCGCTCGGCGCACCTTCCGCCGCATAAAAAATCCGGGTTCTTCCCGGATTTTTTAATATTTTTTTGATTTTCCTCTTGACGTTGTAGCTACATTGTGGTATAGTATAGACAAGATGAGGGAGCGGAAAGCCCCCAAAAAAAAAGGAGAAGATGACAATGACAAGAGCAGAGCTTAAGACCATCGCAGCCAAGTACAACATGGACTTTATCCGCCATTACATCACCAACCAGGGCGAGGGCGTATACCTTGATTCCGATGTAAGCATCCCCGGGCTTGATGAGCTTGTCGAGCGCAGCTATCCCGGAGACGAGCTTACCCCGTGCTACGCACAGGCCGAGCACGCCGGCGACTCCGTGCGCTACTCCATCTACTGCCCCCACAACTGGATTGACCTCTGGGGCTGGGTGGACGACTGAGGAGGCGCGCGTGATGGATGCCACATTTGCCGCCGTGGCGCGGCTCCGGGAGCAGCACTGCTCCGTGCGGGAGATTGCCCGCCGCGTTAAGATATCCGAGGCCAAGGTCAACAAGATCCTGCTCACCATCGGGGCGGCGTCGTCAGACGACTCCAAGCTCCTTGCCGCCGGTCTGAGCGTCGATGAGATTGCCGCCCGCCTTGACAAGTCCCGCAAGGCTGTCCTTGCCCGCCTGCCGTACTCCAAGGGGCAGTACGGTGCCGAGTATCCGACGATCAACGCCCTGCGCATCCGCCGCAGCCGGGAGAAGGGAGGTGCAGCTGATGGCGAAAAGTGAGGTTGTCCGCCTGCGCATCACGCCGGAGCTTAAAGCGCGGCTGCAGGCCGCAGCCGCAGCTGACGGGCGCACGATGTCGAATTATATTGAGCGCCTGCTTGTGCAAGCGTTGCAGGGCTCCAGCAGCGATAAGCAAGCGCAGTAGCTCCGCGGTACGGTACAAAAAATCCGGGTTTTCCCCGGATTTTTTTCATTTTTTCTGTTTTTTCTCTTGACTTTGTAGCTACATTGTGGTATATTATAACCATGATGAGGGAGCAAAAAGCCCCCCCGAAAAAAGGAGAAGAAAACAATGCTTAATGAGTGCCAGATCGCCGAGCTTGAAAAGATGGGCTTTAAACGTTGGACAAAGGGCAACATGGACAGGCTGTACGCCAGCGCCGCCGTGCTTGGTCTGAGCTGCGAATACTACACCTCCGGCAATGTCAAGCGTGCAGCTCTCGGTGACGTCAGCGTCAGCAATTGCGAGGCGCGCCGCATGAAGGCCTCCAAGACCTACATCGACGTCAACACCGGCGCCGTCGTATCCGACAACAAGATGCTCGAGGAGGCAGCCGCTGCGCTGCTGGGCGGCATCGCCTGAGATCAAAAAAGCGAGGCCGGGTGTCCGGCCTCGCAGAAGATAAAAGAATGGGGGCAACTACAAATGAACGCACAGGAGCTTATAAAAAAATACGATATCAGACTCGCAACGAAATGGATTGACGGGCAGCACGTCCTCGATGGGCGGCTTTACATTGCCGACGGTGTCAGAGCCAAACGCAACGGCGATTTTGATGCCATTGTCGCTGCAAAGCCCGAGATCGTTTCCATCCTCACTGCCGAGTTTGAGGCCAAGCGTCGCGCCGAAGCAGAGCGCGAGGCGAAGATCGCCGCAATCCCCGGGCTTGCCGAGATACAAGCTGCGCGGGAGGATGTTGATAAATGGCGTAGCGAGTTTGAGCGTAGCTTTGCCGACGTCGGCGGGCTTGGTGTCCGTCCCCGCCCGCAATATGATTTTGACGCGCTGTATGCCAAGTACCCCCGCGCAGCCGCATACCTCAAAGCCGACGGCATGGCTCTTGCTGAGCATGATGTCAAAGCTGCCGCTGGGCGTAAGGCGCGCGAGCGCATTATCAACGGTGAGGACGGCTCCGAGGCGTTGGCCGATGCCGAGGCTGAGTGGGCAGCGTATTGCGCCGAGCATATATGGGACTAATGCCGCATCCGGCTGTAGCCCTTGACAAAAAACCCGTTTGCGGTTACTATAGCCGCAAACGGGTTTTTTTGTGAGGTGGTTTTGATGCATGGCGCATATATCCTTGCGCGCTACTCCACGGACAGGCAAAACGAGGACAGCATAGAGGTGCAGGTCTCGGCCTGCCGCAAATGGTGTGATGAGCGCAGCCTGCCGGTGCTTGATGTTTTTGCAGATGAGGCCACCAGCGGCATGAAAGACACGCGGCCGCAGTATGCCCGCATGATGTGGCAGCTTGAGCATGGCGGAGCCGATACCGTGGTAATATACGACCAGTCCCGCATGTTTCGCAAGCTCACCGCGTGGTTTGATTTTCGCGATCAGCTCGCTCGCCTTGGCGTCGATGTTGTGTCTGTGACGCAGCCTATGATAGGCGGGGATCTCCGGGACCCGGCGAACTTTTTGACGGAAGGCAGCATGGCGCTGTTTAATCAAATGTGGGTCTTGCAGACCCGGCAAAAGGTCGTCGCGAAAATGCGATACATGGCGGAGCAGGGGCTGCACACGGGCGGCACTCCGCCGCTTGGCTATAAGGTTGTCGACGGTCGGCTTGTTATTGACGCCGCCGAGGCCGAGACGGTGCGGCTGATCTTTGGCCTGTACGCCAGCGGTATGACGTATCGCGAGATCATCCGCAGACTTAACGCCGAGGGGCGGCACACCAAGCGCGGCGGAAATTTTGGAGTTAACAGCCTTCATGACCTCCTCAAAAATCCTAAGTACGTCGGCGACATGGTCTATGGCAAGGTTGCCAAGCGCCCGGACGGCTCGCGGAACAGCCACGCCGCAGCGGTGGACGCCATAGTGGTCAAGGACGCGCTCCCAGCCATCGTAGACCGGGAGATATGGGAGAAGGTGCAGTTAAAAATGCAGGATAACAAGCGCAGCACCGCTGGGCGGCCGGCAAGCGCGCGGGAATATCCGCTCAAAGGTAAGGTTTTTTGCCGCGAGTGTAAAAGCGCCATGCTCGTCACCGCGTCAAACCGCGGGGCGAAGCGGTACTATTACTATGCTTGTGCCGCAAAGCACCGTAAGGGATTGTGCGATAACACCCCCATCCCGGCCGGCACGCTTGAGACGCTTGTCGCCGATGCAGTCCGGCAGCGGCTCGGTCAGCCGGGAAACGTTGAGGGGCTTATCCGGATACTGCGTGAGCAGCGCAGCAAGCTAAGCGGCTCCGCCGTCCAGCGGCTCCGCGAGCTGCAGAAGCGCGACAAGGAGATATCAAAGCAGCTTGATGCGGCTGTCGCAGCTGTTCTCGCCGGGCTGCACAGCCCGACCCTCACGGCAAAGGTGAACGCCCTCGAGGCGGAGCGCGCGAAGATCGCGCACGATATGCAGCAGCTCCGCGCTCAGGTCTCCGGCGCCGAAATCGACGAGCCGCATCTGCGCGAGCTGCTCGCGCTTGCCATGCAGGACGATGCCGCCGTGCTTAGCATCGTCGTCCGCGTTGAGGTCGGCAAGGACGAGATTGCCGTCTGGACGCTGCTCGACGCCGACCCTAACGGCGATTTTGATTTTGCCGAGGACGGCGTCCCCATCACCCCGTCTGAGGTTGCCCCAAGTTATAATAATTCTGGGTGTCCGGCCACCGGCACCACCAATTATTATAACATCGTCACCCCAGCTGGGCTGTTGCTGTTTTACATAGCACGACCAAGGCAAAGAGACCGCAGATCGTAGTCTGCGGTCTCTTCTTTTTTTGGTGCGGGGGATTAATGCTGTACTACATAGCAGTAGTACGCCGCGGCCTTGTCCTCGACGGCGTCCTTGTCATCGAGCCAAGCGTGCGCCATGTCCGCGTAAAACTCGGCGTTGCCGCCAAGACCGTACTTTTTCGCGACCTCGCAAAAATCGGAGTACATCGCGCACATTATCGCGTGCCATGTGGCCTGGTCGTAGTGATACCCGCGCTGTGTCATCACCTGCGCGGTCTGCTCCTGCGTCCAGTGCGCGCCGACGCTGCCGTCGGCGTTTTGCATCGACTTTGCCCAGCGCTTCGCGCGCTCCGGCGTAAGCTCCGGCGCCTCGCCGTGCTCGTCGTCCCACTCTCCGCGCTCTTCGCGGCGCGGGCGGCCGGACGTCATGGCAAAGTCGACGTTGCCGCGATACTCCGCGCTGCGGCCGTAGTGCTCACGCTCACCGCGGCGGTCGTACTCGTCGCGGCGATAGTCGCGGTCACGGTCACGGTCGCGCTCGTCATGCTCGCGGCCGTTGTGCATCAGCATATACTTTGCAGCTCTCTTCACGTTGTTGCGCCTCCTTCCGTCGGTGCCGTGCCGTCAATCGCGGCGCGGCTGTAGTCCGGCGAGCAGGCCGGGCGGCCGAGCATCCTAAAGGCTCCGCCGGTAGCGCTTGTGGACACCACGGTGCTATACCGATGCCTTGTGCGTATGCCGCACGCAGTGACCTGCGCGCAGTTGGCGGTGGTCAGCGGATAGGTCTGGGTGCCGGTGCCGATGGTGATAACCACTGGCGCGGCTATCGTCGCGGCGGTCGGGATGCTCTGCGCGATGACAAGGCAGTACTTGCAGCCCGCCTCATATGCCCCCGCCGGGATGTTGACGGTGAGGGTGCCGTCCGCAAAGGTGACGCTCTGGGAGATTATCAGCCGCCGGCAGAGGCGGCAATTTGCTTTACAAGCCATTTTTGCTCTCCTTTCAGAGGCGGCGGCATCTGCCGCCGCCTCGATGTGTTATGCCGCGCAGCCTGCGCAGCCGCAGTTATAGCCGGTGCCGACGCAGTACGGATACGGTGCGGGGACCGTGTAGGCAGGGACGGGGGTGGGGCTAAGGCGGCGGATAAGCTCCGCGGTCTGAGCCTCCTGATTTGCCGCAATGTAGGCGTTCTGCTGCGCCTGAGATGCGGCAAATTTAAGGGTCTGGTTCTCGGCCTGCAGGCTTGCGATCTTGTCCTGCGTGAGAAAATCAAGAATCGCGCGGGTGTTGGCGTTGTTGTTGTCCAGCAGGTCGCGGGCTGCGCCGTTGATAGTCTGCTTGATCTCACACGCCTGCGTCGCAAGGTTGTAATTTGCGTCGCAGAATCCGCGCTCAAGCAGTCGCTGAGTCTCGCAGCAGCAGCTCTGCTGCTGTGCGGCGAGCGCCGCCATCTGAGACTGCACGCCGTTAAAGCCCTGCAGCATCGCGGTGTTGGCGTTGCCGAAGCCCTGCAGGAGGCTTGTGTTGACGGCGTAAAAGCCGTCGCAAAGGCCATCCTGCACGCCGCGGATGCCGCTCTCAAGGCCGTTAAGCGCGAAGCCGTCGGCGACAGCTGCGCGAGTATCAGCACCGCCGAGACCACCCGCAGACATGATGTAAGGCAGAGCGCTCATGCCGTCACCTCCCTGCCCATTGCGGGTGCCACCCCAGCCCCATCCAAAGATGATGGCGAGGATGATAACCGCCCAGAGTCCCTCGTTGCCGAAAAAACCTCCGGAGTTACCTCCGCTGTCCTGTCCGGCCATGTAGCCGGTCGCAAAATCGTCCATTTTGTGTGCTCCTCTCAAAATATTTGCACGGGGGCGCGCTCCCCGCTGCATACTCGGGGGCGGTTTTTGTCAAGATCCGCGCAAAACTGAGAGGGGAGTATCAGCGGCCGAGGCCGAGTCCCTGCATTATCTGGGAGACGTCAAGCCCGCGCTCCCGCGCCATGTTGGTGGCTATCTGCTGCAGCTGTTGCGGGCTTTTGCCGTTGATAATCTGCAGCGCCTGTGCAATCTGCGGGCTGCTGCCCGCCATCTGCTGCATAAGCTGCACCGGGTTTCCGCCGCGCCGGAACGCGGCGAAGATCTGCCCCGCGGGCGAGGCCATAAGTCCCTGCAGCATCTGTACCGGGTTATTTGTCATCGGTCTTGCCTCCCTTGCCCTTGCGCATAAGCTCCTCGCGCAGCGCGTTGAGATCGTCCATCGTCGCATACTGCGGCGCGGGCGCTGCCGGCTCCGGCGCGCGGACCGCGAAGTCAAAGAGGTCGCACGCGCCGGTGTTGGGGTTAAAGCGCTTAAGATAGATTACGCCGTGGCCGAGATCCGGCATAAGCGTGCCGGGGCCGCCAAAATCCACCTGCGCCGCGACCGCTTCCTCGCGCCCCGTCACGGGGCGCACGCCGAAGCTCGGCACCTGCGGTGCGGGCGCCGCCTGCGGCTGCTGCATATATTGCGTCCCCATCGGGGACAGGGGCGAGTAGTTGCCGTATACCGGCGCCGCCGGCATTGGGCTGCTATATGTCATGGCTTTTGCCCTCCCTTGATATCTTGCCCCCATCATACCACCTCCATGCGAAAGCGCCACCGCAAAAGCGCGCCAATTTTGCGCCGTTTTTTGGGTGGGGTATAAAAAAAGAAAGCCGGGGGCAAATGCCCCCGGCTTGGTTATTGCTTTATGATTTTGTGCACCCACGGCAGCCCGCTCCAGCAGGCGTTGAGCTTGTGCATCCCCTCGTTATACCTTCGCGCGGCCGTGCGGGTAGATATCAGCAGCCGCTCCGCGGCGCTCTCGTTTGTCTCGTCCTCCCGCTCCCGGAGCCGGATCAGCTCCCACTCCGGCGCGGTGAGATTTGCCCGTCGCACCGCGAAGTCCACAAGCGGCGCGTCCGGGTATTGCAGCATTGCTCTGATCTCTCGCGGCTCCACGGGTGCCTCCTTACTGCTTGGCCTTGTTGATAAGGCTCTCGCCCACGCCGAGGATTATCGCCTCGATGTCCGCGCCTGCGCCGTTGATGAGGTTAATCGTCGACGGCAGCATTTTGCGCTTTGTCTCGGCTATCAGCATATCGCGCAGACTCGCTATCTCCTCCTGCGTCAGCTTGCCGTCGGCCGCGGCCTCCTTAAGCGGATTTACTACGGTCTGCTGCAGCTCGCCGACTGTGGTCTTTGCCGCCTCGGTCAGCGAGCGCAGCGCCTCGGCGACGTTTGCGGTCTCCGCGCGCTTGGATGCAAGCGCCGTGAGGTATGTACCCAGTACGCCGATAAGCATCAGCAGCAGCGCCGCCGTGATTTTTACGATGTTCTCGATGATGATGTCTGCCATTTTTTATTCTCCTTTCATTTTTTGCGCCCCGCGCGGGGCGCGGTTTTGCCTCTTAAAGCCCGATCTGGCTCAGCGCAAAGGCAAGCAGCCCGCCGAGCACCGCCCAGATCCCTTTGTCTACGATTGCCTCCCATCTCTTGCCGGGCTTGTCTTTAAGCGTCTGCAGCCCGGTCTTGATCTCGCTCAGGGATGTCTCGATCGTTGCCTGCTTTGTGGCCAGCACCCGCACCGAGGTTGTCAGCTCCACGAGTGCCTCCTGATTTTTGGCGAGCTCGTCGATGCGGTGTGTGTTGGATCTGCACCGCGCGTCCGTGTCCGCCTGTTTTATGGCAAGCTCCTCTATCGTGGGTATACTCATGCTTTTAACCTCCTATCAGCCGCACCCAAGTTTGAGCGCCTATGATGCCGTCCTGCTGCAAGCCGGATGCCCACTGAAAAGCGATGATTGCATTATAGGTGTCCTGCCCTATCTCACCGTCTGCACCACACCTGCCGCAGGAGTAGCCGCGCCCGATGAGAAGCAGCTGCGCCGAGCGGACGCACTCACCCTTGTCACCATAGCGCAGCAGCGGCAGGCCGGTAACGGTCAGCGTTGAGGCGGTCGCCTGTGTGGTGGTCTGTGCGGGCTGTGCTGGAGTGGCAGTAGCCTCGTAGCTTATCCAGCGGGGCTTACCCCACAGACCCCAGCCGCGCCCCGCAAGCTTGGTTTTCACAACGCCCTTCGCGTGGCCGGTTGCCTCTACGACATAACCGTCGCCGATGTATACGCCGACGTGGGACATGTCGCGCATAAACACGCACACGCCCGGCATGTCAGGCATGGTGTCGATGCTGCCGCTTTCGGAGCAGGCCATAAACAGCCCACTTACCGCGACGTCCTGCGCCGCCTTGTATATAGGCTCGCCGTCCGGAGCGTCGCACCAAAGGTAGCCCTTTATAAGGCCGACGCAGTCGTGCACCTTCTGGCCAAACTGCGCCGGGAAATCTCCGGCTGTGTAATAATTGGGGTACTGCTGCCGCTTGGCTGCGAGCAGTCCGGCATTCGCCGTCTGCCCGAAGGTGCCCCACCAGTAGGGCTTGCCCAACTGTGCTTTTGCATATTCTACAAGTCCTTGCCCGGTTTTACTCATCGTTACCTCCTATTCCGTAGCGCTCATACAGCGCCTTGATTGCAGCATTGCGCAGTAGTCTCTTGCGCTGCGTTGCTTCCGCGTATGTGTGCGATACGTTTATTTTTGTCATATCTAACCTCCCAACGGCGAATTGCCCAGGTACGCCTCGGCAGGCTTTTTGCCGACGTAGGGCGTCGCCGGAGTAAGCACGCCATTGATGCGTATCATCGCGGCACTGCCCTGCACGGCCAGACTCTGTGCCGCGCCGGTAAGCTCTATACCGTTCTGCAGCACCGTGCCGCCCGCTGTAGCGTAGAAATACATCTGATACGCGCTACCGTACGAGCTGTTTTTCTTAAACGACAGCGCGAAGCTCAGGGCAGTGCCCGATTTGGGCACCGGCACTTTCGTTCCCGCGCCCTCCCATACCGTGGCGTAAGACTGACCGGCGACCGACGTGCCCGTCACGCTCACGCTTGCGGAGGCTGTCCCGTCGATGCAGACGTCGCCGAAGGTGTTGACGCTGTACGTCCCCGTGCGCTGCGCCATCTTGACCTCCACGCGCGTTATCCATGCGTACCACGTGCCGTTTTCTTTCGCGGCGGCATAGGTCAGTCTTACGCCGAAATTGCCGCCCGTGAGCTCGTAGGAGCCTGTGTAGGTCTTCGCCATGTCTCAGCCCTCTATCAGATAAAAAAGCTCGTTGTCGGCGATATTCGAGGGCATGGACGTCCCGTAGTGTACGCCGTCGACCAGCTTGTACCGCGTCCCGGCCATCGCCGCGTTTAGCGCGTCCGCAGTAATAATTGTGGCCGCATCGGCAAAGCCGCGCACAATGTCGGTAATGCCGCTGCTGCCGAGTGCCACGACGCAAAGCTCCATCTCGTAGGTCGCAGCGCCGCCCTCGTTTACCGCGCCCTGTGTGAGCGCTGAGAAGCCCGTAAGCGATGCCGCGTAGTCCACCGTCCACGCAAACTGCGCGAAGCTGGAGGCCGTGGAGGCTTTACTGCTGTCAATCGTGCCCTTGATCCGCGCGTAGCCGCTTGTTCCGGTCACGCTCACGGTCTCGGTCGTGAGTATCTCTATAAGGCGTCCGGCCTCCACAAAGAGGCCAGCCCCGATATTGAGAGTGCTGCCAGACTTGCTGATGCCGCAGCCGTACAGCTTGCCATCGCGCAGAAGCCGCTGGAATATGGCTCCGTGCGCGATCGCGGGGACCTTTTGCCCCGGGAATGTAATGGGTTTTATCATGTTGTGCCTCCTTTATTTCGTCGCAGTATTGCCTTATCACGCAGTTCTGCGCCACATATATACCGCCAAATAAGGCGGCATATTGTTGTGGGCTTCTCCGCCGCCGACGCTTTCCGTCTTACACATTTCTGCGCCCCAAGTCTTTGTAGTGCCCGAATTTGTTGGATAACCTATAGCCGCATCACCATATTCTCCGCTTGCATTTGGATAAGCAATCTTATGTCTGTGCGCTGGCATTTCATTTTCTGTCAGGACGTGAGATCCTTCGCCGCCTATAGAACCGCTTGCATAAGTATCACCCGCCGCCAACAGAAACACATCTTTGATTTGCTCCCATGCCCCGAATCCAAACAGCGTACTTGGGTTTGTGGCCGCTGTTGAAATATAGATCGCTCCGACAGGGTACACGGATTGCAGCGACATACCCGCACCGCCTCCGGATGTTCTTGTGCTTGATGCGCTCAGGCTCTTTTTTACTTTTTGCTGTATCGTCGTTGCAAGCTCGCCGCAGCGGTACAGGTATCTGCCGTCGCCGCTTTTAAGCGTGATCCCCGTGATCCGCGTCGCAAACACCGCGCCGTGCAGCCGCAGCCGCACCCGGTCATACAGCTCATACCGGCGTGACGAGTAAAACTCTATCTTGTAGCTGTTCGCGTTCGCCGCGAACACCTCCGCCGCCTTGTCGGCAGGAGTCTCGTCCGCCTTGCAGGTGACATATGCCCACTTGCCCTCCGCCCGGTCGGTGGGGGCTGTCTCCGTTATCTCTCCGGCAGCGGAGAGATAGAACGTGTGCGCGGCGTACTCGGTCGGCGCGTCCTTGTCGGCGTCCTCCGCCTTTTCCTGCGCCTGCAGCACCGTTACCTTGGCCGTCGTGTCCGCGCTGTAGCTCTCGGTCTCAAGCTGCGCGCGGCCGTCGGTAAAAAGTATGTTGTGCTCCGTGCCGGTTCCCGTGGAGATATCGACGGCGAGCTTGTCGCCGTCGATGCCGAAGCGGATGCGGACGCCTGCCGCCCGCGCCGTGGTGATGATGTCGGAGAGCTTGTAGAGTTTGGTGTCGTCAAGCTCCGGCGCGGTCAGCGGTGTGGTGTCCGTGTTTGTGATTTGCAGATACGGCACCTTGTATGCCGTATCCGCGCAGTTGAGATAGTCCCGCTCAAGCGCGGCCTTGATAAACGCCCCATAGGTTGTCTCCGGCGCGTCCGGCCATATCGCCTGCCGGTCAAAGGCCGTCGCGGGGTCGGCGAGCGTGGCGGTAAACTGGTTGTTGCTCGGCGTAGCCTGCGCTATGCGATAGATCTGCCCGAGGACGTACACCCAGTTGCCGGTATGCTCCGCCGGTGCGTACTCCGCAAGCGCAAGCTGACCCGTGTCCCCGTCGGCGGACGCGACCGGCAGCGACCAGCTTTCCGCCGTCCCCATCAGCACCGTCTTAAAGTCGGAGCTGCGTTTTATATATGCCTTCATTCGCGCCCCCCTTATACAGTGCGGTAATAAAAATACGCCTTGGCGGATATCGTCCCGCTCATCGCCGCCGCGCTTATCCGCAGTATGCAGGGCTCGGTCAACGGCACCGCGAAAAATGGCTCCGCGTCCGCCGCTATGTCTACCTTGTCGATGAGGTCGGTCTCCGTCCTGTCTGCGGATATCTTGCGTGCGTAGCTGTCCTCCCGCTCGGTGGATACCTCGATCGTGTCGCCCGCGGCAAACTCCCCGCTTATGGCGAGCTTGCCGTAAAGCGTTTCGCTAACCAGCCCCGTCAGCGTCAGCACGGGGTCGGTTATCGCCCCCTTGTACTCTATTGCAAGCGCCGCCGGGTCGTGCCCCGCCGCGCTCACCTCCACGGCATACGCTCCCGCGCCGGAGGCTGCGTATACAAGCGTATCGCTGTAGGTGTACTCGTACTGCATCACCTCGCCGCCCTCGTCCTCAAAATTTAGGACGAGCGGTGCCGGCGTGTACCATGGTGTCAGGCACACAAACGCCGCCGGGATCTCCATCCACGTCCCGCTTGTTATCTCCGTTTTCGTGAGATAGGACAGCTCCACGCGCCGATAATATTCAACGTTGAGCGGTTTGTAGACCAGATATAAGGTCTCGGCGCGCAGCGCCCAGTCTGCGAAATCCTTGTATTTTTCGTATGCCCCGCGCATAAACGTAAGGCTGCACGGTATCACGCCCTGCGGCTGTTTCTCCTCGACGCGGCGGAAAAAGCCCGCGCCGAGGTCGGCGTAGCTGTTGCCGTAGCTTACGCCGAGCCCCGCGGGGTCGGTGAGAAATATCCCGTCCTCGCCGTTGAGCGGCTTCCGCTCGCCCAGCTCGTTCTCAAGATAAAATTTTCTCAAATTTCCGCCCCCATTCGCGCCGAAAAGCGGTTGTAGATGTAGTCGATTGTCGCCTCGTCGACGGTCTGTGGATAAAGGTTGACCGTGGTGGACGCGCCGCCCGTTCTGCCGCCGCTGCGGTAGTCCGCCGCGTCGTCCGCCGGGAGCACCATCTCCCCCTTGTGCAGCACCGCGATATAGTCGTCATACGGCACATAGTCAAGGCCCGTTTTGTGGCTGCCGTCCACGTTAAAGCCGCCGCCGCTTACGCCCGGCAGCGTCAGCGTCCCGCTGTTGATGCCGCTTTGCAGCGCCGCGAGGATGTTTTGTCCCATCTCTTTCATCGTGTCGTACAGCGGCCCGGCCTGCGCCTCAAGCCCCGCGAGGTAGCTGTCGATGTTGGCCTCCGCCGTCTCATACATCTCGGAGGTCTTGTCCAACTCCTTGGCGGCGTCCGCTATGTTCCGCATCGCCTCATCGATCTCTCCGCTTGACTGGGCAATTGCGTCCGAGGCTTCGGCGGCGGCCTGCGCCTGTGCTTCCTGCGCCGCCTGGTAGTTGCTGTTAAGGTCGTTAAGCAGCTGCAAGCTCTCCTCGCTGCCCGTGCCGAGGCTGTCCATGTCGTCAAGGATAGATTGCAGATATGCCGCGCCCTCCGTGCCCATCGAGGCCAGCGCCTGCAGCAGCCCGTCGTCAATGCCGAGCTCCGCCGCGCGCTTCATATTTTCCCCGAAATTTGTCCAGTACTGCTCTTGGCTCTGGAGTGATGATATCATGTCCGCCGTGCTTGTGTGTACAAGCTCCGGTGCCGTCTCAAAAAGTCCAAAGGTGCTCGCGTAGGTCTCGCGCAGCTTCTCATAGCGCTCCTGCTGCTTCTGCAGCAGCTCCGTCACTCCGCCCATGACCTCCTGATACTTTGCCTCCTGTTCCGCCGCCAGCGCAACGGCAGCGGTGTTTTCGTCCACCGCCACGGTCACCCCGGTCTGCTCCGAGGCGTAGTCTGCCATCCCGCTTTCAAGTGTTTTAATCACTTCAAGATTTGCAAAGTATTCGCGGCGCAGTGCCGTTGAGCCCGGATTTTGCCCCATTTGGATTTCAAGCTCTTCTTTTTTGCGCTTGCATTTTTCAAGTTCGGCGGCGGCCTCCGCCATTGTATCCGTTGCCGGCATCATAGCGTCGACGTATGCACTCCACTCTTTTTTGCTTGCCGATGCTGCTGTAGTAACTCCCGTTGTTATCAGCCCTATCGCCGCGCCCACGGCCGCCAGAGGGCCAAGCGCCGCGAGAGACGTGATGCCGATAGCATTAAAGGCCGTTGCCGCCGTCTTGAGCGCAACATATGCGGACGCTGCCCCCGTGATGCCCACGGTTATGGATCCGAGTGCGCTCACAAGACCGGGCGCGGTCTCCGCCGCGTCCGTCAGCGCCTGCGCGAGGTCGTTAACCATGTCCGCGCCGCCCTGTATCTGCGGCCCGAATGCGTCGCCTATGGCAATGCCGAGGTTGTTGATGGATTCGCGCGCCGCGCTTATCCTGTGCTCGGTGTTGCCGTATACGGCGTTTGCTTCGTTTGCGAGTGCGACATTTTCCGCCCACGCGCTGTTGCTTGTCTCAAGCGCGTCGGTCATCATGTCCGACGCGAGCGAGAGAGAGCGCAGCATGTTGCTCTGGCGTATCCCGCTCAGGCCGAGATCGTCGAGGATTGCCGTCACGCTGCCGCCCTGGGCGGACAGCGCTGAAAGCCCCTGAATAAACGCGGTCAGCGCTCCTGCCGCGTCTGTGCGCCACGCCGTCGTAAACTCCTCCGCGCTCATGCCGGCGACGCGGGCGAAGGTCTCCAGCGTGTTCCCGCCGGAGCTTGCCGCGCGGTCTATGGCGTTGAGCGTCTGGGTCATGGCGGTGCCGCCGGCCTCCGCCTCTATGCCCACCGAGCTCATCGCCGTTGCGAGCGCAAGGATCTGCGCCTCGCTCATGCCGGCAAGCTTGCCCGCCGAGGCAAGCCGCGTCGCCATCTCCAAAATCTCGCTCTCGGTCGTGGCGAAATTGTTGCCGAGCGCCACGAGCGACGAGCCGAGCCGTGACGTCGCGTCCTCGCCGCTCCCCATGATGTTGGTAAGCCGAGCTATAGCCACTGCTGCCTCGTCGGCGGTGAGGTTGGTGCTCTCGCCGAGATCGAGCATCGTGCGCGTAAAGCTTGCGATATTCTCGGTGGCGACGCCGAGCTGCCCGGCGTTTTCGGCCACCGCCGCGATCGTGGTGGTGGAGACGCCCGTCTCCGCCGCCATGCGCTTGATCTCGTCGGATATCGCGGCAAGCTGCTCCGGCGTGCCGTCCACGGTCTTTCTTACTCCGGTAAAAGCGCTCTCAAACTCTATGCTGCTCTCCGCGGCGGCGGTCATGCCGTCGCCTATCGTGTGCAGCACGTCAAGCACCTTGTCCGCTGCCTGTAGCGTGGCCATTGTGTCGGCGTAGCGTTCAAGCGGGCCGGTCGCCTCCTCGGCGGCGGCGTTGTTATCCTCAAAGCCCTCGGTCAGCTGCTGCATTGCCTGCTCGGTCTCGTTGATTCGGGCGGTTACCTCCTCATACTGGCGGCGCGCTTTGAGCGTAACGGTCGATGTCTCGGTTGTAGCTTTTGCCGCATCCTCCATGTTCCGGTTGGCTTTTTCCTGCGCCTTGCGCAGCACTTCAACTTGTTTTTCAAGCTGCTCTTTGACTTTTTTATTTTTTTCTTCCGCCGTGGTTTGGGCGGTAAAGGCGCTTGTGGTGCTCTTCATCTGCGCGTCGAGCGCCTTGAGTGCCGCCGAGATGTTGTTTATCGACGCCCGGAATTTTGCCTCGCCGTCAATGCCTATTTTAGGGCCTATATTATCCGCCATTTATCCGCTCACCTCACCTTATGTCCGGGATTACGTCCTCGTCCGAGGTCGTGTACTTGGGGCTGTAGCCCTCGTGCTTTATCTGCTCCGCCGCGATAAGGCTCAAAAGCTCGCCGTATGGCGTGTCCAGAGTCTCCGCGTAGCTCAGCCCGATTTTCAATCCATACCAGATAAGCCACTCCGGGATTATTCCCCCGGAGTGGCTTCTGCGTTTTTTGATTTCGGCGGCTCGGCGTCGATGCTCGTCGCGCTGCTCTCCACCATCGCGCTCACGGCGGCGTTGAGCAGCTCCGCAACCTGCAGCCCCGGCACGCTGTCTAATATCTCGTCCTCGGTGAGGGGGGTGGGGGCGTCAAGCCCGCAGCGCTTAGCGTAGCGCGCCCCCGCGTCCATTTCCTGCGCCAGCAGCCACAGGCGCGCGTCTACGCTCTCCGCGCCCTCTCCGGCAAATGCAGCCTTGCCCATTGCTTCGAGCGAGCCAAAGCGCTCCACGGCCGCTCTGACGACGCGGACGCTGTAGCAGAGCGGATACTCCGCCCCGTCTATCTTAACGCTCGTCTGCCTCATCTGAGCGCCCTCATGCTGAGATATCGAGGCGGTCCTTTATGTATGCCTCGGCCTGCGCCTCGGTCGTAAAGGTGGCCTCCTTTTTCCATGCGTGCTTAGTGCTGTCGTCGCGCTGTATCGTGGCCGACAGCTCCGGCACCTGCCACTCTATGCTCTCGCCCTGCGTGGTCGCGGCGTCGGCGGGGATTGAAAACATTACCTTGGTCAGCACCACCGCGCGCCATCTGAGCGCCCCGCTCACCTGCTTTTTGATGATAAAGCCGACGCCGACATTGGGCGTCACCTGATCATCGTCATAGATAAGCTCCTTTACGCTCTCGTCGGTGACGTTGGTGACGGTGCCGATCGCCTCCTCCTTGAGACCGAGTATCGCCTTGCTTATCTCCTGGCTCAGCTCGTCCGGCTTGAGGGTCAGCGTGCCGCCCGCGAAGAGGCGCTCCGCCTCCGCTATCGCGTTGTCGGCGTAGAGGTTGTTGTCGCCGGTGTCGCTTATCTCTATGCCGATCTCGGTCAGCTTGCCCATCACGCCGCCCGCCGTGTAGGTCACGGTGGTGCCGCTGTTGCCGTATATGCCGTAATGCGGCTTGCTTACGCCTATAGTTGCCATTTGATATCCTCCTACTTCATAATTTTTTTGATTTCATCGTCAAGGGTCTTTTCCATCGCCTTCTCCGCCGCTTTCTTCGCGGCTTTTATGCCGGGGCGGATAAACGGCGTTTTTATCAGGGCAACGCTCCCGCTCTCCGCTGCGCGGGCTATGAGCGCGTTCGGCTGCCCTCCGGGGTATTTCCGGGTTTTGACGGCGTTATAGCCGTCAAAACCGAGTTTTGTGTTGATGTAGCCGCTGTCGTCTTGCATCGTGCTAAGGCCGAGGCTCTCTATAAGTCCCTGCTTTTGTGTTACGCTTATCGCGCTCGGCTCGCGGGTGCGGTACGCCTTAAGCGCCTCCGCGTCGGATACGGCGGGCAGCGCCGCAACGTTTGCCGCCACGCTGTCCGCTATCACCTTCGCGCCGTCGTACACGGCGCGCTTTATAATGTCCTTTTGATTTTTGCCGAGCTTGGCAATTTTGTCCTCGTAGGCCTTAAGGCCGGGGAAGCTTATCTTTGCCATCAGCAAAGCACCTCCCACACCCACTCGTAGTGCCGGAAGCCGGTGTCCGGCTCGTACTGGATCGTGTTGAGGTACCACGCTATCCCGCTCTCGGTCATGGATTTTTCAAACGCCGCCGCCCACGGGTCGGAGTCGAGCTTTGTAAAAAGGTCCGTCGTGCCGCGCATTGCCCGCTCCGCTATGCCGCCCTCGGCATAGAGGGCGTTGTTGCCCTCCTCCTGCCAGACAAAATAACGGTCGGAGCGGAGTCGGGCGTGGTGGCTCACGGCGTCCGTTACGCGCGTATGCGCCTCGCGTATGGTGTCCTCCCAGCTCATCCGCTCACCCCCTGCGTGTATACCGCAAGCTCAAGGTCCAGCGCCGGCGGCATTCCCTCCGTCACGGCCTGTACCTTGTTGATGCGGTAGGTCTCGCCGTCCTCTGTCTCGGCTATGTCCTGGCTCGTGATTTTCACGCTGCGCGGCACCCGCACCACGCGCTGCACCTGTATCTGGTTTTGCTCGGCCATGTAGTACCGTTGTATGCCAAGGCGGCGCTCCTCATAGGGCAGCGCCGCCTTGAATGTTTTTTTGATCTCCGGCGTATAGCCGGGCTGTGCCGCATCCTCCGTGGCGTAGATTTTTACGACGCCGTCGCAAAAGCTCCGGCTGATTTTGCCGTTTGGCTTGTCCGGTACTCTAAGCATATCGCGCCACCGTCACCTCGTGCTGCATGGCAAGGATCGCCGAAGCGTAGTTTGCCTCAAACACCTCCAGCGCGTTGTCCCTGCCGTAGCGCACATAGTCAAGCAGGAGCTGGCGGGGGAGCCCGTCGGCGGTGTAGTCCGCGGGCTCGCCCCTTTTTCCGTCCAGATACGCAATGCCGTTGCCGATGAGGGTCAGCAGCTTTTTGTCCGTGCCCTCGTCCTCCCATGTGATATCGCAGTAATTGCGCACATCCTCAAAGAGGCCGTCCGGCAAGTCGTCCCGCGCCGCCATATCAGGACTTGGTTACGGTGACGGTGTAGGTCTTGGTGGTGCTGCCGTCCTCGGCCGTCACCTCCACCTTGACGGTGTTGCTGCCGGACTGCCATGTCGCCGCGCTGCCGTTGTTGATCTCGGTGTTGTTCGCGGTGATCTTAACGCTTGCGCCCGCGTCTGCCGGGGTTGCGGTCACGGTGTTGGTAGCCGCCGTGGTGCTCGCGGTGTAGGATACGGTCGCCGCCGCAAAGGCCGGACTGAGGGCCGCGCTGCCGAGGCTCAGGGCGGACAGGGTGGCGTCGGTGCTCTTGTTGCGTCCGTCAACCTGTACCACCTTGTAGGTGAGAGGCGCAAGGCCGGAGATGTCCAGGCGCATGAAAGCGTTGTTGTCCTTGGGCATGCCGTTAGCGTAGAGCTTTATGAGGTATATGCGCTTGTCCTCCAAAAACTTCGCGTGGTCGCTGTACTCGATGTTGCCCGCGAGGTTGGAGCCGGCCGCCGCGAAGTAGCGGCGTGCGATGCCGATGACGGCCTCGCCGCGGGTCTTGAGCGCTGCGGTGGGGATCACGGTCATCGGATAGGGCAGCACGTCGTTGCGGTAGGTGCCGTCCGGCGCCATCACGGTGGTGGCCGGCATGACCTTTTCAAAGTAGTCCTGCGGGTTCACGAGCAGGATCACGTCGTTCACCGGGCGGGTCTTGCCGTTTTCGTCGAGCGCAAGCAGGCTTATCAGCTTGCCGACGGTTTCGGGCGAGAGGTCGCCGACCTTGACGGCGTTTTTCTTGGGGTAAACCCCGGAGGTGACGGTGACGCCCGCGCCGACCTGACGGGTCATGCCTATGGGCTTGCCGTCGCCGTCGCCGTCTACGATGCCGTACTCAAGGCCGTTTGCCAGTGCCTCATACAGCACCTCGCGGACGTAGCGGTCGAGCCACTGCGGGCCGAGGTCGAGCATTGCCTTGCACACCGGCAAAAATGCGGAGAGCTTGAGCAGGGTGGTGTCGACCTCCTTAAAGCCGGAGGTGAGCTCCTTTACGATTTCGTCGCAAAGTTCGCCCCATGCCGCTTCCTGGTAGCCGTTGGTGTTCATCAGCATCCGGATCGCGCCGTTGGTGGCCGCAAAGTCGATGCGGCTCAAAAGCGGGTGGTTGCTGCGCAGATCCTCAAAGACGGAGTCGATAACGGTCTCCGGCATGACGACGTCGAGGCTCGTCATGGCCTGTCTCGCGTCCTTCGCTTTCATGGCGGCACCGAGTGCCTGGTAGTACTTCTTCTCTTCGCTCGTGAGCTGGCGGCAGCCGCGGGCGGTCAGCACGCGGGTGTCAAGCTCCTCGCGCAGCCCGTTAAGCTCCTGCTCATACTCGGTGCGGATGCCCTCGCCGATGCTCTGAATCATCTGCTCAAAAGTCTTGGTGAAGTCCTCCTGATTGTTGTCCTTCAGCGCCTGCATAAGCTGGGCGCGCAGCTCCTCTCTGGTGGGGCCGTTGTTGTTTTTCATGTTTTGTCCTCCTTTTAGGCATTAAAAATCCCGGCCAGCATCTCCATGATGCTGCTTCCGGGTTCGGGGTCGGTATTTGTTTTTTTCTGCTTCGGCTGTGTCAGTCTCTGGATCATCTGTCGGCGCGCGCTCTGCGCCGGGCCGCCGCTGTCGTCCTTTATCAGCGCCGTTGCTATTCCAAGCTCAAGCGCCGATTCCGGCGTCAGCCATGTCTCCTCGTGCATCAGCTCAAGCACCTTGTCCCGCTCCATGCCGGCACGCTCCACAAAGGCGTTAACGCCGATGTCGGTCAGGCTTTCGATCTGATCTGCCGCGCGGCGCAGCTCGTCGGCGTACCCGCTCGCGCTTGTCCATGCCTCGTGCAGGTAGTACGCCGAGAGCGTCGAGGCGTAGCGTTCATCGCCCGCCAGAAAAGGGTACAGCGCCGCCGAGGCCACAAAGCCCACGCCGTAGGTTCTCACCTTGGCCGTATGCTGTCTCAGTGCGTTGTATATGCCCCAGCCCGCCGCGACGCTGCCGCCGTAGCTGTCGATGTACACGTCGATTTCCTGCGTGTCCAGCCCCTGTATCGCGTCTACGACGCTTTTCGGGCTGGTTTCGTCGCTCCACCACTGCTCATCGACTACGTCGCCGAAGATGTATATCTCGACCTTGCTGCCCGCGGCCTGCTGGCGGATGTTGAAAACTCCTTTATTCTCCATTGCCTTCTCCTCCTTTCCCGTCTCCGTTCAGCAGTTCCTCCACAAGCCCGATATTTTTGGTCATGTAGTGTTTGTCCGCCCACGGTTCGTTAATTGTCGCCTGCCCCGCCGCTCTGAGCACGTCGTTGAGCGAGAACGCCCCGCTGCCCACCAGCTTTTCGATATTTGCGGCATTTGCAAACAGGTCGAAGTGTATTATCGCGGATGAGTCCACCCGCAGATAGTCGCCCCGGCTCCATCCGTCGTAGCCGTAGCGCTTGCGTGTGCCCTCCTCCGATAGCTGGTCACATATCGGGTCTATGCAGCCCGTCAAAAAGCGCTGCTGCGCGTCCTTTACTCCCTCCACCGTGCCGTTTACAAGCACGGCGGGGATGCCGAAGCCCCGCGCCGTAAAGTCGAAAATGTCCTCTATCAGCTTTTTCGCCTCGCGGGAGCGGTCGGTGCTCTTGGACTTCTGCCCGGCGGCCGCGTCCTCGTAGTCGTAGCCGTCAAAAACCGGCAGCACCGCCGAGGGGCTCTCCAAAAACGGGCGGATCTGGTTCGTCAAGACCTTCTGGAAAGTTTCCTGCCAGTTTTCGCCGTTCTGGGCGATTTGCCCGACCTTGACCTTCCAGTGCTGCCCGTTCTCCCATGCGTAGGATTTCATCGCGGCCTGCGCAAGGCGGACATAGCTTGCAGACATCGCGTCGACAACGGGCTTCATGTCGACGTGGTTTAGCCGTAGGTGCATCACGTCCCGCTCCCGGAATGTCTTGTCGTAGCTCTTGTTTCCGAGCATTACGCCGCGGTACTCGTTCTCTCTGTCGCCGTTGTCCTCCGGCTCCATCCAGTCGTCGGCCACCGCTATGGTGTCATGGCCGTTGCGTTTCCCGGTGCCGATTATCAGCGCCTCGTTGTCCTGGTACAGCCGCGCGGCCAGCTTGTGGAAAAATGCCGTCGCGCTCTGGTTTGTGTTTGGCTCTACATTCCACATGTAGTACTCGCGCCCGCGTTCCTCCTGCCCCGCGCGGTAGGTCTTTACCTCGCAGCGGCCGAGCGCGGATGCCACCATGTTGGCGCACACCCAAAAGCTCAGCTCTCGGATCTGGTACTCCTGCGCCGCGGCCTCAAGCTCCGTGCAGCTTATCTCCGCATAGCCGGTTTGTCCGCTCCCGCCGCTCTTCGGCCGTAGCCACTTAAAAAAATCAAGTCCTATGTTGCATCACCCCTAAAAAGATATAGCGCCGATTGGCGGCGCCTGCAGCGGCAGCCCGGTGCCTAGCGTCTGCTCCGTGGTCATTGATGCCACAAGCGCCATAAAAGGGTCTGTCTTGCGGCTCTTCGCTTCGATCTTGGCGTAGTAAAAATTTCCCGTGTCCGTGCCCTGCTTTTTCCCGCTCCTGCATTTTTTTGTGTTGTTCACCGCCCACCGCAGTGGCGGGCAGTCTCCCCATGTAAAGCGCTGTCGGCTGAAGCACTCGTCAATTACCGGGATTATCTGCGCGATGTCGCTCGGCCGGACGAGCTTAACACGGCTCTTGTCCGCGGCGTCAAAGCCCGCCCTGCCCATTGCCTCCGCCACAAGCGTCCACCTGTAGTGGTCCATCGCAAGCATGCGCACGTTGTATCGCCGCGCCGCGTCCATGATGTATTGGCCGAGCAGTTCCGGCTTTATGCTCACATCGTCTATACAGGTGATAAGCCCCCGCTCCGCCCAGTCGCGCCACGGTGCCTGCACCCGCGTCAGCGTTTTGCTCTGCAAACACAGCCAAGAGTGGTTAACGTCGTAGCGCTCCTCGCCGCGACGGAAATGGAGGTTGACGCTTGCCCAGTCGCTCAGCTCCGCATAGTCGATGCCCGCCGTGCAGCTCCACCCGCTCAGGTCGGGCAGCTCGCGGTTTGTCGCCTTGACGTTTGCGTAGTCGGTTACGAGGGTGTCGCTAAATCCCTTGCGTATTCCCATGCGCTTTGTCAAAAAGTCGCCGTTGCGCTCGGGGTACTGCTGCCAGTCCTCATACTCCTCCTGCGTCTCGCGCTGCATCGTCGGCATGTACACAATCGACGGGTTGGCCTTCGGCCAGTTCGCCGGGTCGTGTACCTCCTTCTCGCTGCCGAGGCGGCAGATAAAGGGCAAAAAGCCGTTGTCCGGCTCGCCCTCAAAAAGTATCCGCATGCCGTTGTTGATGTAGTCATCAAGCGGGCCGTCGGATACGTCGCCGTTGGATGTAAAAATGCCGACGCGCGGCTGTTCCTTCTTGCCGAGCGACGACATAAAAACCTTGATATTCAGATAGTTCTCGTAGATGTGGACCTCGTTAAAAATTATCGCACCGCTTCGCATACCGTCGCGGCTCTTGGGGTTGTTCGTCCTGCCCCTGATAACGCCCTTGTTTGCCCGCCCTTGTACAAGCTGCTTTGTGTGGTAGTAGTGTTTTTTGAGCTTGCCCTCGGTTTTCGGTGTCTCTAAAACCTCCACAATGTCAAGCACCGGGCGCATCGCCTGTTCCTCGTTGTTGGCGCAGATGTCAACGTCGTAGTTTTTTGCGGGGTTGTACGGGGAGACCATGCAAAAAGCCGTGAAAGCTATAAAGCCGTCCTTACCGGCGCCGCGGCCGAGCATCGTAAAAATCGTTTTCCACCGCGGCACGCCCGGCGCGGAGAACGTGCAGAGCCAGAGCGCCGTCAGCGCTTTTTCCCACGCAAAGAGTTTGAATGGGAAATACCGTGCAAGGCTCATGTATCGGCCGTAAAGCTCATCGTCAAAAATCAGCTCCTCGGTGTTGAAAACCTGTCGAAGATAAGCGGCGAGGGCGTGCAGCTCGCGCCCGGCTCTCGGCTCGTCCCGCTCGATGCTCTCGATGTAGGCGAGCACGTCCGCCGGGATTTTACAGCTCATCGTCGTCCTGCATCGGCGCGGCTCCCGCTCCGGATATCTCCTTAAAGCCGAGCGCCGTGTATATCTGCAGCATCTGGCGGGAGACCATCACACCGAGCGAAACGCTCCGGTTCTCTACGTTCATCCCGCGCTTCTGATCCCAGATTGTTACGCCGTTTTCTTCGACGTCGGCGCGGAGCTGCTGCTGCTGTACCCACAGCGTCATATACTCGTCAACGAGGCCGCGGTACATCGGCTCGATGAGCCCCCGGCTTTCAAGGTTGTCCAGCAGCCCTCGCCGCATTTCGCGGTATCGCTTTGTGTTTTCCCATCTGACCGGTTTCTTGCTCACTGTCTCACTCCTTATCCGCGTCTATGCTTTCTCCCGCGTGTGCATACGGCATAAACCACGCAATAGCATTTTCCTTCTCGATATGCTCAGTCATGGTCGGCCTCCTCTCACATATAAGGCAACGGAGTTTTAGGGATGTATGAGCGTAACGGTTGTATCGTCATCTGAATTGCTGTAGGAGACTCCTCATACCCCAACTCATTCATCATTGCTATACTGTTTTCCCCTATGACAAGGATTGATGCGACATCTATATTTCCATGTCCACAACAAGAATTAACCGTATGCACTCCATTGCTGTATAGCCATAGCAGCTCATTTTCGAGACACATATCACAGCACCAACCATATCTGGTTTCTACGCAGCATTTGTATTCGCCGATTTTGGAATCTTGACATTTAATGTTAAGTTCCTCCATCAATCTTTTATTTTCCTTCGAAAACATTAAAAAGTCACTTTGCTTCAGATTACTGTTCACCTCGTCCCTCCTCCGGTGGTTCAGGAAGCGGCATTCGGTGAGTGACTTCTGGCTCCGGCAGCTTGTCTCTGACGCTGATCCAGCCCACCGGCTCCACGTCCGGCAACGGGCAATCATCGTAAAACTTGTCCTGTGGATTGCTTTCACGGTTCGCTCCGCGCTTGCAACGATGCTTTTTGTGGTCGTAGTCGGCACACTCTCCGCAGTAGGTTATTCCTTTCATTCCGCGTCACCGTCCTCTCTTTCGCCCCTGCTGCAAAAATCATTTTCGCCAGTTAATTCGCTTGTTATCGTTCCGTTAAATTCGGTTTTACGTTTTTTGCACTCCGCGATACAAATGCGGTCGGCAGCGTAGATGGTATCACCGCCCCAGTGCTTACAGTCTTTACACCGCACCACAGGTGCGGCGTTCTCGTCCCCGCACCGTCTGTTCCATGCCTCGGCAGCTCTTTCCGGGAGCTCGTATTCGGACACTTTCGCGCCGCAAGTCTCGCATATTACCTTCCACCGTGTGTGGCAGATAGCAATGTAGTCAATTTTTTGCAGGTGTACGCCGTAGTCGTCTGTGCCGCAAAACGGGCACGGCTTAAGTTCCGGCATTTTTTCTCCTCCTCAAATTTCAAGCCGCAGCTGTGCGGCGGCTTGCTCAATTCTGTTTTTCGCAATTTCAAAATATTCTGCATCCCGCTCGATGCCGATAAAGCTCCGCCCCTCAAGTATCGCGGCCTCGCCGGTGCTCCCGCTCCCCATAAAGCAGTCAAGCACCGTGCCTCCCGGCCTGCATGATACGCGGATAAGCCTCCGCAGTATCTTCACGGGCTTCTGGCAGGTGTGCAGCCTGCCGGTGCTCGGTATCGGCGGCTCGTGCCATATGTTGCAGTGCATATCATCGCAGCGGTGATAGTTCCGCAGCTCCTCGTAATCCCGCCGCAGCTCCTCGTAATCCAGCCGCAGCTCCTCGTAATCCCGCCGCAGCTCCTCGTAATCCTTGCCAAAGCCGAGCGGCCGGTACACGGTGTCCCATATTTCGCGGGTCGGTATCTCAAACTGTGAGTCGCAAAAGTAGTGCCGCAGCATATAAGGCTTCTTGCCGGTCATGTCGGTGTACTTCTTGGTCACGGTCTGCACCGTGATGCCGAGCCTGTCAAGCTCGCTTTTGTACCAGTCCTTGATAGGCTTGTAGCATTCGGGGTTGCTGTTGATGCGGTCCAAGCCGGTCGCTCTCCACGCCGCCCCGGCGGCTTTCGGCTCCTTGAAAAAGTGCAGGCAGTATTCGCACACGTTAAACCACGAGCGGAGGGCTGTGGTTCCTTCTGGGTCTCTCTGCTTCCAGCTCTGAGGGCGGTAGGTGTTGCCTTTATCCCAGATGCAAAAGCTCACAAGCACAAGGTCGGTTTTCTCCGCTATCTCGTGCAGCAGCTCCGCGATTTGAGCCATGTCGTTGTGCCAAAAGTACAGCACGCCGTTTGGCTTAAGTACCCTACCGCACTCGTTCAGCCACTCGATGCACCAGTCGGTGTAATTCTCGATTTTGTCCCACGCGGCTACAGTCTTTGAGCCCGCCCGCGTTTCCTGCACTCCGATGTTGTACGGTGGATCCGTGAGCACGAGGTCGACCGAGCCATCAGGCAGCGTTTTCAATTCTTCGAGCGCGTCCCCGCATTTCAGGTCTATCCCGTTCACGTTTTCCACCTCCGTTGTCTTGTTGTCGGTCGCGCGGTTTTTGTTATCAGTCCCGCCGTTCCCGTTATCAGCCGCGCTGGTCTCGTTGCCGGCTGAGTCATCGTTTCGTCCTCGTATCCGCCCGCTCTGGTCGGGCTGCGCGGGCGCGCGCACGAGGTTTTCTCTTTTGTCCTGCACCCACACGAGTTGGGCCCAGCGAGGCGGATTTGATTTTTTCGACCGGGGGTATCGCCCGGTCAGTCCCACCGCTCGGCCGATATCGGCGGCGCAGTCGGCGCGTATTGCCGCAGGCTCTCAGGATGCTCCGCCTCGTGGCACGCCTTGCATATCGCCTCAAGCTGCCGCTCGCCAGTATCCGGATCCCATATGCTGAGGGCGAGGTCTGGCCGGTCGCGCAGGTGCTTGATGTGATGCACTATCACCGCGCGGCTGTGTCGGTGTCGCTTTTCGCGGCACTCGCGGCACTCGCCGTGGTCAAGCCGCAGCACCTCCGCCCGCACCGTGCGCCACTCCGGCCACCAGTAAAACGCCTGCTCGCGCCCTTGCGCTATCAGCTCGCGGAGCTGGGCGAGGCGGCTATCGCTTATCATTGCCGTCCGCCGCTATCTCGTACAGCCACGCGGGTCGGGCGCATATATCGCACGGCTCGCGGTACTTTGTCCAGATCTTCCGCGGCTCGTACCCCGCGTCCCGGTAGTCGGCGCGGCAGCGAGCGCATAGCCGGCGGGTGTTGTCTGCTTTGCGCATGGCGCAGCCCTCCGAAAACATAAGGGCAGCGCCTGCATATCCGCCGCGCCGCCCTCGGTATAGCTCTTGATGCTGCCACTATACCACGGTTTGACGGTGCAATTATCCCAACTTGTCAAAAGCTGATATATCCCAGCTCCCGCGCGACGGCGGCGGTGATTGCGTTGAGCTTGCGATAGGCCGCGCTCTTGCTGAGATACAGCTCTTGCGCAGCACGCTCCACGGTGTAGCCACGGCGCCAGTATCGCAGACGCACGAGCCGCCGATCCTCCGGCGAGAGCCGGGAGAGCACAGCCCCCACAGCCGCGACCGAGCGCGTCAGATGCTCGATGTACTGATCGGACGCCATGCGCACGCCGATAAGCTCGGTCGGGCGGGAGTCGCCTCCATGCCCGCCGCCTGTCCCGCCGTACTTGGGAACGGCGCTTGGGATGCTCTGCGCGCGATAGTCCGCGAGGGCGCGGCGGTTGCTGTGATAGTCCGTGATCTGCAGCTCCACAAAGTCCCGCACACGGTTGCGTGCCTGCTTGCTGTAGCGTCTGCTCATCGCGATCCTCCTCCCGCGCGCTGACGCTCCCCGCCACCGGTACGCCGCTTGTAAACGGCTCGGCGTGGGGAAAACTCAAAGCGCGCAAAATATCCCGTCTGCCCGCACATGGCGCAGGTGCCGCGCTCCGTGGCGCTGCCCATGACCTCCACCGTGTAGTAATGCTCCGTTATTTTGCGCTCGCATCTTGCGCAGAGTCTCATCACCTGGCTCATTGCCGCCGCCCTCCTTGTTGTGGTCGTAAAATTTTACACATTTACAAGTACCTCCCCAAGCCCCACCGTTTTTGGGGCTTGGCTCACTCCTTTTTCGTCCGTCCGCGGCCTCGCCGGTCGCGGACATAGTGGAAGCACATATAACCGTAGCGGTTGTACTCCACGCGCACGAAGCGGTAGCCCTTGGGCGCTATCGGCGGTCGCTCCGGGCGGTAGTCGATGCGCGCCTCGGTCGGCTCCTCCTCCTCGGCGTGCCGCAGCTCGCCAAAGCGCTTGTAGCGGTGTCCGCCCTGCTCCTGCGTCCAGTGATCGAAGCAGTAGTAGGCGAGCGCCGTGTAGTCCTGCCCGCAGTCGATGCCGTTGTAAAAATTATGTTCACGCAGCGGCGTGACCGCAACGACTTCGCCGAGTCCCCACTTTGTGCGGATGATCTCCGGCGAGATGCCCTCGCATATCATGTGCATATGTATGCGGTTTGTGCTTTTGCCGCGCCCCATCACGATAAAGCCCCGCCCCTCCGGGCAGGCGCGCAGCAGGCGGCGGATGTAGTTGTCGCGCACGCGCCGCGCATCATCAAAGGTATGCAGCTCGTGCTCTATATCAAATGTAAGGGTCACATAGTAGCCGCGGGGGGTAAAGTTTGCGTTGACGTCGCGCGCGAAGCGCCGGCGGGCGATCTGGCGGTTAAACTCCGCCCGCTCCTCCGCCGACTCAAAGCGCGGCTTTTTGGGCTTGGCCTTTGTCGGCTCTGCCGCGCGGTCCGATACGTTATAAACGATCTGTTGGCATACCGCGCCGGCAAAAATGCGTTTTTTTACTCTCGCCATTTTTAAACCTCCCTCGTCCGTGATGTTCTCAAGCTGCCGTCCGCTCTCGCGGGCAGCAGCTTCAAAATATCCGGCCTCCGCCTTCGCGGCGGGGGTATCAGCCCCCGCCGCTGATGTATTTGTCGCAAACCTCAAATAGCTCCGTGTTTTGCATCGCGCCTATATCTGCCGGCAGCTCGGTCAGCAGGGCGTCTGCGTCGTTGCGCGGCATACGCAGCACCGCGGGAATGAGGATGTACAGTAGGTCAAGCCGCTCGTGCATCGCCTTGGCCTCCGAACTTGCAGACAGTCTCATGCTGTCGGTTTTTTTGAGCGTGTCGCGGGTTTTGTCCAGTTGCTGAGACGCCGCGTCCAAGCTTATCTCCAACGCGTTGTTCTGCTTGCGCAGCTCGTCGTTGCGCAGTCTCCAGCTCTCGGCCGCAACTTTAGCCTGCTGCAGCTCCTCCTCCATACTCTCGCGCAGTCGGCCGCGGAGCATCGTGTAATCTCGCTCAAGGCTCGCGCTCTGGCGGCGCCAATAGTCGCCGCGCAGTACGAATGCGGTAAAAGCCCCCGCGGCCAGCGCCGCTAACGTAAGTAAAATCAGATGTAGTGGATGTATGTACATATCAGATTACCTCCCCGTTTTCGTCCGCTGCCCACGGCAGCGCCCTGTGTGTGTCCGTGTCCGTGTCCGTCTCGTCCGTCTCGTCCGTCTGCATCATCTGCCGTAGCTCCCGCGCCAGCGTCTCAAGCTGGTCTAAAAGCTTGTCGTCTGTGACGCTGAGCGGCTGTATCAGCGCTTGCACCATAAGCCCGGCTTTTGCCACAATATACGGCTCGCCAGCGGCTGTCTCGCGCTCATAGAGCATCAAGTCCGGTTTGTCCTGCACCGGTGCGAGATAAAAAGGATTGAGAAAGCGCAGCCCGCTCGAAAGCCTCATTGGCTCAAGCACCTCCGATGCGTAGCCTATGCTTATCCCTGCCTCCGGCAGCAGCTTGTCATCGGTGCCGTCCGAGCAGTCGATGTGGCTCGGCAGGTCAGCCTTGCTCACCGCGATTTTATCAAAATCCTTGTCCTTTACGTCGAGCACTCGCAACACCGTCTCCGTGGTAAGCTCCGGCATCATATACAGCGGGTACATGCTGCGCCCGTCGCCTACCCACTGTATGCCACGCTCCGGGTCGTCGTAGAGGTACAGTCTCTTTGCGCGGACGCACAGCCGCGCGATTTTCGACAGCTTCATAAAATTCCTCCCATTTTTTCAAGCAATGTGTGGATTGCGCCCGTCAGCTTTTCCGCTGTCTCCGGCGTCGCGGTGCGGATTCTGCCGAGTGCGCCCATAAGATCGTTAAAATCTCTCTGCGGCTCCTCGCAGGCTATGAGTACCTTCATTTCGTCCTCCTCTTCGCCAGGATCTTGCCCATAATGCCCGCCTCTTCCAGCGGTACCTCGCGGATAGCCAACGCTTTCGGGGCGCGGACTTTGCCGGTTTCGTACAGCGGTACGACTATCTCGTCTGCGTCGGCTTCAAGCTCCAGCAGTGCTATATCTCCCCAGTCTCGCCCATACGTAGCAGACCATCCCAGCGTCGCCATGTGTATTCCCTGCCCGCAATCTTCCACGGGGTCGGTGGTAAACCCATTTGCCTCGGCGACCGCGCCGATGGTGTATGTAAAATCGTTATCCCAATCGGCAACGTATTTGCCATCGCGCTTATGTACGGCCTTATACAGTCTGATTTTACCGTCGGTTATGGTGATACCGTTTGCCGACGCCCAATCGGTGATATTGTCGGGGTTGTACACTATGCGGGCATTGCCGGAGACCTTTATGTTGCCGCTTCTATGCGCGTCAACAACTTGGCTGTTGTCATTCGCACAAACGGAGCTGTTGCCATACGCACAAACGGAGCTGTTGCCATACGCA
>OODI01000105.1_pt1 | contig 42931 bp, 41 predicted proteins | sample 1671141 | NCBI WGS metagenome assembly OODI01 (sample SAMN06348126, study PRJEB24527) | human gut metagenome | biome: human gut; feature: ankylosing spondylitis patient; material: feces | host: Homo sapiens | place: China | collected 2015-10 | reverse complement strand
CAAAACGCGAAAATGGGCTCGCGCATTACCCGAGATGCTTTGAAGAACCGTGCGGCGGCATGGGATGCCGCTTTGAGGACTGTGAATTTAAGAGCGAAATCTGCGGGCGTCTCGCCGCCTACGAGGACACGGGACTTGAGCCGGAGGAGGTTTTGCCGAAGGACAAGGCAGACGAGATCGCGCTGAAGCTCATGCGCCTTGCTGATTTGGAAAGCCTTTGCAGTTATACCCGCCTGCGCGAACTGGCCGAGGCCGACAAGAACGGCAGGCTGGTGGTGCTGCCGTGCAAGCCGGGAGATACGGTGTGGGTGACTGGCCGTGACAATGTGCCGCGAGAAATGGAGCTTGAAGCCCCGGACATCAGAGCTGTTTGCACGGATGAGGATAATCTGTGTATGTCAACGTGCAATCGCAAGCCGGACGGGTTCTGCGCGTATCGTCTGCGTAATGATGGTGCTGACATCGGCAAGACCGTATTCCTCACCCGCGAGGAGGCGAAAGCGGCATTGGAGGCGATGAAAAATGAGTAAAGCTGTTATGCTGAGTATCCGCCCGAAGTGGTGTCAAAAGATTGCCTCCGGCGAAAAGACTATCGAAGTCCGCAAGACCAAGCCGAAGCTGGAAACGCCGTTCAAATGTTACATCTACTGCACGCTGCCAAAATATCCGCACGAGGACTTCATTGCGACGGACTATCCAAGGCCACAGTTTTACGGCGGCGGCAAGGTCGTCGGGGAGTTTACCTGCGACGCAATTACCCGTGTGAACATCTGCGGATTCTGGGACGATAGCGGGAAGCAACTCGACAATCGGCTTAAAGAAACTTGCTTAACCTCAGAAGAGTTCTGCAACTACCTCGGCGAAAATGTCGGCTACGGCTGGCATATCTCCGATTTGGTGATCTACGATGAGCCGAAGGAACTCGCACATTTCCATGAATGCTCACGCTGCGAATACCCGTTTTGTGGGGAACAGTGTCACAGCCCATTGACACGCGCGCCGCAGAGCTGGTGCTATGTGGAGGCGATGAAGGATGCTTGAGATATGCCCGATGACGCTAAAAGAGGCAGACGATTTTGCAGCCACGGCGAGCGGAGGGACAAGCCATGAAAATGTAAAAGACGAAATGAAAGGAGAAGCAACATGAGCAGCGCAAGAAACCACCAGAAGAGGAGCCATCGAAGCTACCGCGTGACGAAGAGCATCTGCGGGAGCGTGGCAAGGAAGGCGTGGGTCACGCCGCAGTACAGCCCAAAGCAGAGCGGACTGCTGGCGCTGGTCCGCCGCCTGATCCACGGCCGCGCGCAGCGCACGGCGGACCGCAAGCGCGCCGAACGCGCATCCCGCAAGGGGGGGGGCAGAGAGGAGCGGTGAACGGTGATCTGGTCGGCGGAGGAGATCGTGCGGTCGTACCGAATGGCGGCCGATCCGAAAAAGCAGATCAAGGTGCTCGCCGAGCTGAACGCCTGCTCGGTGAGGGAGATCCGGCAGGTGCTGGTGGGCGAGGGCGTGCTGCCGCGCGAGACGGAGATACCGGAGGAACCGAAAAAAGCGGCGAGAAAGCGCTTCGATGAGGAGACCGCGAGGATGCTTTATGAGGAAGGACTGGACGATGCGGCCATCGCGAAGGCGACAGGCATGACGGCGCACACGGTCGCCAAATGGCGCAGCAGGAACGGGCTGCGGAAGAAAGTGAGGAAACCGAGAATGAAAAAAGATGTGGATGTGCCGGGCACGAAGCCGTCGGAAGCGGAACCGGACGTGCAGAAGATCCCCGTCGTCGGGGAGGCGGTCGAGGTAACGGAGCCGGACTTTACAAAGAGAGCTGCGCCGGAGCCGCGGACGGTGACGGTGGAGGAGCTGCGCGCCCTGCTGGAGGATGCCTGCAAGGGCGGCCTCGGGGAGTGCGCGGTGCTCGTGGAGGGGACCGCGTTCGCCGACCTCTGGCTCGACGTACACAGCACGCTGCGCATCTATGAGAGCGGCGAGCGGACCGTAGAGCTGAAGGGAACGGCAAAGAGTGCGTGACAGGCCGCGGAGCCTGAAAAAAGAAAGGAGAATTGACATGAAAAAGTACATCGGCACCAAGATCATCGAAGCAGAGCCTGCCTACTATGTGGTAGACGAGGAGGGCAAGGTCCGTATCGTCACGGAGGCGGCGGAGGCGAAGCGCTGCGGCACCGTGGATCTCGGCTACAAGGTCCGCTATCCGGACGGCTATGAGAGCTTCAGCCCGAAGGGTGTGTTCGAGGAGGCGTATCGCCCCATCAACGGCATGAACTTCGGCCTTGCCATCGAAGCTCTGCGCAAGGGCTTCCGTGTGCGTAGAAGGGGCTGGAACGGCAAGGGCATCTTTATCGAGCTTCAGACGCCGGACGCATACAGCAAAATGACGAGCCCCTACATCTACATCGACACGACCGGCTTGCAGACGCAGAACACCGAGGAACCGAAGAGCCGCGTGCCGTGGCTGGCGAGCCAGACCGATATGCTGGCCGAGGACTGGGAGATCGTGGAGGACTGACATGGAACGCGAAGTATTGATGAAGTCGGCGGAGCAGGTCGGAGAGGTCGTGCAGGGTATGGCCGATGGCTCGCGCGAGCGCATGGGTCGCGAGTATGCCTCCGCTTACGAGGCGTGGGCCGTCCTCGCGGACGGGCTGGAGCGGGCGAAGAGCGACATGAAGGCGCTCGAAAAGCTGCACACGGACCTCTGGAAAGCAACACGCGAGGGCAACGAGGACGAGGTGCTCATTGAGCTGCGGCAGGCCGGTTCGAGCGCGACGCTGCTCAGCGCGCAGCTCGCCGCCCTCGCAGCCGAGGCGCAGCGGGCCGCGGAGGAGCTTTGACGGCTGATTTTACCACAGCGCGCGGCGGTGCCGCGCAGGGTCTCGGCGGTGACGGCGGGGCCCTGCGGAGCACCGGGGCAGGGAAAAAGAAAGCCGCCCGCGGAAGCGGGCGGTGGAGTGCTATTCGGGCTTGACAAGGGTGGGGACGGAAATCGTGGTGCGGTCATAGCTATCGGAGCGTTCATTGTCGTCAGATGGCCTATATACCAATTTGAAAGACTGTGAGTATTTGTTTCCCAAAATATCGGAAAAGGAAAGAACGAGGGTTGAGGTCGTATTTTGGGGGAGACACAGCGCAAAGCGGATGTTCTCTCCGACGCCGCATGGATTAAATAAGGCTTGCGCGTGGTGCATAGAAGAAGCGGTCGATAATGTAAGGCTGAAATCAGAGACAGGACCGAGGCCGATATTTCGAAACTGGCAAATATAAGGGAAAAAGCCGTGCAAATGTTTGAGCAGGAAATCAAGGCTCTGCATTGGTGAAAAAGGAGTTATTTGGAAGATAGAACTGTCTGAGTACAAGGCGATGCATGTCGAGCATGCGCCGATATCGCGGTCCGTGGCACCAATATTTACCAAATCTAAGTTAATAGAGAACATCGGCATGACGCTGCAACGCTTGGCCTCGGAGGTCTCTTCGTGGAGACGCGCGGACTCAACTTGGGTATGACGGAAAGCGGCAATAGCGGGTATGCAGCCGATGGCGCCGCCGAGATAGCTGCCCCAGAAGCTGAGCCAATCTCCGGAGGTGAGTGTGGACAGCGTGGGGATGGGGAGATACATCACAAGGTTGACCAAGAGCGCAATGAGAAGAACGACGGCGGTGTATAGGTAGAGCCAGTGAACGGTTTTCAGAACTTTCTTCATAGAGCACCTCGTTTCGTTCGGGTGCTTCCATAATATGGCATGGGTCGAAAAATGTAAAGGTATAAAAAACGCCATTATTTATAGATACGCGCGCACGCGCGTATTTGCGCGGCTCCTAAGAGCCTATGTTTACGACGAAAGCAGCGGCAGAAGGACGAAGGGCGCAGAAAATGGGCGGGTCAAGGAATGTTAAGGGCGTCGCGCGGAGGCGGGAGCGCATCGCGTGACAGATACTAAAGCAAAGTGCGGGCCGGAGGGACAGTGTGGGTCCCGGCGGGGACAGGGAGACGGAAGAGGACGGCGTACCGGAGAGTGCGCTGTCGGAGGGGGCCCGCGGAGGGCGGCGGAACACGGGAGCGGAAGAGAGGCTGGGAAAATGGCAGAGGGGGGATACTGGATGATCCGCACGATACGGTCGGGGCGCGTGATCGAGAAGTCGCAGTTCTATGTGGGCGAGCGTAGGCCCAGGGCAAAGCGGAGGAAGGGAAACAGCTCCGCGAAGAAAAAGGACGGCAACGCCATGAGCGCGGTGCGGCGCTATGCGCGGCTGATGAACTGCAACTTCGCGGCGGGGGCTGGCATCCTGCTGACGCTCCACTACGACGCGGTGCATCTGCCCGCGGACAAGACCGCGGCCGAGCGTGAGCTGGAAAACTTCTGGCGGCGGCTCGGGTACCGCCTGAAAAAAGCAGGCTGTGAGCTGAAGGCGACCGGCATCACGAGCGAGCTGGACGGTGAGACGGGGGAGCGGGTGCGCCTGCACCATCACCTCATCATTTCCCGCGAGGGCGTGGCGGTCACGCGGAACGAAAAGGGCGAGCTGCGCGCCCTGGTCGGCGGCGTGGAGCTGCGCGAGGTGTGGAAGCTCGGCGGCGTGGACATCGAGCGCATCAGCGAGGGGCAGGAGGACCTGACGGGCATTGCGGTCTACTTCCTGGGGCAGGTGGAGGCCGGAGAGGATGAAAAGCGCTGGAAGAGCACGCGCAACCTGAAAAAGCCCGTCATCGAGAGCGAGCGCGTGAGCGCGATGAGCCGTGTGCTCCGTGCGCCCGGCGGGGCGACAGTGAGCGAGATCGGCCACTACGACGAGGCGAACGGGAGCCACTACATCCGGTACATACGCCGCCCGCGCCAGAAGGTCGGCGGCAACAGGGAGATGGCGCTGGCCCGCGGGGAGCTGGATGAGGCGCCGCCGGAGACAGGGGGCGGGCGATGAGCTTCAAGAAGCTGCGCGGCGTCCGCCTGCCGGAGGAAAAGCAGGGGTTGATCCGCTACACCTGCCTGAACTACGCGAACGCGAGCCGGCGGACGCGGGATAAGATCGAACGCCTTTGCCGCGAGTGCGGAGGCGAGCATGAGCACGCTCTGTTTGCCGTGATGACCACGAAGCGGAGCATCACGAGCATCGCACTCGAGCACTACGTCGGGGAGCGGACGCTCTACCGGATGCGGCGGGATTTTTACGAGGCGTGGTAACTGCATAGTGAGGCGGAGCCGAACTGTTTCGGTTCCGCCGAAAGGTGCTGCCGGAAACGGCGCGGAGCCTTGCGTGACAGGGCTTTGCGCCGCTTCCGTTTGCCAGAAAAAGATGGCGATAACGGAACGTAGAACTGTGCTACGCTATATGCATGAAACGATCACAGAGCGGAGAGGAGGCGGCGGGATGAGCGGAAAGAGCAAGAAGGGCTTTCCGGCGGAAAAGGCACTGCAAATGACCGCGCGGCAGATCGGCGCGTACCTCAACGACCGCGAGAAGAAATTCGCGGCGGAATACCTCCGTGACCTCAATCAGACGCAGGCGGCCATTCGCGCCGGCTACTCGGCGGGGAAGGACAATGCCTCCGCGGCGGCGACGGCCAGCCGGCTGATGCGCGAGCCCTGCGTGCGGGCCTACCGCGCGGCGCTGATCCGCGAGAGCGTGGAGGATATGGACGTGAGCCGCGAGTCGGTGGTGCTCAAGCTTTTGGAGATCTATCAGCGCTGTATGGCGGCGGTGCCGGTGCTGGAATGGAACAGCGACACGCAGAGCTGGGAAGAGAGCGGGGAGTGGCGCTTTGACGCAAGGGGCGCGGCGAAGGCGCTTGAACAGCTCACGAAGCTGCTCGGGCTGGATGCACCGGTGAAGCTCGACGCGGGCGGCGACGGACTGGAGGCTCTGCTGGGGGCGCTGCAGGGGGAGAAGATCTACTGATGCGCGCGGAGACGGAGGAGCTGGTGCGGCGGCTGAAAAATCCGCGGTGGTACATCGAGCACTTTCTCTGCATCCGCACGAAGAAGGGAAAGCTGGCGCGGCTGGTGATGAAGCCGGCGCAGCGAAAGCTCTATGAGGTGATGAAGCGGGAGCATGACGCGGGGCGGCCTGTGCGCATCGTGATCCTCAAGGCGCGCCAGCTGGGATTTTCGACCGTGACGGAGGCGGTGTTTTTCCACGACAGCGCGACGCGCCCGCTGGTGCGGACGCTGATCGCCGCGCACCGCGAGGACGCGACGGCGAACCTGTTCAAGATGAACAAGATCTTTTACGACAATCTGCCCGCGGCGCTCAAGCCGATGCGAAAGAACAGCAACGCGCAGGAGATCGTGTTCGAGAATCCGACGAAGGACACGGCGGAGAAGGAGCGGAATCCGGGGCTGATGAGCTCGATCCGCTGCGTGACCGCCAAGGGCGGCGGCATCGGCCGTAGCGACACGCTGACGAACGTACACGCTTCTGAGGCGGCCTTTTGGCCGCAGATGGAGGAGACGTTGGATGCGCTGCTGCAGGCCGTACCGGACGATCCGGACACGGCGGTGGTGATTGAGAGCACGCCGAACGGCTTCAACGCCTTCAAACGGTTCTGGGACGCCGCGGTAGACGGCACGGTGGCCTTTGTGCCGCTGTTCTTTCCATGGTTCGACGAGCCGGAATACCGTGCGCCGGTGGCGGACGGCACGGAGTGGACGGAGGAAGAGCTGGCGATGAAGGCTGCCTACGGTCTCGACGAGGAGCAGCTCATGTGGCGGCGGAACACCATCGCGGGAAAGCTGCGCGGCGACGCGGAGAAGTTTCGACAGGAGTACCCGAGCTGTGCGGAGGAAGCGTTCCTGATGAGCGGCGATCCGTTCTTCGACAACGCGAAGCTCATGCTCTGCCTGAAGGCGGCGCCGAGGATGCTGCGGCGGGGGCGGTATGTCTATGCCGAGAGCGAAAATCTGCGGCCGGAGGGCTGGACCTGGCAGGAGACCGCGGACGGTGAGATCAGCATTTACGCCGAACCGGAGGAGCGGGCGCCGTATGTATTCGGCGGCGACACGGCCGGCGACGGCAGCGACCGCTTCACGGCGCACGGACTGGATAACCGCACGGGCGGTCAGACAGCGCAGCTTTGGTACGACGGCGGAAGCGAGCTGTGGTACGCGCAGCAGCTCTACTGCCTCGGCATGGACTATAACGGCGCGCTGCTCTCGGTGGAGATCAACTATTCGACCTACCCCGAGCGGAAGCTGGAGGAGTGGGGCTACCCACGGCTCTATATCCGCGAAAAGCCGGACGACCGCACGCGGGAGCTGGATACGAAGAAGTTCGGCTGGCGGACGGACCAGCGGACACGGCCGCTCATTCTGGCAAATCTGCATACGGTGGCCGATCAGACGGCGGATATGCTCGCCTCGGAAGATCTGCTGCGGGAAATGCTGACCTTTGTACGGAACGAGGAAATGCGGCCCGAGGCCGCGCCGGGCGAGCACGACGACCTTGTGATGGCGGCGGCCATCGCGCACTGGAGCCGCGCGCAGCAGAGCTATGAGCTGCTGGCGGAGGAGGAAGAGAAGCAGACGAAGCTCATCGACCGCCTTGATCCGCGGCACAAAAAGCACAGGAGGGCGAAATGAATCTGTTTTGGAAGAAAGAAAAGACGCCGGACCCGGAGACCTACAAAAACGGCCGCGTATACGATTACACGACCGAGGAGAGCCGTGTGGCTACGGCGGAATGGCTCTTCGAGCAGGCAAAAAACGAGCGCACGGCGGTTGAAGACGGCTGGGTGAGAAATGAGGGCTATTACAACTTTGTGCACGCTGCCGCGGCGGAGATGCGCGAGGCGCTGGAGGAGCAGGGGATCGACTGGACGCCGGCAGTGGTGCCAGACCCGTTTATTCAGGTGGAAAGCCAGCTCGTGCCCGAGGTGCCGCAGCCAGAATTTCACGGCCGCGACGACGATACCGATGGGGAGAAGGCGCGCAGGCGCGAGTTCGCGGTGCGCTACATCATGGAGGAAAACCGCATCAATGACATGAATACCTCCAACGAGCGCAGGCTGCGCAAGCTGGGAGACGCCTTTTGGAAGGCCTATTGGGATGAGACGATGCCCTGCGGCGAGCAGAGCGGAAACATCCGCATCAAGGACGTTTCGCCCGAGGACTTCTATCCCGATCCAACGGCAGGGCGCGAGGGGCTGGAGGCGTGTGAGTATGTGGATTACGTCTATACGATGCACAAGCTCAAATTCTGGCGGCTGTACCACGACGTTCTGGAGAAGAAGGGCATTCTGCTGGAGGACCTTTTGCAGACGCAGTACCGCGTGGAGGACGGATTGTTTGAGCCGGTCACGTCTGGGACGCTCGCCCGCGACGACATGGTGCAGATCCTCGAGCACTGGTATCGCAATCCGTGCGATACGGAGGAGGCGCCGGCGGGCGCGATCGGCTGCACGATGCAGGCCGGCGGCGTGGAGATCAAATGGATCCCGAATTACTGGGAGAAGACCGGTCGGCAATGCAGGCTTTTTCCTTTCATCCACTACTGGTGCATCCGCGATGAGACACAGTTCTGGAACCGCTCGGAGCTCGATCCGATCCTATCCCTTGTGGACGCGGCGGACCGGCAGATCGCCATCGGGCAGCTCAACGACGCCATGATGGCGAACGACATCGTGCTGGTGGAGGAGGGCGCGCTGGCGGACGGCTCGGAGTTTACGAATGTGCCGGGTGCGCAGGTGACGGTGAAGCAAGGGCGCATGGGCGGCGTGGCTCGCCTCGGCGGGCTGAACAACGGCATTCAGAGCGTGAGCGCGGTCAACTGGTTCCTCGACCAGATCCAGCGCACGAGCCGTAACTACGATTCCAACAACGGACGCGAGACGGCAAGGGTGACGACGGCGAGCGGGCTTTTGCAGCTGCGCGGCGACGCAGAGACACAGCAGAAGCTCAAAAAGGCGGACCGCGACGCGGGTTTTTGCCGTCTCTATGAGCTGCTGGACTGGCTGGCGCTTGAATACTTCGACGATGACCGCCTGCTGTTCATCGGGGCAAAGAAGAAGGGCGAGCAGCCGCAGAGCCTTACCTACAACGGCGACGACTTCGCGCGGCGCGCCGGCGTCAGGGTCGATATGCTGACGGCGGCGGTCACGGATGAGGGCTTTGACTACTATCCGCGTGTCGACGTAACGGTGACGGCAGGCGACGGCCTGAGCAAAAATCCCGCGACGACGGTGGAGGTGCTGGACAAGCTGGCCGCGAGCCAGATCACGGCGGACAACTGGGAACTGCTGGCGGCGGAGCTGGAATACCTCGACATCCCGCAGAAGCAGGAGATCATTGAAGGCTGGCGGCGTAAGTTTGCGCCGACGGTGCCGTCGGAAGTCACGCAGGCGCTCGAGAGCGATCCGGAGCTGCTGGCGGCGGTGCAGGAGGCCGTACAGGCCAATGCGGCGGCCACGGAGCCGGCCGCAATGTCTGACACGGATCCGGATATGGCGGCGGGCATGATGCAGGGAGAAACGGCGGAGATAGCGGTGCAGCCTGTGGATACACAGGTGGTGGCGGCACTCTGACGGTCTCGATAAAATTTGTTCTTTAGGCCACAGGCCGGAAAGGAAAACAGCATGGACGATTTTAAGGCGACAGGAGCGGACTACAGTTCCGAAGAGCTCCGCAGCGGCGCACAGGAGAGTGTCGTGGACTCTCCGGAAAGCCGGACCGACGGCGATGCCGTCCTCGACGGCCGCGATGATTTCGTAGATCATCCGGAGGAACGCGGGCAGGAGGGCCCCGATGCTGGCGAAGGCAGCGGCGAAGACCGCGGCTCTGACGGCGCCGGTCAGGGCGAGGGGCAGACAAATACCCGCGCGGAAAATGCGGCCATCCGTGCCGCGCGCATCCGTGCTCAGCGGGAAGCTGAGACGCGGATGGGGACGAGGCTGGATGAGGAGATCGCGTCGAGCGGCGTTCTCAATCCGTACACGGGAAAACCCTTTGCAAACATCAAGGAATTTCGCGAGTACGGCAAAAAGCTGCGTGAGGCGGAGCTGAGCGAGCAGGCGAAAAAGAGCGGGAAAAGCGTGACGGAGCTGACTGAGGAGGAAGCAAACCGCGCGTTTCTCACCGATCTGCGCCGGCGCGAGGAGGCGAAGAGCGCAGAACAGGCAAAAACACAGGAACGCAGGGCCTTTATTGAGAACGACGTGATCGACTTCGTGACGAAGCACCCCGACGTGGACGTGGAGAAGCTGGAAAACAATCCGAGCTTCCGGCGCTTCGCGGGTTCGCGCTTCGGCAGAGAGCCGCTCTCTGCGCTCTACGAGGACTTCTGCGGCCTCGTGAGCGAGGCAGGGCGCTCGGGCGCGGAGAAGGCGGCGAGCCGCGCAAGCCGCTCCACAGGGGCGGGGAGCAGCGGCGGCGCGGCATTGACTCCGACGCAGCAGAGGGAGCTGGACCGCTGGAACGCGGAAAACCCCGACATGGCCATGACGGCCAAGGAATTTCTGTCCCGATGAGGACAAGAGAGGAGAAACGATATGAAGCTCTACCAGAAAGCGGACGGCGGCGTGCTGTCCTCCGCCCGCGAATATGACATTGCCCAGACGACCGACATCAAGGAGGGGACGCTGGTGAAGATCGCGGCCGGCCTTGTGGTCGCCTGCGACGGCACGAGCGCACCGATCGGCGTGGCGGCGGAAACGCACAGCGGCGTCGCCGACGCGCTCAACCCGAGAAACGACGGAACGAAGATCCTGGTGCACGATGCGCCTGATGCCATCTTCCGATGCGCGGCTCCGAAGGCGGCGGCGACCGGCGGCACGGCGACCACCGTGACCTTCAGCACGCTCGCGGCCTTTGCCGACGACGACTTCATCGGCGGCTATCTGAAGCTCGTGAAGAAGGGCGCGAACTCCACCAACGCCGACGCCATCGGCACGGTGAAGCGCATCACGGACTCTGCCTACGCGACGAGCGGCACGGTCACCACGCTCACGGTGGCGAGCGGTGCGGCAGCCTGCGAGGGTGACGAGTTCGAGATCTACCCGCCCTTTGGCTTCAAGAAGGCGGCGCTGGACAGCGGCAAGCAGAAGATCGTGCTCACGTCCACCGCCAGCTCGAAGCTGAAGGTCGTGGGTCGCGGCGACGGCTTCGTGGACCTGATGGCCAGCGAGCACGCCCTCGGTGTGGAAGAGTAAGAGAAGAAAGGAAGGCAAAGAACAATGCTTGGTTGGAAAACGGACAACTACAAATTCGTTGGCAAAGCGTTCGATATGCGCTATGCCAACCGCATCAACACCCTCGCGCCGCTGCTCGGCACGAAGACCACCAACTCGATCGACTATGAGCTGACCGGCGCCGGCGGCTTCGGCGAGATGCAGCCCTACGACGGCGAGAACGTCAATAAGGGCAGCTTGAAGCGCGGCTTCAAGACCATCATCACGCCGGGCGAATTTTCGACCTCGATCCCCGTGGGGTACAAGGAGGCCAAGATCGACAAGAGCGGCGAGTGCCGCAAGGTCGGCACCCGCCTTGCGGACAGCGCGAGCATGACGGTGTATATGCACGTTCTGCGCTGCTTCGGCGGCGCGTGGGACCCGAATGCCGTCGGCGGCGACGGCAAACCGTGGGCCTCTGCTGTGCACCCCGTGGCGAGCCGCGGCAGCGTGGGCCGCAAGTTCATTGTGGATGAGGACGCGGGCAGCTATTCCAATGTGATGAGCGACGCGCTGAGCGTCTCCGCCATCACGGCGGCGCAGAGCATGGCGAACCGCTTTATCACGCCGGACGGTCTGCCGTTCCTGTGCGAGATGGATACGCTGCTCGTCAGCCCTGAGCTGGAGGCGACCGCCAAAAAGCTCTGCGGTGACGATGCCCGCCTCGATCCCGAGAGCGCGGCGCACGGCGCGAACCCCGTGCACGGCCTGAAGTACATCGTGGTCGGCGGCGGTGAGGACGGCTTCACGAAGAAGCAGTGGGCGGTCTGCGACCGCAGGCTGATGAAGGAGCTCTTCATGCTCGTGTATATCACAAAGCCGCAGGTGCTGCAGAGTCAGCTCGACAATCCGCTGATCGACATGTACACCGCCTATGCCGACTTCGGTATCGGCTGGGGCGATGCGCGTCAGATCATCTTCTCGAACCCCGCGTAAGCAGACGGAAAGGGCCGGGCGGCGGCGTGAGCCGCCCTCCGGCCTTTTTGCATGGAAAGGAAGGACAATATGGAAAAAGTGATCGAACGGATCGAAAAGGTCAAGGTCGGAACGACCGCGAAGGATATTGCGGCAGATCGCCGCGATTTCTTCCTGGAAAATGTGAGCGAAAGCGCGACGGTCTATTTCAAGGAAAAGAGCGAGGACGGGAAGGCCTGCACGGCCGAAAACGGCTTCGCGCTGCTGCCGAAGACCGTCTTCCCGCGTCCGCTGTGCGCCAAGACGCTCTCGGTCATTGCCTCGGCGGCGGACACGGATCTGCGCGTGCTGTACGTCGGGGAGGGCTGAGAGATGACGCTGGGGGAAGGCAAGCGCAAGGTGCTGATGCTGCTGGACGAGTATTCCTCCGGCGGCGAGTTGACGGTGGACGAGGACATCGAAAAGAAAATGGCCGATTTCTTCGACACGGCACAGAAGGATATGGCGAGCTTCAAGCGTATCGTCCGCGCGCAGGAGATCACGCTGACCGGCGGGGAGGGGGCGCGCGTGCTCTACGATCTGCCGGCGGACTTCGTGGGCACCTTCCGCGTCTGGAAGGGAGACCGCCTGAAGCAGTATCCCATCATCGGCGGAAAGCTTGCGGCGGGGCCGGAGGAAACGGGTGCGCTGCTGCTGGAGTATTTTGCGGTGCCGGGCACCATCGGGCCGGACACGGCGGATACCTACACCTTTGAGGTGAGCGAGGACGCGGCGGCGTGCCTGCCGTTCTTTGTGGCGGCGCAGCAGCTCATGCCGGACCTCGTGGTGGATTACTCCGCGTTTCTGAACACCTATTATGCGATGCGCAATGCGCTGGATGTGAGGCTGCCCGGCTGCGGCGCGGGCGGCGTGCGCCAGGCGCTGTTTGCGGGGAGGTAAGGTATGGCGAAGAGAAGCGGAACGAGCATCCGCACGAAGAAATATGAGCGCTTCCGCGGCGTGGATTTTTCGACCGATCCGGCTCTTGTGGACGACGCGCGCTCTCCGTGGGCGCCGAACATGGTGGCTGACATGGGCGGTATGCCGGAAAAGCGCCCGGGCTGGCGAACGGTGAAAATAGTGACAGGACAGGTCAACGGCCTGTACTGTGCGGAGTTTGACGGCGTGCGGCATTTGCTGGTCCATGCGGGGACAAAGCTCCTTCGGTGGTACACGGATGAAACGGCGGCGACGGAGCTGGCCGCCGGACTGCCGGATCAGCGCAGCATGGCGGTTTATATGGGCAGCTTCCTGTGGATCTTTACGGGGGCGAAGTTGCTGCGCTACGACGGAACGGAGGCGGTGGAAGCATCGAGCGCGGCGTATGTGCCGCTGACGATCATTTCACGCGATCCGTCCGGCGGCGGGCGGAGTTACGAGGCGGTCAATCTGCTCTCGGGAAAACAGAAGGTTGGTTTCCTGGCGGACGGCACGAGCACGGAGTACGTTCTGCCGTATCGGGACATTACGTCGGTGGACGCGGTGGAGGTAAACGGCAAGACGCTGACCGAGGGCTTTACAGCTGATCTGACGGCAGGCAAGGTGACCTTCACCACGGCACCGGCCAAGCCTGACGCGGGCGCGGAGGATAACGTCCACATCACCTTTACAAAGACCGTGGAGGGATACACCGACCGCATCGGCAAATGCCGCACGGCGGTGGTGTGGGGCATCGGCGGTGCGAGCGATCGCGTCATCGCGACGGGGAACCCGGATTATCCGAATGAGGACTTCATCTGCGGGTATCTGGATGGGACCTACTGGCCGGACAACAGCTATGCCATCGTGGGCACGGATGAGACGGCCATCGTCGGCTACCGGCGCATGGGAGAATACCTTGCCATCATCAAGGAAGACAATGGACAGGACAGCACCGTATTTCTGCGCAGCGGTGCGATCAACAGCGACGGCGAGCCGGAATTTACGGTCAAGCCCTGTCTGTCCGGCGCCGGCGGCGTGACACACTTCGGCTTCGGCAACATCGGCGATGAGCAGCTTATCCTGACGGGAAACGGCGTGTACGCGCTGACGACCAACAGCCTGACGGCGGAGCGCATCGTACAGAATCGAAGCTACCGCGTCGATCCGAAGCTGAAGGCGGAGGATCTGACGGATGCGGTGACGGCAAGCTATGACGGTTCATACCTCATTTTTGCCGGAGGGCACGTCTATGGGCTTGACGGCAGACAGCCGAAGAGCTATCCGGCGCGGAACGATACGGCTTTCCTGTATGAATGCTTCTACTGGGAGGGGGTGCCGGCGCGCAGTGTGATGCGCATGATGGACGGTGTGGCGGAATCGCTGTGGTTCGGGACGGCGGACGGAAGGATATGCCGCTTCAATACCGATATCGACGGCATGAAACGTTACAGCGACGACGGGGCCGCTATCACAGCCCTGTGGAGCACGAAGGCAGACGACGACGGTGATCCGATGGTGCTCAAGACCATGCTCAAAAAGGGTAATGCCGTGACGATCAAGCCGTATACACGCTCGAGCGTCAAGATCCTGTTCCGAACGGACCGCGACGCGGTGGCGTGGCAGGCGGCGGAGGGCACGATGGATATTTTCGACTGGGAAGATATCGACTTTGCCCGCTTTACCTTCAATGCGAACGACGGGCCGGCGGAGGTGCCGTTTAACCGAAAGGTGAAGAATTACAAGAGACTGCAGATCATCGTAAAAAACGATGCGGTCAACGAGGGCTTCGGTGTGTTCTCTATCGTCAAGCACTTTGTGACCGGCAATTTTGCAAAGAAGTGAGGTGGAAGGGATGTCATTGGGAAATTACAAGATCAAGGATACCGACATTGCATCGAAGGGCGTGGTGGCGGCACCGGACAAGCTGACCGGCTCGGCAGAGGAGAACAAGAAGATATTCGACCGACTGATCCGCGAGACCGTGAAGGGCGACTTCAACGGCCTGATCGATGCGCTGACGGCGGCGGGCGTGGAGCATATGGCGCTGCTGCCGGAAAATGCGGCGGGGTTCAAGTACATCCGCCTCAACAGCGACAAGGTGCTGGAGGTCAGCACGGACGGCACCAACTGGCAGGCAACCGGTTCTTCCGGTCACCTGATTATCGGCCCGAACGGACAGGCCCTCCCCCAGCGAAGCCGGATGCAGTTCACCAACGGCACGGTAAAGGACCAGAACGGCGTGACCGTTGTGGCCGGCATCAAGGGCGATACTGGTGCAACCGGCGCAACCGGCGCGCAAGGCCCGCAGGGCGTTCAGGGCGTGAAGGGCGACCGGGGTCAGGTGCTTGTCCCCAGCATCAATGATGACGGCGTGATCTCGTGGAGCATCCAAGAGCCTACTACTACGGTCCCGGCCAGCCGGAATATTCGAGGCCCTCAGGGTATTCAGGGAATTCAGGGCCCCCAAGGTCTGCAAGGGCCTGTCGGAGCTACCGGTGCACAGGGTATTCAGGGTCCTATCGGTGCCCAAGGCCCCAAAGGTAACGATGGCGCCGATGGCCGCAGCTTCACGATCAAAGCTATGTATGCTTCTTTGGCGGAGCTGAACGCCGCGCATCCGACCGGTGCGGAGGGGGACGCATACGCTGTTGGTACAGCAGAGAGCAATACCATCTACAACTGGGACGTAGACCGAAAATTGTGGAGCAACATCGGCCCAATCAGAGGTCCGCAGGGTGAACAGGGAATTCAGGGCGAACAGGGTATTCAGGGTGTTCAGGGCACGCAAGGTCCGCAGGGCAAGCAGGGCACGCAGGGCCCGCAGGGCGAGCAGGGTATTCAAGGGCCGGAAGGCCCACAAGGGCCAAGAGGATACCCCGCCAACATCAATGGTAAGACGCCGGATGACGCTGGAAACATCACTCTGAACGCCGGGGACATTTCCGGTTCCGTGCGCTATGACGCGGCCCAGAGTCTCACCGACGCACAGAAGGAGCGGGCTCGGGGGAACATCGGGGCGGCGCCGGGCGGATTTGGTTTGGGGGAAGCTCCAAAGTATATTGCCGATGCCAATGATGCTGTGAAAAATGGGTGGTATGCTATTAGTGAAAATACGCTTAATTTACCAGATGAAGGCGACTGGAACTATGCCTATCTTAGGGTTGATGTGGGTAACCGCCAGGATGCGTACATCAAGCAAACCATAACCTCACCATACCAAATCTGGCGGCAGTGTGAGATTACAAGATGTTTTCACAGCAACTATGGGGGGTGGCAACCTTGGGAATGGGTCAATCCTCCCATGCGGCTCGGCGTCGAATACCGCACCACCGAGCGTTTCCTCGGAAAGTCGGTGTATGTTAGGGCGATCGACTTTGGCGCGGTTGCAGTAGGAATGAATCAGGTCTCGTTTATGTCTGGTGTGGAGCGTCCAATTCGCTGCTATGCCATGCTAACGACTAGCAATGCAACGATTCCTTGGATTGGGACGCCGGGAACAGATCAGTCTTTTTGCTCAATTAACAATGCTAATGCTCGAATTCATTCTACTGTTGCGTTTCCAGCTGGCGCTGTCGTTTTTGTGGGCTACTATTACAAAACAAATGAGTGAGGTAGGGTATGAAATTTTTGAAATACCAAATCATCGTATCGGGACCGGTTGATGAAAACGAACACCCGATCGAGCCGGTCTTTAGCGAAAAAACAATACCGTACAGCATCGAAAACGAGGAAATCGCCAAAGCGGAAGCCTACAACGGCGAGTACGAGATCATTGATGACGGTGAGCCGGAACCTGTTATCCCTCCCACCAACGCGGAGCTGGCGGCGGAGAGCAAGCTCTTAAAGGAGCAGGTCAGCGCACAGAGTGCCGTGGCCAGCATCACCTTTGTGGCGCTGGCGGAGAGCGGCGGGCTTGACGTGGTAACGGCGAGCGAGCACGCCGACCTCTTCGCGCCGTGGGCCTACCCCGTCGCCTACACCGCGGGGCAGCTCCGCCGCCACAACGGCAAACTCTACAGGTGCGTGCAGGCGCACACCTCGCAGGCCGACTGGACGCCGGACACGGCGGCGAGCCTGTGGAGCGTGGCGGCAGACCCGGCGGAGGAGTGGCCCGCGTGGTCGCAGCCCGTCGGCGCGCACGACGCTTACGCCAAGGGCGCAAAGGTGAGCCACAACGGCAAGCACTGGACGAGCAACGTGGACAGCAACGTGTGGGAGCCGGGCGTGTACGGCTGGGCAGAATACACGGAGTAATATGACCGCAGGAAGTCCGATGTGGCTTCGTGCAGAAAGGACAAAACGATGGAGAACAATACTTTGACGGCGATCAAGGCGTGGATCACGGCGGCGGTGGCGATGCTGACGGCCTTTTGGGGCTGGTTCGGCTGGCTGCTGATCGTGTGGATCTGGCTGATGCTGGCGGATTGGCTGGTCGGCTCTGCCGCAGCGGCGCACCGCGGGGAGTGGAGCAGCGCGAAGCTGCGTGAAGGCGCGTGGCACAAGGGCGGCATGATTGTTATCGTCTGCATTGCGCTGGTCGCCGACTGGCTGATCGGCATGATGCTGGAGCACCTGCCGGGCGTGGAGCTTCCATTTGAATATACGACGCTTCTCGGCCCGCTGGTCGTGGTGTGGTACATCATCGGGGAATTGGGGAGCCTCGCCGAGCATGGCGTGAATATGGGCGCAAAGGTGCCGCCGTGGCTGGTGAAGCTGCTGGCGGCGGGAAAGAACGCCGTGGACGCGGCAGGAGACAAGCTCCTTGGGAGCGACGAGGAGCCGCCGGCATGAAAGATGTGGTCGGCTCCACCTCGGAAGAGGTACGCATGATAAAGGCCATCCAGCGCTCCGTCGGGGCGCTGGACAACGGCTGGATCGGCAACCAGACACTGAGCGACATCGCGGCGAAGCTCGGCGCGGACTGCTTCCCCCTGAACGTGGAGCTGTACGGGCAGCCCGCGATCCTCGCCCGCGACATTGACCCGCTCAACCTGAGCGGACGGCTGCCGGAGAACAGCATTTCGGGGAGCTTTTCGTGGCAGGGAGCGCCGTGCAGCATCCTCGTGCGCGGCGGCAGGGTGGTGCGCGGCATGAGCTGTCATTGCCCGACGCCGGAGAGCGTGCTCTATAAGACGCGGGACGGCAGGGTACACATGGCCCGCGTCTCCTCGGCGGACGCTCTGACGCACTCGGGCGTCGTTTGGGCGGTCGGGGGTATGGGATTGCTCGGCAATTATAACCCTGCCGCAGAGGGCTTTACAGGGGCGTACAGCGACGTGTTGCGCAAGACCAACCACACCGTCCTCGGCTACAAGGGCGGGATGCTCTACGGCGCGTACTGCAAGGCCATGACGGCGCAGCAGGTCAACGCACTGTGTCGGGACAAGCTCAAGCTGGAATACGCCGTCATGCTCGACGGCGGGCACGTCGCCGCCATCAACGCGGTGTGCAACAAGATCAACACCAACCAGCGGCAGTATTACGCTGTGCGGTTCCTGTGAGGGGTGAGACGATGAAGCGCGACGAGTTCATCAAGACCCTGACGAGCTGGGACGGAGCCATGCGCGGCGACGCGGTACATAAGCAGATCGTGGACGCCTACAACAGCTATCTCCCCCATCCGCGCGGCTACAAGCTGACCTATTCGGACGACTACTGCGCGGCGACCGTCAGCGCGGCGGCGATCCTCTGCGGCCTGACGGATAAGATCCCGGTCGAATGCTCCTGCGGGGAGCAGATGCGGTGGTATCAGGCAAGCGGGCAGTGGATCGAGGATGATGCGCACGTTCCGACGGTCGGCGAGCAGGTTTTCTACCATTGGGCTGACGGTGCGGACTACGCCGCGGCGGACTGCACCGGCGCTCCGAACCACACCGGCATTGTGACCGCCTGCGACGAGAAAACCTTTACCGTTTTCGAGGGCAACAAGGGAAGCCGCCACGAGTGCGCCTACCGCATTATCCCCGTGAACGGGCGGTACATTCGCGGCTTCGGCATACCTGCATATCCTACGGAAAAGCGCACGTTGGTGCGCGGCGACAAGGGCGAGGAAGTCAAAAAGATGCAGGAATTTCTCAATGCCTGTGGGTACGAGTTGGACGCAGACGGTTCATTCGGGCCCGCGACGCAGAAGGCGTGGGGAGAGTACATCACGGCATACATTCAGCAGATCATAAAGGAGTGAAGTGAGCATGGCCTACAACGAAAAGACAAACTACGCCAAGGAACGGAAATATCTCAACAATCTCATCTCCGGCGGCGGGGGCAACGCCGAGTGGGCAAAGAACCAGATGAAGGCGCTAAACTCCGCCGAGCAGAAGTATGGAAATTCCGGCGGCAGCTCCGGCAGCGTGGGCGGCGGATACACGCAAAAGACCGGAAAAGCCTATTATTATGATACGGAGAGCCCGACACAGACCGGATGGGTCCGTGAGGATGGCAGCGCGCCAAACTTGAATTACAAGGACACCACGCCCTACGCAAAGGGCACGAAGGGCTCCGCCTCCGGCGCCGACATGTCGCGCGATATGCGCTGGGCTGGGAAAACCGTGCAGAAGAACGGTTACGCCATTACATACGACGAAAACGGTTACGCTGTGAGCGCAACCAACGTCCGCAGTGGTGCGGCGCGAGAGGACCTTGCTAACGTTTATCCGCGCGTAGACGCAGACGGTGATCTGATCTACCCGACGTATGCGGACGGCACAAGAGGCAGCGGGTATGCCGGGACTTCCAGCGGAGGTTCCGGCGGCTCCGGTAGTGGTTCCTCCGGCGGAGGAAGCACCGACATCATCGGCTACTCGCCGGGCGGCGGGGAATACCCGGTCGGCAGCGAACGGGGACTCAGCTTCATCAAGAACGCGACCGCGGGAAGCAAAATCGTCGGCTCGGACGGAAGTGTGTGGCTGAAGAACAAGGACGGCAGCACGACCATCACAAAGAATGGGCAGACCTACACGATCGGCAAGCAGGGGAACAATGCATCGGAGGAGCTGGAAGCGCTCCGGCGTGAGCTGCAGCAGCTTTATGGAGAGCAGGGCTCGTATGCGCAGGCTTTGGCCGCGCAGCAGGAGGCGAACCGTGCCAACGTGCAAAAGGCGGTCGGGAGTCTGCAGGATCAGAAGCGGGATACGGAGACGAGCTATGCAAATATGTTCCGCCAGCTTTATCTGAACAAAATGAAGTCGCAGAAGAACATCGGCCAGCAGCTCGCGGCACAGGGAAAGACCGGCGGCGCGGCGGAGAGCACAATGCTCGGGCTGGACACGAGCTACAGCGACGCCCTGCGGCAGGGCGAGCAGGGGCGCATCGGCGCCCTCGGGGACCTTGACCGCGCGATCACGGACGCCGAGCTGACGGGCGACATTGCCAATGCCGAACTCGCGGCGGCGAATGCCAAGGAGCGCACGGACAGCTATGCCGATGTGCTGCGCGACCTGATGGACCGCTACGACCAGCAGAATGCGCAGAACACGGCATACGAGCGGGAGGATGCGGACAACGCAAGAGCCTACGCCTATAAGACGGCGATGCAGCTGCTGCAGAGCGGAAGCATGGCGAGCGACGAGCTTTTGGAGAGCGCCGGCATCAGCAAGGCGGACGCGCAGGCGATGGTGGCGGCGGTGGCCGCGCAGAAGGCCACGGCGAAAAGCTCCGGCAGGACGACCACGCCCAGCAAGCCGAGCGCGGCATCGGCGGAAGTTGCGCTTGCAGCTGCTCTTGGCGGCGACAGCAGTGACAACGTGCGGCAGATCCTCGAAAGCTACTATGGTATGCCAATGGAGACGGTGCTGGGAGCCTATGGCTACAGCGGCGGAACCGCTCCCTCGGAGGCGGAACAGCTTGCGGCGCGGGACAAGAATTTTGCGACGTGGCTGAACGAGGCGAACCGTCTTGCCGAGGGCGGAGCGTCCGTGCAGAGGCTTGCGGAGATCCTGCAGAGCTGGATCGCCCTCGGGAGGATCACGCAGGAGCAGGGCAACATGATCGCGGCAACATTCGGATATTGAGGAGGTTACGATGGGAGCGCTTGACAATATGCTTGCCGGAAAGCGGCGGGAAAGGACGACGACCGGAGCGCTTGACCGCATGATCGAAGCCTCGAAGCAGGAACAGACTGGGACGCAGACCGTGCCCCGGTCTGTTGCCGCAATGCGGAAGAGCGAAGAATACAGACCGCTGAAAACAGCGGAGGAAACGGTGAGAACGACCACAGAGGACACTTCACGCAGCGGCGGTAAGGCTGACACGCCGACGTTTGGCGGGCGGCTGAAAAGAATGGCATCGGGTGCGGGAAAGCAGTACGTCTCCGGCTATGCAAACCTCGCAGGACTGGGGCAGACCGGGACGACGAAACGGATGAGGTCAGAAGCGGCGGAGGAGCTTGACAACCTGGAGCGCGAGATCGCGGTGCAGAAAACACTGCTGAGCGATCCAAATGCCAGCGAGGCAGACCGTGAGAGTGCACGGAGCATGATCGAGGGCATGGAGAAGAAGGCAGACGCCTACCGCAGGGCCTATGGGACCGGAGGCGAGAACGAAAAGACGGCGGCGAAGCTATATAAAACAGCGGACGATCTTGCCGAGCGCGGCGCACAGGACGTGCAGGAGGCAAAACGGGGACTTGGCAAGGTGGGCTCGCTTGCGGTCGATGCGGGCGTCGGCGGAATGCAGCTTGGCGCGGATATTCTCCTCGGCTTGCCGACCGGCGGGGCGATGGTTCCGATGGCGCTTCGGAGCGCCGGCGGCGCGTCACAGGAGGCGCGGCAGGAGGGCGCATCACACGAACAGCAGACCGGGTACGGTATGGCGGCCGGTGCGATCTCCGTGCTGACTGAGGGCCTGAGCAACGCGGCGAAGCCGCTTGCCAAGGTGTTCGGGAAGGGTATCGCGGACGACATGGTGGATCAGGCGGTGAAGTCCCTTGCCGCGCGCCTTGCGAATACGCCGGCGGGACGCACGGCGGCGCAAGCGCTGCTCAAGGCCGGCGTGAGTGCGCTCGGCGAGGGCTTTGAGGAAATGGCCGAGGATGCCTTTGACGTTGCGGCAAAGCGGATGATCTATGATCCGACGGCGGAGCTCGATGTGGGCGAAATGCTCTATGACGGACTGGTCGGCGGAACGCTCGGCGGTGTGCTGGGGCTTGGCGGGGAGATCGTCGGAGCGCGCGGCGAATACGAGAAATACCGGCTCAAGACGGCGGAGGAGCTGGCGGCACAGAAAAAAGCCGCCCCCACAGCGGAGAGCGGCGTGCAGACGGAGACGACGCCAAAGTACCTCAAGACGGTTGAGGAGATGGCGGCGGAAAGAAATGCCGCCGCAGAAGAAACGGCGGTAACAGTTGAAAGCGGCCCGACCGCGCTTACGGAGCGAAATCGAGAGAACAATACGCTGGCATATACGCTGGCGACCAACGTCGGCTCGCTCGAAAGTATGCAGCCGGTGACAAAGCTCCGCGGCACGGAACTGAATGACCGGACAGTGAAACCGGATCAGCAGATTCGGAATTTCTTCCGGACCATTGGAGGAAAAATCTTTCGCAGCGGCTTTGGCGACGTGAGCCTTGGCGAGTACGGCGTGGGGGGTGTGCTGAATCATAGACCGCTGAACCGCGCAAAAATGCTGAGTCTTGCCGCTGTGCCGGATGTTATTCAGAGCGGCAGACAAATCAGCTACACGGAAAACTGGAAAGAACGCGGGTATAAGAGCTATATCTTTGCTGCGCCTGTTGTGGTTGGAAAGGACACGGTATACGTTGCGGCGGTGGTGGATCAGAGACCGGATAACAAATTCTATCTGAGCGAAATGGTAGATTCCAATGGAAACTATGTCAGAATAAACGAAAGCCCCTCCGGCAGCTCAAAAAGCGGGATTACCGATGGTGCCGAAAATATCGACGGGGCCGGAGTTACCGCAAGGCCAGAAGGGCTTTCTGAGGGAAATGCCCCCTCCACCTCGCAAAATGAGGTGAAACCAGCATTTCCTTTTGTTGACACTACTGTACCACAAGATACGGCGGGTGTCAATGCTCAGGATATGCAGGGAGACGCGGAATATGCGCAGGAGGGGCCGCGGTATCTGAAGACGGCGGAGGAAATGGCAGCGGAGAGAGCAGCTGCGGAGGAGACAGGGAGTACAGCATCACCGCTCGATATTCTACAGCCAGAGGAAAGGCGTGTTGTTAACGATGCGGCAGACGCGTTGCGGCGGAAGCTGATGCAGGCGATGAGCATTCCAAACACGGCGCAAAACCGCACAGCGCTCCGCGAGGCGGCCAACCGTATCGCGGAAGAGTGGGCGAATACAAGAAGCGTGCCGCAGACGCTGGTGGACAGCATATTTGAAAAGGCGTGGGTGGACGGTGTTGTGGTTGATGACGCTTTCTATAACGAGTATAAGCCGATCAAGGACCACCTGAGAGGGCAGAAGATCACACTGAACGAGGCAGACCGTGCGAATTTTGCGGATTGGGCTGACTTTAGGAAGTCCACCATCGGTACGCTGCGCATTGTGAACGAGGGCGGCCTGCCGGTAGACATTGCCTATTCCGAACTGAGCGATATGGCGCCAGAGCTGTTCCCGCGTGACATTACGCATCCGGCGGATCAGCTGCGGAGAATGGCTGAGGTCGGCAGTCAGATCCACAGAACGGAGCAGACGCTTGAACGCGCTTTCGGTGAAAATGCGGCAGACTTTTATGCGGAAAAGAAAAGTGAATTTGAAGCCGAGGTGGATGCCGCAGTCCGCACATGGAGCGAGCTCGTTGCCGGAGCAGAAGAGCGCGAGGCGAGAAGAAAACATGCAGAAGAGCGAAGAAGAATACGCGAGGAGGTCGAGCGCAGAGCGGCGGAAGAGCGGAGAACGGCGAGGGAGCAGAGGACCGATTACCGACCGCTCAAAACGGCGGAGCAGATGATGGCAGAAAGAGCGGCTGCGGAGGAGGCGTCCTATCGGCAGGCCGAGCAGAGCGCCAAGGACGATGAGATCGGCGAGATGCTGGATGATCTTCGCCAACGGGCACCGCAGGGGCCGGAGAAGCCGAGCACGGTACACGGAACCGGCGCGATGGACACGCTGGATATCCGCATCGAGGGAGATCAGGGCGATTACGGCAGGTCCGCAGCTCTGCGCGGTGCGGAGGAGGCGAAACGGCAGACGATCCGTGCGAGACGAAAGGCAGAGGAGCAGATGAGCCCGACAGCGGCAGAAAAAACCTTCGCAAAGGGCGTGGCCGACGGCACCTATCAGGAAAATGATATTCCGGCGAGCATGAACCGTGAGAAGGTGCTCGCACTGGCGGATTATTACTATGCGGAGAGTACCTTTAAGGGCGTCGGCGGCGTGCAGGAGCGGGCGACGGAGATCCGCGAGCAGAACGAGACGCTTGCAAGAGAGGTTTTTGAGAAAGCCGAGAAGGTCTATCGACCGATGAATATGCTCAAAATGAACCTCAATACGCCAGAGCGCGTGATGCGCCGAAGCTTCGGGGAAACCATCGGCGAGGAGATCAACAGCACATACTTTTATCCGACGCAGAAGAACGAAGCGGAAAAGGTGCGCTGGATCAACCGGATGCTCGATGAGGTGCGAACCTTCAAGGGCAGAAATGGCACCGAGAGCGAGCTGACGCAGGCGGAGCGGGCCTTTGTGCAGCAGATCATGGAGGATCGCGCGGTGGGCGAGACTGTTGCCTCGATGGAGCTGCGGGGAAGCATTGAAAGCGCGGCGGAGAACATCCGCGGCGGCGCCGAGGCAAAGGACGCCGCGAGGGAGTTCGGCCTTGACCGAAAGGAGCGCGAGCTCGCCGAACGTCTGGCCCGTTGGAGGACCAATGAGGAGCTGCTTGCTTCGGGTGAGTGGGACAGCGTGAAGATTGAGAACGCTGTGGAAAAGTTCTCGAAGCAGTATGACCTGTTTTATGACGCCATCAACGACTTCCTGACCGCGCATGGCTTTGCGCCGATCGGCTTTATCAAGGGCTATGCGCCGCACATGCAGAAAGCGGAGACGCAGAACAAGCTCTCCTCCGCACTCGAGGCAATGGGCGTCAACATCGACGTGACAGAGCTGCCGACCTCTATTTCCGGCCGGACGGCGGACTATAAGCCAGGCAAGCGCTGGGTAGGGAACTTCCTGCACCGAAAGGGAAGCGGCACGGACTATGATATCTCGGCGGGGTATGAGAACTATGTCGGGAAGATCGCGGATGTGTTCTACCACACGGACGACATCGCGCGGCTGCGCGGCCTGGAACGGTACCTCCGCAAGACCTATGCACCGGAGGAGATCAGCAATGCCATCGACCATGCGCAGAGCCTGCGCAATGTGGACAATGCCACAAAGCGCGCGGCGCTGGAGGATGCCGGCGTCGTAGACGGCGGCACGGAGCTGTCGGCGGTGAAGATGAGCGAGGAGCTGGAGAAGTACATCGGCAGTCTTTACGACGATGCATCGAAGATCACGAAGTATGGGGAATTTGTAAAGTATATCGACAACTATGCGAATCTGCTGGCGGGCAAGCAGAGCATGGCCGACCGAGGTTTGGAGTACATCGCCGGCCGCACGAGCCTGAACGCCGGCAATAAGCTCGTGTCAATGTTCGCCAGAGCACAGGTGGCGGGCAACCTCAGCTCGGTGCTCAACCAGAGCTCTCAGCTCAAGGACATTGCGGCGGAGATTCCGGCGAAGCATATCACGAAGGCCATCGGAGATATCTGCCGCGGCACCGGCGGCAAGCCGTGGAACGTGAAGAACACGGAGATGTTCAATAGCTACGACCTGCTCACCGGCAAAAAGGGAATCGAGTATCTGACGGCGAAGGACAATAAGGCAGACGCCTTTGTGACAGGCCTTTTCAAGCCGGCAGACATTGCGGACAGCCTCGTCTCAGCGCTCGCGGTGCAGAGCAGGTACAACCAGCTCGTCAGCGAGGGGAAATCGGAAGCGGACGCCAGAGCGGGTGCGGACAGATGGGCAACGAGCGTCATGGCCTCACGCATGAAGGGCTCGCGGCCGATGATCTTCGAGAGCAAAAATGTGGTGACGCAGATGATCTCGATGTTTCAGGTCGAGGCGGCGAACAGCTGGGCTCACCTGATGCAGGATCTGCCGGCAAAGGTGAAGAGCATCGAAACGCAGTACGGCAAGGGCGCGGCACAGAAGTATGTTGCGGTGACGGCGACAAAGGGGCTGCTTTCCGCTTTCCTGATGAATCGGATCGCGGAGGCAGCCTATGGCGGCACGCCTGCGAGCTTTGACCTGCTCGGCTATGCGGCGAGATTCATCTCGTCCGGCATGGGCATCACCGTCAACGAGGGGCTGAAGCGAATCTTTGAGGATATGGCGGAGACCGTGTTCGGAGAGAACATCTTCGGCGGAGACGACGATGACGAGGACAAGAATCGGACGTTTGACTTCGATGCAGCGGTCAGCGATGCGGCATACGATATCAGCAATGACATTCCGTTTGTGCGCGGTGTCTCCGGTGCGCTGGGCCTCGGGGATCAGACGCTGCCGCTGGCCAACGTTGCCGAGGCGGTCGGCGGTGTGAAAAACGCTCTGACAGCGGAGGACAGGAGCGCGGGTCAGATCGCAGATGCTGCGTTGGAGCTTGGCAGTACGCTCGCACCGGGCGGCCGTCAGCTCCAGAAAACGTATCAGGGTGCGAAGACGATGCTGCAGGGTGGACGCACCTACGGCTACGGTGACAAAAAACGGCTGCAGTACACCGTGGAGCAGACACCGCTCAAAGCGTTTCAGGCTCTTGCCTTCGGCAACAGCGGACTTTCAGAGACGAGAGATTTTTATGCCGGCGATGCCAAGGGATTGAGTGTAAGACAGACACAGGCGGTTGAGGAGCTGCACAGCATCGGCGTGGATCGTACGGAGGCTTACGGTATCATTCGGAAGATGCGGGGAGCAGAGAAGCAGGCGGACAAGGCAAGGATCGTTGCCGCGAGTGATCTGACGGATGAGCAGATGATTTGGCTGTATGGAAGCATCTCGAGCGAGAAGGAAGCGGAGAACATTGCGGCGGCCTATAGTGCAGACATCAGCCCAGCGGTGTACATCGGACTCAAGACGAAGACGGGCGCGATGGAAGCAGACCGCGACGCCGATGGTGAGGTCATCAACGGCTCGAAACGGGAAAAGGTGCTGAAGCTGATCGACAGCATGGAGCTGAGCGATTACCAGAAGGACGTGCTTTATCTGACTGAGGGGTATTCGGAGAAGACGATCGATGATGCGCCGTGGAACCAGAGTGAGTATGAGAAGTATCGGCTGAAGCTTCCAAAGTACGAGCTGCCGGAGTATGAGCTGAAGGTGAAGCCGCTGCCGCGGCCGTGAGCAACAGAAAAGCCCGTCTTTTCGACGGGCTTTTTCCTATGGCTGGCAAATGAGGCAGGGGGAGTATCCACGAAAAATACATTGGTCGCGGGATGTGGGAGTAACGCTGTGTGACAGGCCGAGCACGGTACACGATGCGCTTTCGTGATAGGCTCTTGAAGCGTCGCCGATATAAACAGTCGTTGCATGGAGATCCTCGAGTGTCCCTTCCAAAAGTTCGACGCGGGTACGCAGCATATTGATCGTATCGTTATTGAGACGGATCTGAGCGTTTGCCTTTTCGAGCTCACCGACCAGGGAGGACACTTCATTACGGGATTGCATGAGGAGACAACAGACGACCGCGAGTGCGCAGATGCAAATGGCAAGGGCGAAAAGAAAAAACTTATCGGAATGAGAGAGTGCATGACGCATTTGAAACAGCTCCTTTCTTCGATGATGAAACAATATCATTGAAGAAAGGAGACTGTCAAGCACATAGATTTGTTACTAACAGGTTAAATCTGTGCATAATGACGAGTTGCGAAAATGGGGGATTTGAAAGAGAATGCCAAAGAATACGAGGAAGAAAGAGAAATTTACTGGAAAACGGGGCGATAGGGATAAAATTGTGTTAAGATTGGCCGCTTTGGGCATTTCGCCGCGGCTGCATAAAACGCCCGTCTTCGCGCGAAGGGCGCAGAAACGTAAATTTCTCTTGTTATTCTCCCCGGTATCGTATATAATACCATTGATTACGCAATGACGGAAACGATTTTCCAAACGCAGCTTTGCAGAAAGGATGCGCGAATATGATAGAACTGAAAAACGAAAAGGGCAGCGTCTTCGTGAGCGACACCGCGCTCTCGAGCATCACCGGCGCGGCGGCGACGAGCTGCTTCGGCGTGAAGGGCATGGCCTACCGCTCCATGACGGACGGCATCGTCCACCTGCTGCGCCGCGAGGCGATGAGCAAGGGCGTCCACATCACGCAGCACGACGACCATGAGATCTCCATCGAGCTGCACATCGTTGTCGAGCACGGCGTGAACATTTCGGCGGTCTGCCAGGCCATCATCGGTCAGGTGCGTTACCTTGTCACCGAGAATACCGGCGCGGTCGTGCGCGGCGTGAATGTCTGCGTCGACAGCATGACCATGTAAACAAGAGGAGGAACCTTTCCTATGCACGATACCATTACCGGGCCTGTTTTCCAGGAGATGCTGATCTTCGGCGCGGCCTCGATCGCCAAGGAAAAACAGAGCATCAACGATCTCAACGTTTTCCCCGTGCCGGACGGCGACACGGGCACCAATATGAGCCTGACCATGCACGCCGCGGCGCAGGAGCTGCAAAAGCGCAGCCCCGCGACCGTGGACCTCGCCTCATCCATCACCGCCAGCGCTCTGCTGCGCGGCGCGCGCGGCAACTCCGGCGTCATTCTCTCGCTGCTCTTCCGCGGAATGTCCAAGAGCCTCAAGGGCTGCGTCACCGCGGACGGCTGCACCTTTGCCGCCGCCATGCAGGAGGGCGTGAGCGCTGCCTACAACGCGGTGATGAAGCCTGCCGAGGGCACGATCCTCACAGTCTCCCGCCTCGCCGCAGACCGCGCGATGGCGGCCAGCGCCGAGAAAAACAGCGTGGAGTACGTCATTGAGCAGGCCATCGCACAGGGCGAGGAGACGCTGCGTCAGACCGTAGACATGAATCCCGTGCTCAAGAAGGCCGGCGTTGTGGACGCGGGCGGCAAGGGCTTCCTTGTGATCCTGAAGGGAATGCTCGCGGCGCTGCGCGGCGAGGCCATGCCCACGCTCGAGACCGAGCACGCCGCGCGCGACAAGGCGGACTTCGCCTCCGTCGGCGACGAGGACATCACCTTTGCCTTCGACACCGTGTTCATCGTCCGCCGCATCGACGACCGCTCCATCGAGCCGTTCCGCGAGTTTTTGAACAGCATCGGCGACAGCCTTGTGATCGGCGAGGACGATGAGGCGTTCAAGGTCCACGTTCACACCGACACCCCGGGCGTCGCGCTCACCGAGGCGCAGAGATACGGCACGCTCGAGCTTGCCAAGATCGAGAATATGCGCACGCAGGCCGAGGATCTTGCCGCGGGCCGCAAGGCGCAGAGCACCGACGATCTGGAGGAGGACGGCCACGACCATGCCGCTCCTGCACCGCAGCCGCAGGAGCTCAAGCCCTTCGGCTTCCTCGCCGTGTGCGCGGGCGACGGCCTCGCCGCCGTGTTCGCTGACCTCGGCGCGGACGGCATCGTGAACGGCGGACAGACCATGAACCCCTCCACCGAGAGCATTTTGACCGAGGTCGAGAGGATCGCGGCGGAGACGGTCTTTGTGCTGCCGAACAACAAGAACATCGTCATGGCCGCGCAGCAGTGCGCGGGCCTGAGTGAAAAGAAGGTCATCGTCATTCCGACCGCGACCGTGCCGCAGGGCATCAGCGCGATGATGGCGGTCGACCCCGACGAGACGGACGCCGCGACCATCGAGCAGGCGATGAACGCCGCCGCCTCTGCGGTCACCACGGCGCAGATCACCTACGCCGCGCGCAACAGCGAGTTTGACGGCTTCGCCATCCGCGAGGGCGACTACCTCGCGCTGCTCGAGGGCAAGCTCTTTGACACGGACACCAGCATCGGCGCGGTGCTCGAAAAGCTCGCCGCCGAGGCGGACAGCCGCGGCGCGGAGTTCGTCAACCTCTTCTACGGCTCCGACGTGAGCGAGGAGGACGCACGGAAGGCCGGCGAGCAGTTCGGCCGGCTCTGCCCGGGCGCGGAGATCAATGTGGTCAGCGGCGGTCAGCCGGTGTACTACTATATCATTTCGATGGAATAAGCACAAAAAGGAACAGGAGGGAAAGGCCGCGGCCTTTCCCTCCTTTGCTACATCACGCCCGAAAGCAGGCACAGCATGGCGTTCGCGTGGCGGTATTCGTCCTGCGAAAACGCCAGCAGGAGCTGCTGTAGGCAGGGGTCGAGCGTTTCCTGCGAGGCGCGGCGATAGTTGAAGCCGCCGCAGACCTCCTCGTGATACCGCTCCCGCAGTGCGGCGCAGTAGCCGTCGCAGCGCAGCGGAGGATAGCAGATCGCGGGGCAATAGCGCTCGCCCGTGATGAGATAGACTGCGGCGAGAAGACGCCGGGCGTGCCGTCCCTCGTCCGACGCGATGGCGCGGAACATCTGCCGCGCCTCCGCCGTCGGCGCGCGCCGCGCGAGGAAAAGATAGGTCCTCCGGTCGGCGAGCTCCTCGCGGATGAAGCCCTGCAGCACCTCCAGCGACTCCAGCGCCGCCGTGCCCATGCAGCAGGGGTCCGCCTGCGCGCCCGGGAGCGTCAGCTCGGCGTTCCGCTCGGCGGCGCTCAGACCGTCGCCGGGCGTGTCGGCAGCCATCGCCGCCGTGGCACGGACGTCGGGATAGGGGTTCAGCGTCGGATCCACCCGCTGCCAGACGCGCGCACAGCGCCGGTAATCGTATGCGGCGTTCTGCGCCGCGGACAGCTCGTTTTCCATAGATCGGTCCCTCCTCGTTTTTCTTCCCTATCCTATGCGGGGCGGGCTCGTCACTTTTCATTGATTTTTTTTGCAAAAGCTGGTAAACTATATAGCGTTTTGATATTCCGGGTGATTTTTTGCGGAGAAAGCGGCAAAATGTGGCATTTGCAACTTTCTGTTTCTCCGGAAAGCGGTATACTTCAGATAAACTCCAGGGCAAGCAGGAGGAACTTTCATGTTAGAGCTCAAGAACATATGCTACACCGTCTCCACGCCGGAGACCGGTGAGCAGACCATTTTGAAGGACATCAGCGTCACCATTCCCGACGGCAAGCTCATCGTCTTTACCGGCCCCAACGGCGGCGGCAAAACGACGCTCGCCAAGGTCATCATGGGCCTCGTCACGCCGACGAGCGGTCAGATCCTCTGGAACGGCGAGGACATCACCGCCCTCGACATCACGGCGCGCGCGAAGCGCGGCATCAGCTACGGCTTCCAGCAGCCCCCGCGCTTCAAGGGCATCACCGTGCGCGACCTGCTCACCATCGCCAGCGGCGACAGCAAGCTCAGCAAGGACAAGTGCTGCCGCTACCTCACGCAGGTCGGCCTATGCGCGAACGACTATCTCGACCGCGAAGTGGACGTCTCCCTCTCGGGCGGCGAGGTCAAGCGCATCGAGATCGCGACGCTGCTCGCGCGTCATTCCGCGCTGATGATCTTCGACGAGCCCGAGGCCGGCATCGACCTGTGGAGCTTCGCCCGTCTGACCGAGACCTTTGAGCAGCTCCACCGTGAGCACACGGCGAGCATGATCATCATTTCCCATCAGGAGCGCATCATTCAGCTCGCCGACGAGATCATCGTGGTCGGCGGCGGCGAGATCAGGCACCGCGGCACGACCGAGGAGGTCTTCCCCCTCATCATGGCCGATACACTCGGCTCCTGCCCCGTGCTGAACCGCTGAGAAAGGAGAGACGAGACTATGTTGACCGATATCGACTCCCGCCTTCTGGAAAAGATCGCCGACCTCACGGGCAAGCCCGTCGGCGCGTTCAACATCCGTAAGGACAGCGGCTGCGAGGCCCGCCAGTCCACCGAGCATATTGAGATCGTCCCCCAGCCGGAGGGCAAGAGCGGCATCATCATCCGCATCAAGCCCGGCACAAAGGGCGAGCAGTGCCACATCCCCGTCATCATCAGCAAGACCGGCCTTTCCGAGATGGTCTACAACGACTTCTACATCGGCGAGGACTGCGACGTGGACATCGTCGCCGGCTGCGGCATCCACAACTCCGGCTGCGACGAGAGCCGCCATGACGGCGTACACACCTTCTACGTCGGCAAAAATTCCCATGTCCACTACTCCGAGAAGCATTACGGCGAGGGAGACGGCAACGGCAAAAACGTTATGAATCCCCAGACCATCGTGTATCTGGAGGAGGGCGCGAGCATCCAGATGGACACCGTGCAGATCCGCGGCATCGACTCCACCAAGCGCTACACGAAGATCGTCTGCGGCAAGGATGCCGAGGGCGTCGTCACCGAGCGCCTGCTCACCCACGGCCATCAGGAGGCCACGAGCGACATGGAGATCGTGCTCGACGGCGAAAATTCCCGCGGGCGCGTCATTTCCCGCTCCGTCGCGCAGGACGAGTCCAGCCAGCTCTTCTATCCCCGCATGGTCGGCAACGCGAAGTGCTTCGGTCATGTGCAGTGCGACTCCATCATCATGGGCAGCGCGAAGATCCGCTCCATTCCCGAGATCGCGGCGAACTCCACGGACGCCCAGCTCATTCACGAGGCCGCCATCGGCAAGATCGCCGGCGACCAGCTCCTCAAGCTCCAGACCCTTGGCCTGACCGCCGAGGAGGCGGAGGATACCATCCTCAAGGGCTTCCTCGCGTAAGAAGACATAAAAAAGGAACGCGGCTGCTGTGCAGCTGCGTTCCTTTTTTATGTGCGGTGCGCTTACTCCTGAACGGGAGCCTCGGCAGGCGCTTCAGCGGGCGCCTCGACCGGCGCTTCGGCGGGAGCGGCCTCGGTGACGTCGGCACATTCGGCCTCGACGGGCGCGTCCTCGCCCTGCAGCGCGGCGATCTTCGCCTGGCTGGCGCGGATGGCGGCGACGATGTCGGCGACCGCCTCGGGAGCCTCGCCCTTGAGCTCGGAAACATACCACTCGCCGATGGCGCGGTAGTTCTTCTCAATGGCGCGCTGCTCGCCGGCGATGGCGACGTTGGTCTTGACGGTGTCGGCGGCGTCCTGCGCCTTCTCGCTGGCGATGGCGGCGACCTCCTTGCCCTTTTCGGCCGCGGCAAACGCGACGTCCTGTACCTTCCTGCTCAGATCCTCAAAAAATGCCATGATCTTCTTCTCCTTTCTATTATGCGGGGTTTTCCTGTTGCCCCTATTATACGCGCACACCCTCGCGCTTGCAAGCGGAGAAATGCACGAGAATGTAAATATTTTGTGTCCGTTATCCAAAGTGTTCGGCACATTTCATGCCTTTTCGATCCAGCCGCAGGCGCAGCTCACCGCGCGCTTCCACAGCCGGTATTTTTCATCGCACTCGGCCTGCGCCCGCTCGGGGGAGAACACGCGGTCGCTCACGCGCAGGGCGCGCACCTCGTCCATGCTCTGCCAGAAGCCGACGGCAAGGCCCGCCAGCGCTGCCGCGCCGAAGGCGGTCGTCTCCACCATCTGCGGGCGGTCCACCGGGATGCGCAGCAGGTCGGACTGGAAGCGAAGCATCACGTCGCTCACGCTCGCCCCGCCGTCCACGCGCAGCACGGTGATCTCGCAGCCTGCGTCCTGCCGCATGGCGTTCATCAGGTCGGTCACCTCGAAGGCGATGGCCTCGAGTACCGCGCGGGCAATGTGGGCGCGTGTCGTCCCACGCGTCACGCCGACGATGCAGCCGCGCGCGTACATATCCCAGTACGGCGCGCCGAGACCGGTGAAGGCGGGCACGAGATAGACACCTCCCGCGTCCGGCACGCTCTCGGCAAGAAGGTCGCACTCATGCGAGGTGCCGATCAGCCCCAGCTCGTCGCGCAGCCATTGGATGGCGCTGCCGGCGTTGAACACGCTGCCCTCAAGCGCGTAGATCGTTTTTCCGCCGAGGCTCCACGCCACCGAGGTCACAAGGCCCGCGCGCGAGCGCACGGCGCGCCCGCCGACGTTCATCAGCGTGAAGCAGCCGGTGCCGTAGGTGTTTTTCGCCTGCCCGCGTTCGTGGCAGCCCTGCCCGAAGAGCGCCGACTGCTGATCGCCCGCCGCGCCGCAGACCGGAATGCCCGCGAGCGCCTCCAGCCCCTCGATGCCGGGCACGACCGTGCCGTAGATCTCGCTGTTGGAAACGGGCCGGGGGAGCAGGCACATGGGGATACCGAGGAGCCGGCACAGCTCCTCGTCCCATGTGAGCGTGTGGATGTTGAAGAGCATTGTGCGGCTGGCGTTGGAGTAGTCGGTCACATGGGCGGCCCCGCCGGTGAGACGCCAGATGAGCCACGTTTCCACCGTGCCGAAAAGCAGCTCGCCGCGCTCGGCGCGCTCCCGCGCGCCGGGAACGTTGTCGAGCAGCCATTTGAGCTTCGTGCCGGAGAAGTAGGCGTCGATGACCAGACCCGTCTTCTCCGCGATCGTCTCCGCCATGCCCGGCGTTTCCTTGAGCTTGTCGCAGATAGCCGCCGTGCGGCGGCACTGCCAGACGATGGCGTTGTACACCGGCTCACCGGTCGCCTTGTCCCACAGGATCGTCGTCTCGCGCTGGTTCGTGATGCCGATGCCCGCGATGTGCGCGTCCGGCCCGAGCTTGCGGAGCGCCTGCGCGGCCACGCTGCGCTGGCTCTCCCAGAGCTCCAGCGGGTCATGCTCGACCCAGCCGGGCTGCGGGTAGTGCTGCGGAAAGGTCTGCTGCGCCATCGCGGCGACGCGGCCGCCGCGGTCGAAGAGAATGGCGCGGGAGCTGGTCGTGCCTTGGTCGAGCGCAAGGATGAAATTGCCCATAAATACCCCCTGTTATTTCCAAAGGCGATGTGGTATACTAAGGCAGCACAATGAAAGCGGCGGCGCTGCCCCGAGATCACCCGTTTTTCGGATTATACCATACAAAGGAGCCTTGCGCTATGGAGAATCGAAAAGAATTTACCTTTCCCTCCGCCGACGGAAGGACGGCCATCCACGCGGTCGAATGGCACCCCGCAGGGGAGCCGGCCGGCATTTTGCAGATCGCGCACGGCGTGGCGGAGTACGCGCTGCGCTACGAGCCGTTCGCGCGCTTCCTGAACGCGCACGGCTTTCTGGTCGTGGCGAACGACCACCTCGGCCACGGCGAGTCGGTCGCCGAGGGCGCACCGCGGCTCTACTTCGGCGAAAAGGGCAGCTGGCAGCACGTCGTGGACGATATGTACACGCTCCGCTGCCGGATCGGCGAAGCCTATCCGGAGCTGCCGTACTTTATCATGGGTCACTCCATGGGCTCGTTCCTCACACGCACCTACCTCATCCGCTATCCCGGCACGGTCAAGGGCGCGATCCTGATGGGCACGGGGCAGAATCCCGACGCGATGCTCGTCGGCGGCAAGGTGCTCGCAAGCGTACTGGCAAGGAAGGTCGGGCGCGAGAACGCGAGCGACGTCGTGGAAAAGCTCGCCTTCGGCGCCTACAACAAGGCCTTCGCGCCTAACCGCACGGGCTACGACTGGCTGAGCGTGAGCGAGGAAAACGTGGACGCCTACATCGCCGATCCGCTCTGCGGCGGCATGGCGAGCACGGGGCTGTTCCTCGAGCTGCTTGACGGCATGGCGTTCATCAAGAAGCCCGCCAACCTGCGGCACATGAACATGGCGACGCCCGTGCTCTTCATCTCCGGCGACCGCGACCCCGTGGGCGGCATGGGCAAGGGCGTGCGCGCGGCTTACGATAGCTTCCGCCGCGCCGGTGTGCGCGACGCGGAGCTGAAGCTCTATCCCGGCCTGCGCCACGAGATATTGAACGAGGACTGCCGCGCGCAGGTCTACGACGATCTGTGGGAGTGGATCGAGCGGCATAACGGTTAAACGAAAAGCGCGGGCACAGCCCACGCTTTTTTCTATGCCGTCCGGTATTTCCGCCGCAGGCGGCTCGGGGCGAGCAGGTCAATGTCGCCCCAGCGCAGCAGCACGCCGGTGCTCCACAGCGCGTCGATGCCGAGGCAGAGCAGCACGGTGTTCGTCACGGCGGACGGAATGCCGGCGGCGAGAGCCGCCAGCGCGGGCTGCACGAGGCGCACGGCGAGCGCACCGAGCACGCCCCACGCGAGCGAGAACGGCAGACAGATACGGCCGTTGACGTCCGTTTTTGTCGCGCTGTAGTCCCAGAAGCGCACGCCGAGCACGGCGTCGCAGAAAAGATGAACGGCGTATTCCGCCGTCGTTGCGGTGATGCTGCAGAGCAGCGCGAGCTCCCAAAGCGGGCCGATGCGATCCGCGCCCAGCGCGAGCACGGCGCACATTGCAAGACCGTACACGGGGCAGACGGGCGCGAGCAGAAAGCCCTTCCGCACGCGGTGCTCCGCGTGCGTGAGAGCCGCGAAGAGCTTTTCGAGCAGATAGCCCAAAAAGCCGTAGCCGAGAAAATACCAGAAATACGCCATCGCGTCCGTTCACCTCCTGCACCGCAGTTTGCCCGCTCGAACCGGAAAAATGCGCCGCCGCGGCGTTGCAAAGAATGGAAAAACGTGATACCATAGGCGGCAGAAGGGAAAAAGGGAGGATGAGCCATGGCGGACCGTTGGGAGGAACTGGAAAAGCGCTGTCAAAACTGCCGTGAGTGCTCGCTGTGCGAAACGCGGACGAATGTGGTCTTCGGCGACGGCAGCCGCACGGCGGAGATAATGTTCGTCGGCGAGGGCCCCGGCGCGCACGAGGACGAGCAGGGCGTGCCCTTTGTCGGCAAGGCGGGGCAGCTGCTCGACGATATGCTCGCCATCATCGGTCTCGACCGCACGATGGTCTACATCGCGAACATCGTCAAGTGCCGCCCACCGCAGAACCGCGATCCGCTCGGCGTGGAGCAGGACGCCTGCATCGGCTATCTGCGCGAGCAGGTGACGCTGCTGCGCCCGAAGCTGATCGTCTGCCTCGGCCGCATCGCGGCGATGCGCCTGATCCGCGAGGACTTCAAGATCACGCGCGAGCATGGGCAGTGGGTGAAAAAGGGCGGCTTTGAGCTCATGGCGATGTACCATCCCGCGGCGCTGCTGCGCGATCCCGCGCGGCGGCCCGACGCCTTCGAGGACCTGATGAGTCTGCGCGAAAAGGTCCGCGCGGTGTGCGAGCACACGCCGCTGCCGGAAAAGCTGTGAGAATGAGAAGAAAAAGCGAGGCGTGTCACGCCTCGCTTTTCGTTTCTTCCTTGACCGTTCCGTCGGCCTTGGCCAGCAGAAAGACCGCCAGCAGGATGCAGAAAATGCCGATGCCCAGCCGCACGGTCAGCACCTCGTGGTAGACGAGGATGCCGATGACCACGCTCGTGAGCGGCTCAAAGGTCGAGAGCATGGACGCGCTCTGCGCGCCGATGAAGCGGTTGCCGAGCTGGAACAGCAGCGACGCCGCGGTGGACACGCAGCAGTAGAGCGCGAGCGCGCCGCGCGTGAAGGCGGTGGAGGGCCAGACGAATTCGCCCATCGCAAGCGTGATGCCGCCGACGAGCACGGCGGAAAAGACGCACAGCCAGAAGGCGAGCTTGAACGGCGCCATCGTCACCAGCCCGCTGGAGTTGAGATGCACGATGTAGTATGCCCACGCCACGCCCGAGGCGAGCGCGAGGAATACACCGTAGGCGCTCACATCGCCGCCGGGGGTGTAGAAGCACAGAATGCCGGCAAAGCACAGCGCGCAGCAGACGAGCTTGCGGCGGTTCGCCCTTTCGTAGCGGAAGGCGATGCAGGCGACGACCACCAGCACGGGATAGACGAAGTGCAGCGTGGTGGCAAGGCCCGAGGCGAGGTAGTTATAGGACGCAAAGAGCAGCGGACCGATGAGCCCGTAGCCGATGCAGCAGATCAGAATATCCTTGAGCTCCCGCTGGGTCAGGCGCAGCTTTTCGCGCACGCTGCCGCTTCCGCTGCATACAAGAAGAATGAAAAAGATCACGATGCCGGCGGCAAGACGGGCGAAGGTCTGCGTGAGCGAATTGCAGCCGCCGACGTTGATGGTTTTGGAAAAGAGCGGGTTCAGACCGTAGAGGACCGCGGACAGAACGGTCAGAAAAATTCCCCTTGCCTGCATGGCTTTTGCCTCCGTTTTTCTTGCTGTTATTGGGGCATTATACGACGCGGAAAGGGGAAAAGCAACGGGTTGTTAACAAGTTAAAGTGACATTTTTCATCGGCGCGGAGCCGTCAAAGCCACGGCGCGAGCGCCGCGCGCCAGCGCTCCGTGAGTGCCTGCACGGACGAGCGCGCGTTGGCGGGACTGGTGGAGGGCAGAGCCTCCGCCTTTCCCCATACGGCCTCGTCATACCGGCGGTAAAAGCGGTAGGCCGTGCCACCGTTGCAGAAGATGCGGCGGACCGGCGCGGCGTCCAGAATGCGCGAGAGGTCGTTTGGCACCACATTCGTGATGCTCGCGTCGGACGAGCCGGCAATGTCGCAGGAGGCGATGACGTCCCACAGCGCGACGCCATGGCGCAGGAGCAGGGACTTCTTTTCCGCCGCCGTCTGCGGCGTCTCCTCGCCGAGCACGGCGGCGAGCACACGCCAGAAGCGGTTTTGCGGATGGCCGTAGAAAAACGCCGCCTCGCGCGACTTCACCGAGGGAAAGGAGCCGAGGATCAAGATTCTGCTGTTTTCGTCGTATACCGGCGCGATGGTATGGAGCTGCGGCTGTTTTTCCATGGCGGTCCCTCCCTGCTTTCTCGCGGCTATCGTACCACGGCGGCGGAGAAAAAACAAGCGGGCGCGGCGGAAACCACCGGAGGAGGGGCGAGAGCCCCTCCTCCTTTCAAACGAGCGGCAAGGCAAGGTCATGCCGCCGCGCGTCTGAAGGGTATCATGTGCGGAAAACCGGAAAAAATACGCTTTGCCATTTCCGCAGGATGTGCTACAATAAATTCATTCTTATCTTTTGCCCGCGGGAGGAGCCGCCATGCAGCCTTTGGCACATTTCAAGACCATCACGCATCATCGGCACCTGGTGTGCAGATACTGCTTTCGTCTCGGCCTTTACCGGCAGGGACTGCTGCACGACCTGAGCAAGTACGCGCCCTGTGAGTTCTGGCGCGGCGCGAAATATTACCAGGGCTACCGCAGTCCGAACGACGCCGAGCGCAAGCAGAACGGCGTGAGCCTTGCCTGGCTGCATCACAAGGGACGCAACCGCCATCACTTCGAGTATTGGATCGACTACTGCATCGGGAAGGACGGAAAGCCCTACATGGGCGGGTGCAAAATGCCGCTGCGCTACGTCGCCGAGATGTTCTGCGACCGCATCGCGGCGTGCAGGACCTACCTCAAGGACAAGTACACCGACGCCGCGCCGTATGACTACTATATCCGCTCGAAGAGCCATATCCTCATCCACCCCGAGACGAGCGACGCCATCGAGGCGATGCTGCGCGTGCTCCGCGACGAGGGCGAGGACGCCGCGTTCGCCTACGTTCGCGGTCTGCTGCGGGAGGAAAAGGAAAGAAAATAGGCAAAAACCGCTTTTTCCGCGTTTTCTCCCTTGCATTTTCTCGTTTACAGGAGTAAACTATTTATCGAATTTTGCAATAGGACGGACACAACTGCTATGAGCCACCCCTACAAAACGAGGTCGGGCGGGGCGACGGTCACCATTTTTGTGCCGTATGACTGCCGCAACCACTGCCCTTTCTGTATCAATAAAAAGGAATATGCCGACTGCACCGGCTTCAGCGTCGAGGCGATTCTGAGGTCCATTGCCGTGATGGAGGCCATCACGCCGGAATGCGACTTCGTTTTCACCGGCGGTGAGCCGTTCGCCCAGCTGGGCGACCTGCAGCGGATGCTCGACGCGATCCCCGGGACGCACAAGGTGTATATCAACACCACGTTCCCCGTGCAGCCCGGCTGCAGCGCGGAGGAGATGATCGACTTCACCCGCCGCAACGCGGACAAGATCACCTGCATCAACGTTTCGCGCCATCTGCAGCGCTACGTCGAGGAATCGCCCGACGAGGTCGTGGCCGCTATCGCCACGCCCAAGCGCATCAACTGCGTGCTCTACAAGAACTATCCCGCGGACAAGCTCACGGAGTATGTCGAGCGCTGGCGGAAGCACAATATTCCCATCCAGTTCCGTTACGACTACACCGAGACTACGCCCGAGAACCTCTATGAGGAGGAGCACGACAAAATTTTGCAGGACCTCAAAAAGCAGTTTACCTATAAGGGACTCGACGGCTGCCGGATGCGCAACGGCTTCCATTTCGAGTACAAGGGCCTGCACATGACCTACCATAAGACCTTGCCCTATTCCACCATCGTGGAGACCGGCGAGGACGGCGTGACCTACGATATTCTCTACGACATTCTCATCAAGCAGAACGGCGACCTGCACTCCGACTGGACGAATGTGCCGCTCGACGTGGAGAAGTACCGCAGGGTCGTCTTTGAGCCTTATGACCTCAAGGTCCTTGACGGCACCGTTGATTTCTGAGACCGGATGAAAAAGCTCCGACCGTGAAAACGGCCGGAGCTTTTTTGCGTGAAAATGGGCTTACCGCGGCGGCTGCGCCGTAACAGCGTCCCGCCGCATCTCGCGCAGCACGGGCACGCTGACGCACAGCGAGGCGGCGAGGAAGAAGACAAGGCCGATCATGCGGTTGACGCTGATGGTCTCGCGGAAGCAGACCACCGCCAGAAGCGTTGCCAGAACGGGCTTGATCAGATAGACGAAGGAGGCCTCGGTCGCGGAGGTGTATTCCGTGATCTTGGCGGTGAGCAGGAAGCCGATGGCGGCGCAGAAGATGCCGACGTAGCATAGCAGCAGCGCAGACCTGAGCGTGAAGCCGGTGAAGAACGGCACGTCGGCGAAAATGTCCAGCCCGAGACTGCGGTAGAGCGCGCCGACGGCGGGGATGTGACCGAGCAGCAGGAGCGCGAGCAGCTCCAGCCCGCCGAGGACCATGTTGAAGGTCGTGATGACCAGTCCGCCGAGCCGCGGGATGCGCAGCTTGCAGAGTGTGCCGTACATGGCGAAGAGAACGGTCGCCGTGAGGATCTCCGCGAAGCCGCGCGGACTGACCTCGAGCTTCGCGGGGTTGAGGATGAAGAGGATGCCGATCAGCTCGACGCCGATGGCAATGAGGTGGTTCCGCTTCAGCGGCTCGTGCAGGATCAGGTGCGCGGCGGCGAGGGCAAAGACGGGGTTGCCGGAGTAGATGATGGAGGTCGCCGAGGCGTCCATGTGCAGCACGGCCATCTGGAGCAGCGACATGTGCAGCGTGACCGTCAGAAAGCCGAGCAGGGCAAAGTAGCTCCAGTCGGAGCGGGTGAGGCGAATGGCGTTCCGCCGCAGGCTGCGCAGGGCGAAGGGCAGCAGAAAGAGCGCGCCAATGAGCACGCGCTCGACCGTGATCTGCATGGGCGCGAAGACGCCGCCGAGCCCCTTGAGCGCGACCTCGGTGGTGGAAAAAATCATGGCGGCGAGCAGAATATAAAGATAGCCGCGTTTCCGGTTCATGGCGTCGTTCCTCCGTTTCCTGTGATGGAGCACCGCCCATTGTATGCTCACACTCCGAAAAAAGCAAGAAAGAAGTGCTGCTTCCCGCGGGAAACAGCACTTCTTTTGGTATGCGTTCAAAAGCGAGGGTGCTTGCCTTACTTGACGGCGGTCTTCTTGCTCTCCCACTTGGTGACGCAGAGCGCGCAGGGCAATCGGCATACGCTGCGCGTAGGGTACAAGGGGTAGTGGTTGCTAAATGGCAGCACCGCAATATCTTGACACGGTAACAAGTTTCTTGTAAAATCGTATCTATAGGACAGGGCGGAAAAGCCCGCCACGGAAACGCCACGCAGCGAGCGCCCACGGCGCGAGCATTGAAAGGAGCAGGCGCCATGACGAACGAAGAACTCGAACTGTACCGCCGCGAGTTGGAGCGGCTGAACGAGAAGCACGAGAGGGAATACCGCCGCGCCATGCGGAAGTACGAGTGGGACAGGCGGCACTACCGCACGTTGTCCTGCCGCGTCCCTGTGGAAACGGCGCAGCGGTTCGCGAAACTGTGCTTTCGGTACGGTAAAACGCCGTATCGGGCGCTAAAAGACGCCGTAGAGGACGCGCTGCGGTACGGCGGCGTTTGATAGGCTGCCAGGTTTCGCCCCCTTTCGTCCGCCCGCGCAGCATAACATAGCCGTCAAGGGCTTCGCAAGCGGCTTTCAGCCGCCCTTGACGGCTACGCTGCGGCGGTCGTATCAACGAAAGGAGGGCTTCACCATGAAAGCCAAAATCACCACCGCTGCCAACATTCCCGCCGCCACGCGTCGCGCCGTCTATCGCCGCGACGGCTACCGCTGCGCCCTTTGCGACGATGTGCGCGGGCTGCAGATCCATCACGCCATGCCGCGCTCTGTCGGCGGCAGCGACGACGAGATGAACCTGGTCACGCTCTGCTGGCGCTGCCACGCAGAAGCGCACGGAACATTCCTGCCCGAACGTCACCGCGCGCCGCGTACGCCCGAAGAACTCGCCGAGCTGCGCCGCTCGCTGAAGGAAACGTACGCGCAGAACATTGTGGAATACCTCGCAGACCTCTACGCGGAAGAAGGTGTGATATGGTGTCCGTTCTAAGCCCCTTCGGGGGCTTTCTGCAACTGCTGGTTGACATCGGCGGAACCGATGGTGAATGACGCTCGCGCCGATGGGGGGCGATGCCCCCGCTGCGGCGCTCGTTGTGGCTGCGGCGGCGTTGCCGTCCTCGCCACACATCGGTGTGCGCGCGGCGCGCGGCATTCGCTCGCGCGCCCTCCTCGCCTTTGCGCCTTGTCCGCCCGCTTGCCCCCGCTGGCGCAGATGGCGGCGCGGTCGGGGCGCAAAAGGCTGCGCGCCC
>OODI01000103.1_pt1 | contig 43052 bp, 37 predicted proteins | sample 1671141 | NCBI WGS metagenome assembly OODI01 (sample SAMN06348126, study PRJEB24527) | human gut metagenome | biome: human gut; feature: ankylosing spondylitis patient; material: feces | host: Homo sapiens | place: China | collected 2015-10 | reverse complement strand
GATCTACACTCTTTCCCTACACGACGCTCTTCCGATCTCGTTATTTCTTTTTTTAATCGAAGTTGAACAGAGTTACTGCTATCAACTTTCTCCATTGTTTCCCGATATCTTTTGCCTTCAATTATTATATCGCATGGTCTACTCGATTTTCCACCAGCGAAGTAACGATTTATAAGGTAATTTCTCATCTCCGCTTTTAGCGTATAGTTTCCTAAAAAAACCGATTTATTAGCAAATGCGTCATATACTATTTTCATTTTATTTTTTCTCCAATACCATCACATTCTCCGACATATCCGTTTCGTCCCAACAAAGTCCGCTGATCTCCGAGCCATTGAAATACACGGGAAAACGGAATTCGATGCGCTTTATGATGCGTCCGTCGCTCTGGCGCTCCGGGTAAATCTCCACGCGCTCGATGAAGCTGTTCATGAAGGTCTTTTTCTCCAGGTCGGTGAACTGGTCGTAGAGCTTGTCAAAGTAGAGCAGGAACTGATAGACGTTGTCGGTGGAAATCCTGTGCTGACGGATGTTGTCCATGCGGGTCTGCACCTCGGCGATGCTGACCTCGACGGAGGCGATCTGGTCGTAGACCCTGTTTTGGCGCTCCTGCAGATCCTGCGCCTTGCGGGTGTAATGCGGGTCGTCAAAATCGAGCGCGTCGATTTGCTCGCCCAGCCTGTCCTTGGTGCCCGTGAGCTGGCGGAGCTGCTTGCGCAGGGTCTCCATCTCCGTGTCGAGCTCGGCGGTGTCCAGCTTGCCGCCGATCTTCTCCCGAATGCCCTGCTCAAAGGCGGGGGTGTTGACCAGCTTGTGGATGATCTCCTCCACCACGCCATCGATGATTTCCTCGCCCCACTGGTGGTGGTAGTCACAGCGCTTGCCGTCCACATGCAGGCGGTGCTTGCAGGCGTAGTAGAAGTAGTCGCGGTAATAGGTTCCGTCGCCCTTCTTCTTGCGGTTCACGTTGCCGTACATGCCGCCGCCGCAGATGGGACACTTGAGCAGCCCGGACAGGACGTGCTCGTGGTCAAGGCTGTGCGTCTTGATCTGGCGCTTGTTGGTCTGCTGGCGCTGCTTCTGCGCGAGCTGCCAGTCCTCCTCGGAGATGATGGGCTCGTGGGTGCCGTCGTAGAGCGCGTAGTCCTTCTGCTTGACGATGTGGTACTGGTTGCGGGTGCCGGGGATCTTCTCGTTATGTCTGCGTCCGTACGCCAGCTTGCCGCAGTACACTGGATTGTCAAGCACGCCGATGAGGAAGGAACCCGTGAAGGCTTCCCGCTTGTTGTTGTCACGGCAGACCTTGCTGTATCCGTGCTCGTTGAGCCAGTTGGCGATTCTGGCGGTGCCCATGGTGGTGTGGATGTACTTGTCATAGATGATGCGGATGACCTCAGCCTCTTCCTCGGCAATCTGCAGGTGCCCGTCCACGAGCTTGTAGCCGTAGGGCGCGAAGCCGCCGTTCCATTTGCCCTCGCGGGCCTTCTGCCTGCGGCCCTCCATCGTCTGGACAAGGATATTCTCGCGCTCGATCTCGGCGACAGCGGAGAGAACGGAAATCATCAGCTTGCCGCTGTCCTTGGAGGAGTCGATGCCGTCCTCCACGCAGATGAGGTTGACGCCGAAGTCCTGCATCCGTTGCAGGGAGGTCAGCACGTCCGCGGCGTTGCGGCCGAAGCGCGAGAGCTTGAACACCAGCACGAAGGAGACGCCGTCCTTGCCGGATTCGATGTCCCGCAGCATGCGAAGAAACTCCGGGCGGCCCTCGATGTTCTTGCCGGATTTGCCCTCGTCGCAGTATTCCCCGGCGACGAGCATGTTCTGGAACTCCGCGTACTTGCGCAGCTTGTCCTTCTGCGCGTCCAGGCTGTAGCCGTCCACCTGCATGGAGGTGGAGACGCGGGTATAGATGTAGCATTTCATTCGCTTCATGGCTTTTCCTCCTGCGGTCCAGCCTTTGCCGCGTCGGCGTGTTCCTCAAGCTCAAGGAGGAACCTGTCGTAGTCGGACAGGAACTCGCGGTCCTGAATGACGCGGTACTTCTCAAATTCGGTTTCTGCGTGCAGCCGGGCGATTTCTGCAGACACCCTACCCGCATCCCTGAGAAGACCGTATTCGAACATTTCAATGAAGCGGTTCAGGCGGGTTTCCCAGTCCTGCATGGTCAGCGGGATGTGGCGCTGGGCCATGTTCTCGGCGAAGTCCAGATAGGAGGTGACCATGCGGTTCAGCTGCCCAAGCTCGTCCTCGGTGAGGTAGTTCTTGGCGATGGACACGTCGGACTTTTTGATCTTGCCGTCCGGCGCGTCCTGCCAGGTGGTCAGACCCATGTGATCCTTCGTGTGGTCGGCGCGCTCCATGATGAGCTCGGCGGCGGTGTGCCCGTGCACGGCGAAGTGCATCTTGTTCTGCACCGTGGCATAGAAGCGTTTCGTGGCGGCGGAAGTACGGTCGTAGTCGATAGCAGTGGCATACAGGTCGGTGATCTTCTGATAGAACTTGCGCTCGCTGGCACGGATCTCCCGGATGCGCTCCAGCTGTTCCTCAAAGTATTTGTCGGTCAGATAGGTGCCCTGCTTGAGCCGTTCGTCGTCCATGACCCAGCCGCGAATGGTGTACTGCGTTGCGATCTGATTGACCCATTTGCGGAACTGAACGGCGCGCTCGGAATTGACCTTGAAGCCGACCGCGATGATCATTTGAAGCGCGTAATGGTTGGTGGAATAGCTTTTGCCGTCTGTGGCAGTTATCCGAAATTTTCGGATAACTGAATCCTCTGACAGCTCGGAATCATCGAAGATTTTCTTGATGTGATAATTGATCGTTTTGACACTCACATCATACAGCTGCGCCATTGTCTTTTGCGTCAGCCAGATGTTTTCGTCCTCGTAGCGTATTTCGATGCTGCCCTGCGGGTCGCCCGTGGAGGCGACATAGGTCAACACCTCCGCCGCGCTGGAACGGATGGGCGCGGGCGTCTGCTTTTCTCTGGACATGGGAATTCCTCCTCGTGCGGTTTATGGAAGCCTTCCCCGGCCCGATTGGATACGAGCCGGTGAAGGAAGGTGGTTCAGACGCAGATGATTTCGGTCATCACGTTGTGCTCCGCTTCGGCGCGCGCCAGATTCATGAGCCCGACCCACTTTATGGAATCTTCAGCCTTCAGGACTTCGGTGATGCCCCAGCTTTGGGCATATCCCTTCATGAGAACATCGAAACACTCGCTGGCCTGCTCATCGACAGTGTGCAGATAGGCATTCAGTGCTCCCGTGAGCAGAAGCCTTTGGAAATGACCCGGATGGTTCGATTCCAGGTGCCGGAGGTGCAGCCGGCCCCATTTGCCGATGGGCTGTTGCTCCGGAAGCTCCAGATCCGGAAAGTAATAATCGCCGTGAAGGGTGTAGCTCAGGCCGTTGTGCTCGTCGGTGATATGTTGGGGCAGCGTGCGGCTCTCAGGAGCAGGATGATTCTGAAGCATGGTGCACCTCCTGTCAATCGTGCAGTAACTGTTCGCATATTTTGTCCCAACTGCATTTTATTACGCAGCTATATCATTTGTCAATGGTTCTTCTGAATTTGTTTGAGATGATGGATTGGATAAACTGTCCCAACTCGTTTTGCTGTCAGCGGGAAGAACGGGAAACTCCACCTTCCCGCTGTACTTTTCGATCATTTCGGCAAGAAAGCCGACGCACCGCTCAAAGGCGGCGTTCTGTTCAGGCGTTCTTTTGAGCAAAGCCATGATTCCTCCAATAAAGGGTTGATCGGTGGTGGGTGCATAGAGGTTCAGTGTTCCTTTCTTGTTCCTGCAGATATGCGAATCCACTGCGTACATACGTACATGTGTACAATCCTTTTGTATGTGTGTACGTATGTACACAGAGAATCGCGGAAATTCTCACTTACAGGGAATTTCAGACAAACGGGTTGTCATCTGAATAATCGCGTTGCCAGCCGTCTGCCGTTCTGAGCGGGAGCCTTAGCACAGGCTTAATGCCGGTAAAGCCCCACACGCGGCGGCCGACGAGGTTCGTCAGGTTATTGGAGTGCTCGATGCTGTACTTCTTCTGATTGGCAATCAGGAATTCCGAAAAGCTCCGGTTTTTGAGCGGCGAGAAGCCGTTCTCCCGGCACCAGACGGTGTAAATCTCATAAAGCTCTTGTGAGCCAACCTTCCCTTCAGGTGTGAGACGGATATAATCTCCGGCCTCCATAAAGAGCAGCACATTGTTGCCATCCTGCTTAACCGCTTCCCGGTTGGAACGGGAGCGGGCGCTTTCGGTGAAGCGGAAATGATTCGCCACCAGACGCTGCAGCCCTTCAAAGGCCCAGAGAAAGATGCCTTCCAGCTCGCAGCACATTTTTTCCGCGATGTCGGGGTCATCCACGCGATCTGGCTGGCGCTCCCTGGTGGTCAGAATCAGCTGGCGGCGATAGAAGCCGTTGCTGCGGTCGTAGAGGGATTGGAGATCGCCATTGCTGAATGCCAGCAGCCGGGCGAACATCCAGCCCTGATAGCTCTGCTTGCCCTTCTTTTCCAGATCCATGCGGCCCTGTGCGGTGACCAGCGACTTGACGTAGTTGGTCTGACGCAGGGCTTCCATGCGCATGTCATCGTCGATCAGCAAATGGATGTGCTCCAGATCGGCGCGGGCAAAGCGGTTTTCGGACACCTTGCCCACGCTGCCGTCCTTGGCGTTGCAGCCAAAGAGATGGGACAGAACGGTGCCGATCTGCGACTTGCCCTCGCCACCGCTGCCCTTGATGACCATCATGCGCTGTCCCTTGTTGCTGGGAATCAGGCAGTAGCCGATGTATTCCTGTAGGGTGGGAATGTCGTCCTCGTAGAGAAGATTGCCCAAGAAGCCCAGCCACGTTTCCGGGCTGGGCGCGGAATGGTTGTAGGCCACCGGGAAGCGGTTGCGCACGATTTCACTCTTGGATTCGGAGAACGATCCGTCCAGAAACAGTGTGCCGTTTGCGACGTGAGTCCGGTCTGTCTGCGGCGGGAAGTCGTCAATGTGCGCCGTGATTTTCAGAAGCTCGATGATGTTGGATATCTTCTTTGGAACGCTGGTGGACGCATACGGTTCGATGATCTGATAGATTTCAGTCTTAAGTGGCGCTTCGTCGGTCATGCGTCCTTCCGGCGTAAAGAAGCTGTTTTCGGTGTAGAGCAGCTTGTGCGAAGCCAGAAACTCCCGGCAGAACGCCGCTTCATTGATACTCTGTCCGTCGTACCAGGGCGGGAACTGGTCAGGCCGCAAGCGCTTCGTCATGTGCGTTCGCCTCCTCTCTGTGGGTGGCGTTCCAACGTTCGATGCTGTGTATGGTGCCGTCGCCGAGCAGAGAGTTGGCGGTATCTTTGCGGATAACGCTGTCTGCATCGTACAGACAGCCGATCATATAGGACACCTGCGGCAGCGCATGGCTGGCGGATCCGAAGCGGCCGTCCCATTTATCCGAGGGATGAACAGGAGCAAATCGTTGCTGACGATTTTTCAGGAGCCGTTCATATTCGATCAGCACGGAGGCGCAGTGCCCTTCCCGTTCCCGCTGGGATTCTTCCTGCCGGATGCGGGGAAGTGCGACGGCAGCGGAAGCCGGCGTGTTGGGGTCGATGCCGAAATCCAATGCCAGCTTGCGCGCTGCATCGAGGGGAGACAAATTGAACAGTCTGGCGGTGAAGTCGATCACGTCGCCGGTGAAGTGACAGCCGAAACAGTAGAAATAGGTTTTATTGATTTTCATGGAGGGCGTCTTGTCCGAATGGAACGGGCAGCGGCACATGCCGTTTTGCCCGATCCTGACACCGTAATATGCAGCTGCCTGCGGAACGGTCACGCGGGTCTTGAGGGTATCGAAAATTCTCGTATGTTTCACTTCCTTGTATTCTGCCAGTTTTGTAGGGATTGATTGTTGAAGATGAGTTTTCAGGTTATCGGTTGGTTTTCCATGCTTTATATCGGCTATGTTCATGGGTGCTGCGCTGAGACAGCAGCCTGTCAATTTCATCCGAGCCGAGCGTGCGGGTCAGCCTGTCTAGTTTGGAAACTTTCTCCTGCATGAGTTCATTGGGTTCTGCTTTTCGCTTCCAGTACGCGGTTTCTCTGAGCATATCGTTGTTCTTCTGGCGCTCGTTGAACAGCAAAGCATAGACTTCTCTCAGCTTGCGGACGAGCTTTTTGATGACCGGGAGAACCTTGTTTTCGCGGTAGCTCCTGGCGGTTTCCAGCATCCCGGTGTCGGGCAGAAGCTCGTCTGCGGAACCCAGGCTTTGTACGAATGCTTTGACCTCTTTGTCGCTCTTCGCAAGTGCATCTATCTTCCTTTTTGCGGCTTCGACTTCATGCTCAGCCTCCTCCCGATTCGCTTGCGCCAGATGCACGGCTTGCTCCGCGCTTTGCTGCTGCGCCATAATCGCATCGAGGGCTTCCTGTTCCTTCATGACCTTGAACTGCACGGTGGTCAGGTGCTCCTCGGTGCTGCCGCGTTCGCCGCGCTCCACGTCGGTGTAGCCCGCAGCGAACATGGCGTCGTGGTACTGATCCTGCAAAATGCTGTAGGATTTCTTCAGGACAATCTTGCCTGTTTTCGTGCGCAAGGGCTCTCCGAATTCATCCAGCACGTGCCGGGACTGCCACTTTTTGCTGTGGCTGATCTGCATGACGGTCTCCTTGACGGTGCCAACCAGCGCCGGGTCCTTGCAGCGCTTCGACCACAGAATCTGTTTTTCGACGACGGGCACATAGACTACGTGGAGATGGTAGTGCCAGACGTCGTAGCCGAGGGCCTTGCTCATGCCCTGGTTGCGTTCGTCGGCGTGCATCACGGCAGAGAGAATGTACTGCTCGCTGCCGACAATATCGACGGCAGCCCGGTATGCCTCGGCGTAGAACGCCTGTGCAAACTCGTAGCCGCCGTGATTGTGGAAATACGCGGAGTTGACATCGAAAACCAGCTCGCCATAATGGATGGCGTCCTGCTTGAGACCCCGGGTAGAGATGGTGCCGTCCTGCTCCATCTGCCGGAACATCTCCTGATAGCTGCCGGAGGGCGTCTTGAAATGGATGTTCATATGGCTGCGTTCGGGGACAATATCCTCGTTCCGGTAGCAGGTTTTCTGGCGTTCGTTGTGGGCTTCAGCGTCGGCGATATTGTTTTCGGTTCGGGGCTGGTTGCGGACGGTGGTGCGATCCACGCCATCGTTTCTTGCCATGGAAGCACCTCCTTTCTTTCGTGGGTGTGATGATGGTTCGTTTGGGGCACGGGGTGACGGTGGCGCGGCACTTTCTGCGAAAGTGTAACTACCCACTATGACACTTTCTGTCTTCCTGCGGAATCCAGCAAAGTGCCGTGGGCCAGAGCGCTCCGCCTCTGGACTCCGGGCAGGGACGCTGCCCTCTGCACACCCGGTAGGCGCTGCCGCCCTGCACCCCGCAAAGCAGGAAGCCATGCTTTTGACGGCATGGCTTCCTGCTTTGCGGGGTTGGTGCACGGTGGTGCGTTCTGGTGCCAAAGGTATCGCGCGATACGAAGCTGGAGATGGAATTGCAGTGCGTCTGAGCACCAAAGAGCATCAGCAACCGAAGCTGTCCAGCGCGTCGTCGAGATCGTCGTCGTCAGGCTCATCACTTCGGATGGGAGAAGGAGCTGTCGAAGATGTGACTATGTTCAGCGTTTGCAGCAGATCGCCAAGCTGAACAGAGGGAGCTGCCAGCTCCTCCCGGACGATTGAGCGAATCGTCTCCCGCAGGCTTTCGTCTGCGGGTGCCTTGCCGTATGGAAAAACATGTACACCTGCGCTGGAGCTACGCATTCAGCCATCTTGCGTTGCTGCCGCACGGTAGAACCACTTGGACTGGCGTTCAGGCAGTGTAGCCTTTATCCTCATACACACTTCAGCTTGCACCTCAGTCGTGGCCTGATGACTGGCCAACCTGGCACTTTCCTGCTGTGCTATGTTCCCTGGTAGCGGTTTTCCTCACAGGTCAGGCAGGTGCTTTCAGACATGGAGATTCGTCTGCTACCTTGCGATTGGTAGATTCATTGCAGCGCCTTTTACGGGCGCACGCCGTAGCCATGGTCGATGCCGATGATTTGCATGTTCTTAAGCTGTTTCATAAAGTACCTCTCTTTCGGTTGTTTGGAGTAATGGTTATGTTTCTTATTTGGAATTCTATTGTATGGGTGTCCCTTGCCTGTTCCCGGCTAGAAACCTTGTTTGGCTCACAGTCAGTCCTGAAGAAGCGCTTGCTTCCGGGGAAGGTGCTTGCTAGGGGGACGCGGGGGTAACCGGAAGGTCATGGCGGTATATCGGGCAAAGGGCTTCGGGATGGGTTGTCAAGGTTCTGTGTTCTGTGGAACGCAGACAGTATACCTGACAAACCCCATGCTTTGGCCTATGTCCGAAACGATGGAAAACCCGCAAAAACCCCTGTCTTTCCACGCTTATGGAAATGTGGTATGATAGGGTTGAAACTGGTTATGGAGGCTGGAAAATGTACGTTCAACTGACAATGGCCGAGCGTCTGAAGGACCTTCGTGTGATCGATAAGAAGCTGACGCTGGAACAGCTGGCGGAGCAGACCGGCTTATCGAAGTCTGCACTTGGCAAATATGAGAGCGAGGATTGCGGCGACATCAATCACTACGCCATTCAGAAGCTGGCAAAGTTCTATGGCGTATCCACCGATTATCTCCTGGGCTTGAAGAACAAAAAAATCACTCAGATGTGGACGTGGCGTCCCTGCATCTGAGTGATGAAGTATTGGAGCTGCTGCGCAGCGGGAAGATCAATAACCGCTTGCTCTGTGAAATGATGACGCACCCCAGATTCTGCCAGCTGATGGCAGACATCGAGATCGTCGTAGATCGCATCGCGGATATGCGAATTCAGGATATGAACACGGTACTGGAAGCGGCGCGCCAGAAGGTCATGAAGGAATATGCGCCTGATGAGATGGATGTTTATATGCGCACGCTTGAGGTGGCGCAAATCAATGAGACGGATTACTTTTCGCATATCATTCATGAGGATATGGATGATGCAAAGAAAGCCGAGTTTTGAGACGGCATGCATCCTCAATGAACGGATGGAGCCTGCAACCTTGCATATCGGGGATAAACAGTAGGAATGTCACCATCATAGTCTCCTGATATTTCTTAATAAAACCAAACCGCCAGTCTCTAAATTGATTCTTCAGACAATCTTCAAACACCGTACAACCCAACTCCAAAGCGCAGAGGTATACTCGGTGTATCCCCGATGAAAGGGGAAAAAGGAGGTTGTACGATGAAAAAAGTGTTTTGTGTGTCTCTGCTTGCTTTGATGCTGGTGTGTCTGCTTTGTGCATCTGCGCTGGCGCAGACGACCGGCATCGCCATGGACGGCAAGGTGTACACGTTCACGGGTGGCGAGGGAACCTATCAGGCCGATGGAAAGACGTTCATCATCGGCGCGGAGTCCGTCATCATTCAGGAGCCGGGGTTCCCAGACCGCACGCTGGAGCTTGCTCGGACGCAAGACACAGCAATCTTGCTGGATGGACGGGATGGGCATCCTGCCGCTGCCGGGCAGGAAACGGACGATTCCACAGTCATCTGCGAAGGTACAGCAGCATACGAGGCTGCGGAGGCCATTGCGGTGTATACGCAATACTCCTATTCGTATCCAGAGAATAATGAAGCCTGGGCCAGGCGCTTTGAGCCGTATGCGGAATACGGATTAAGCTGCGACCCGGAAAGCCGGACGCTCATGTATCAGGGGCAGCGGGTGCACTCCTTCACGGACGCCTACTCGGTGAGCGGCGGCGTGTGCACGATCATCGAATTTACGGACGAGCAGGGAACCATCGACCTGCGAACCGAGCGCGACCAGACCCGGCTGATTCGCCATGCGGACGGCTCGCTCAGCCCGGAAGGCCTGCTCACAGGAATCCGTGCGCTGACCGGGGAGGAATCCGCCGCGCGAAGCCAAGGCGGGAGCACATTCCAAACGACCGCCACCTCAGAAGGCGAAATGACTGCTGCCGAAAAGCAGGCCTTCTTCGCGCCCTACGCGGCATTTGGCCTGTGCTACGATGCGGCGAGCGATGAGATGGCCTTTCAGGGACAGCGTGTACGTCGGTTTCTGGACATTCGCCAGAGCAATGGCGAACCGCTTGACAGCGGACGCTTCCATGGCAGCATGACGAGCATGGTCTGCTGCGATGACGATCAGGGAGAGGTCGATGTTGAGGTCATTCGGGATTATGCCAAACCGGACGCAAACGGCGATGGCGCTTTGATCGGCATGATGGCAGAGAGAGTGCGATAAATGCGAAACCTGCGAAGGGGCAATGGCTCTTTCGCAGGTTTGTGAATATTTCGGGAAATTCAGAAGAAATCCAAAAAGGTATGCTATACTGTCCTGTATAAGGAGGCGCAGGACATGTACCGTATTCTCATCGTTGAAGATGATGTTGATATTTCGGAGCTGCTTCAATCCTGGCTGACCGAAGCCGGGTATCAGACCGCTGAGGCGGAGGATGGACTGAAAGCGCTGGAGGTTTTTGAAAGCGGGCAATTTGACTTGGTGCTGCTCGACCTGATGCTGCCGAGGCTCGACGGCTTTGGCGTATGCGAATGGATTCGCAAAAGATCGGATGTCCCCATCGTGATGCTGACCGCGCTGGACGGCGAGGACGAGCAGCTTCGCGGCTACGATCTGCGGATTGACGATTACGTCACCAAGCCGTTCTCCATGCCCGTGCTGCTGCGTAAAATCGGTGCGATTCTCCGGCGATGCCGGGGCGAGGATCGCCCGGACGCCAATCTGCTGCGCTACCGCGACCTGACGCTCGATCTGGACGCCTATACCGTCATGCGCGGCGACCGGATGCTGGAGCTGACCAACCGCGAGTTTGAATGCCTGCGGGAGCTGCTGCAAAATCAGGGGCGCGTGATGACCTACCAGATGCTTGTCAGCCGCATCTGGAATTACAACTATCTGGGCGACGATCGCGTGATTTACAGCCATATCAAGAATCTGCGCCGCAAACTGGGCGCGGATTACATCCGGACGGTCAGAGGGGTGGGCTATCGTGTGGACAAGGATTAAGCACAGCCTGACGCTTCGCATCTTTCTGATGACCTGCGGCCTGATGATCGCCGTCTGCGCTGCCACCTATGGCGCGATTGCGTATCTGACGCCGCTCACCTATACGAGCATTTTGCAGGAGGAGCTCGACCAAAAGACCGAAGTGCTCCTGACCGCGCTGTCCGGGCGGGAGCCGTCTGCGTGCGACGAGCTGCTTTCCGCCTTTTGCAGGGAGACGGGCGCAGCGCTCCGTCTGTCAGACGAATATGGGCGAATTCTGTACGATACGATTTCGTCTGAGGCTTATCTTGTGGAAGGCACCGCAGAGCGTGCGGCGATCACCACGGAAGACAGTGAAACGCTTGAACAGGATGCGGTTATGCAGGCCACGGAGACCGGAGACGCGACCGGCACAGCGGAGAGCGTCATCTATCAGATCACCGTCACCGATGCGTACATATCCGCCGATGAAGCACAAACTTTTTTCTTCCGGGATGGAACGATGGGGTATTTGCTGGTTGTCGGCGGAAAAAGGGCTGTCAATCGAGCGTCGGAGGCCATGAAAAAGACGCTGCCGTTTCTCGCGCTGCTGATCCTTGGTGTCTCGCTGCTGACCTCGTTCTTCTACGCCAGATGGATTACCCGGCCCATTGTGGACATCAGCCATATCGCCGCAAGCATCGCCGCGCTTAATTTCAGCTCCCGCTGGGCACAGCATCGCACGGATGAAATCGGAGCTCTGGGCGACAGCCTGAACACGCTTTCCGACAACCTTTCCGACGCGCTGACGGAGCTGAAAACCGCCAATGAACGCCTGCAGCAGGATATGGAGCGCGAACGGGACATGGAGCGTCAGCGCTCCGCGTTCTTTTCAGCGGCTTCGCACGAGCTGAAAACACCGGTGACGATCCTCAAGGGGCAGCTGAGCGGTATGCTGGCGCAAATCGGCGTATACCGGGACCGGGACAAGTACCTGGCACGGGCGCTTCAGGTGACCGGCAGGATGGAAAGCCTCATCAAGGAAATTCTGATCATCAGCCGAATCGAAGCCGGAAGCTTTGGCCTCAAAACGGATACGGTCAATCTGAGCGAGCTAATCGAGCGGCAGCTGGAGCTGGATGAAGAGCTGCTTGCGCAAAAGGCGCTGCACATTGAAAAGCACATGGCTTCGGACGTGACAATCCGGGGGAACCAGGATCTCCTGACCAACGCGCTGGATAATGTTCTGATGAACGCCATCCTCTACTCCCCGCAGGGTGCTAGCATCCGCATTTTGCTGGATGCGCATACGATGACGATTGAAAACACGGGTGTCTCCATCCCGGAAGAAGCTCTGCCTCAGCTCTTCACGCCGTTTTACCGCGTGGAGCAGTCCCGCAACCGTCAGTCTGGCGGGAGCGGACTGGGGCTGTATCTGGTCAGGCTGATTCTCGAGCTGCACAATGCCTCCTGTGACATGAGGAATTCGGAAGAGGGCGTCGTGTTTTCGGCGCGGTTTACTTGATTTCCGACAGGAATTGTATGAACTGCATGGCCGCTGCTTTCCAATAATTAGTGCGAAGAATGTGTGGTTGCCTTTACAATGTGTTCATAAAGCTCTTTTTAGCAGCCTATTGGCGTGATCAAAGCCAATAGGCTGCGGTCTTGTCCAGATACTGCTTCCGTTCCTTCCAGTCCGGCATCAGCATCGTGAGGAAGGCATAAAACTGCCTGGAGTGGTTGGGGTGAACCAGATGGCAAAGCTCGTGCATGACGACATATTCAATGCAGTGCCTTGGTGCTTCGAGGAGACGCTTGTTCAGCGTGATGATTCCCTTCTTCGCCAGACAGGAGCCCCAGCGCGTTTCCATGTCCCGGATTCTCAGAGAAGGCTTCTGCACGCCGTATTTTTGAAACGACGGATACAGCGCATCCATCACGTCGCCAAATACCGTTCTGCACTGCTGATCCAGGAATCTGCTGACGATACGCCGCTTCTTTTCTGTATCAGAGAGATCCCGAACGCCCAAATGAATATAGATGCCGTCCGCTGAAATGGAATCCTTTGCGGCCTGTGTGACCCGCAGGCGCAGGCCTCGCCCCAGAATGTTGAATGTTTCGCCGCTGACATACTGCTTCGGTTGAGGTCTGTATTGGGCCATCTCATGGAAGTGGTTAAGGGCCTTCAGAATATACGGGACCTTGCCGGCGACAAAGGCGTCGATTTCCCCGCAGAGGACGCCCGGATCTGCTGAAACCCACACGCTGCCATCCTTCCGCACCCGCAGATTGAGGTTTTTGACCTGCTTTCTTTCAAGACTGTATAGGATTTCGTGCCCATCGGCGGTTATGGTTCGTTGGCAGGTGATGTCCATCGCTCAGAACCTCCGCAGGGCAACAGTCTTGACATTGTCGATGATCTTGTCGATGAGATCGAACGAGAGCTTCAGACCATGCTCCTTTTCGTATTTGTAGAACAGATCGTCGATGTCCTGTGAAATGCGGTCGTGGATGGTCTTGTTGTTCGTCCAGTCCACCCGACTGTGGGAGGCGACGATTTTTGTGATCTCCTCGGAAACCTCTGCAACGAAATCGGGTGTAATCCGTTCGTCCTCCACCTCGTCAAAGAGTGCGGTCAGCACACCGAAAAAGGCCTGTGCGTGAACATTATTCTTGATGCGCTCCGGATAGCTGACGGTGCTCCTGCCGGCGTGGTAATCCCCCATGATGGTGCGCATCTTGGCAAGGTATTCGGCTTCGGAGATGACCTTTTCCCTGTAGAGCGCAAGGGCGTCCCTGATCCGCTTGGAGAAGCTGTCATAATAGGCGGGATTCTCGTCGTGCTTCTCGCTGATGCTTCGGGTCATCCGGCTGGCTATCGCATCAGCTTTTGACCGCAGCGAGCCCAGCTCCTCAAGCTCCTTTTCAAAGTCGTCCTTGTTCAGAATGTCGATGGGGCTTGTGATCTTCTTCAGCCCGGCGACAGACAGGTGCGTGTCGAGCAGATTCTGCATCAGCGGTTCATACTCGGCGTTGTCGATGGCGTCGCAGTATTGGAGCTTGACGCTGCGGCGAACCTTTGAAAAGAAGATGAACGTGTCCTGATACTTCTGACGTTCCTCTTTGCCCAGCGCGTTGTATGCCTGCTCCGCATTCAGTACCAGATGCAGCGCCCGGCCGAAGGCGCAGAGCAGGGTGTAGAACTCCTGCCGCGCCTTATCATCGGCGAGGAACACCTCGACGGCTTCCGCATCGCTGATGCTGCCCACCGGGGCAAAGAGCTCTACCAGCTGCGTATAGGCGCTGCGGAGATTCCCGATGGCAGACATCACATCGACCACGACGCCCTTCAGATCGCCGCCGTCGAAGTTCTCCAGACCAGCGCCACTGTACATGTCCATGGCGGTGTCGAGCTTTTCAATCAGGCCGCGGTAATCGACAATCAGGCCGTAGTCCTTGCCCTCGTGCAGGCGGTTTGTCCTTGCGATGGCCTGCAAAAGGCCGTGCTCCTTGAGCTCCTTGTCGATGTAGAGCACCTGACACAGCGGCGCGTCAAAGCCGGTGAGCAATTTGCTGCACACGATCAGGATATCGATTTCGCCATCGCAGAACTTGTTCTTGATGGCTTCCTCGTAGCGATCGGCATCCCCATACTGCCGCATCATCTTGCTCCAGAAGGAAACAACCAGATCGTCCGCACCCTCGTCGACGTCATCGACGCCTTCGCGCATGTCGGGCGGCGAGATAACGACGGCGCAGTTCAGGTCGCCGAACTGCTCAAAGCACTGCAGATAGCGGATCGCGTCGCGCTTGTAGTTGGTGGCGAGCATGGCCTTGAAGCCGGTATCCTTGTAGCCCTCAATGAAGTGCTCGCTGATGTCCAGCGCGATGCGCTTGATGCGTGCGTCGGTGGAGGTTAGGCGACGAATGCTGCTCCACTTCCTGCGCAGATCCTCCCGCTGCGCCTCCGTCAGGCGGCGGGTGGTTTGCTTAAACCAGAGGTCGATATTTTCTTCGTCCACCTTTTGCTCGACAAAGCGCCCCTCATAGATCAGGGGGACGATCGCGCCATCCTCCACGCCGTCCCGGATGGTGTACTTGTGAATCAGCCTGCCGAACCGGGCCATGGTGTTCTTTTCGCTTTTCATCAGCGGCGTGCCGGTGAAGCCGATGTAGCAGGCGTTGGGGAATACGCTGCGCATCCGGGTCGCCATGAGGCCGTAGTTGGAGCGGTGGCTCTCATCCACGAGCACGAAGATGTCGCGGGAGGGGTTTTTGACCTCCTGCCGCTCGACGGTGTTGAACTTGTTGATGATGCTGGTGATGACGTCCGCTCTGGCGCTGTTCACCAATTCCACCAGATGGCGTCCGCTCGTCGCGCGGGCGGGGGTTAGCCGCGTATGCGCGAAGGTGGCGGCAATCTGCGCGTCCAGCTCCTTGCGGTCCGTGACGATGACCACGCGGGGATGGCAGCCCTTCAGCTCCATCAGGATATACTTCGCCAGCATGACCATGGTCAGGCTCTTGCCGCTGCCCTGCGTATGCCAAATGACGCCGCTCTGGCGGTTGCCGTGCTCGTCGCTTTCGGCGATGGTCTTCATGATTTCCCGGACGGCGAAGAACTGCTGATAGCGGCAGACCTTCTTCACGTTGGCGTCGAAGAGAATGAAATAGCGAATCAGCTCGAACACGCGCTCGCGGCTGAACAGCGAGACGATATTCCTGTCCTGTTCAGTGGACATTCGATCCGGGACGAGCGCTTTCAGCCGGGTTTGCAGCCATTCGGCATCCTGCTCCTTCCATACGCTCCAGAACTTTTTGGGCGTGCCGGCTGTCGCGTATTTGACGGCGTTCTTGTTGGTCGCCACGACGAGCTGCGCAAATTTGAAGAGCTGCGGGATATACGCCGCCTGCTGGTTGCGGATCATCTGCCCGACGGCCTCTTCCACGGGGATATGCGGGGCCTTGCACTCGATGACGGCAAAGGGAATGCCATTGATGAACAGCACGATGTCCGGGCGGGCGTTGTGCTGCCTGTCCCGGCTGTCCACGGCGAACTCCTCCGTGACGTGGAACACGTTGTTCTGCGGGTTGTCCCAGTCGATATACTTGAGGTTGAAGCTGAGCATTTTTCCGTCGCCGATGGTCTCCGGGTAGCTCTTGCCCAGCAGCAGCGCGTCATAAATCTTCTCGCTGGTGCGCACGAGGCCATCCGTCAGCGGCTCGTCCAGATCCTCCATGGCGCGCTCGATGTTGGCGGCGGAGAACTCGTTTTCTGCGCCCGCATAGACATAGCGGTTGAGCCTGCGGAGCTGACCGCGCAGGATGTCCCGGAGCAGCACATGATACCGGCTGCCGCGCTGCCTGTCGCAATCCGCCGGGGAGATGTAGGTGTAGCCCATGGCCTCAAACAGCGCAAGGGCGGGGCGCTGGCTTGCGTTGATTTCCAGATAGGCGTCTTTGTCCATGGAGAGACCTCCTTTCGCAAAGGGGTTATATGCAGGAATAGCGGGGCAGGGGGCTGCCTCGCTTAACTCAAATGCAGGAATGAAAAGTACAGTAATATCGTTTTAGCAATCTCTTCGGGTGTATGGCCTGCGTCGATGATATTTTTCAGGTCTTGCTTGACCTGATCGGAGTAATTCGGGCTGTTGTCAACGATGAGTTTCAGCGCTTCCTTGGTGAGGTGCTCCTGCATGTTTTCCTGATTCATCATCATACCCTCTCAATCCCCGTCAGCAGAAGCTGCATCAGGGCTTTTTTCTGTTTTTTCATTTCTTCCAGCTTACGCTGATGAAGGGTGATAAGGTTGTCGAGATTTTCAAAATATTCGCCTATTTCCTTTTGTTCATCCAAGCATGGCACTTTGAATTCCATTTTGGAAAACATATATCCCGTGATTTGGTTGATTGTTGCTCCCATATTCATTGCGATTTCTTCTTCAAATCTTGAAGTATTGAGCAAAGCATTTGTAAACTTTGGACATTCTGAACGAATACCAGTCATAAACGCTCCGATTACCGTGTTGGGCATAAAAGCCTTAATTTGTGCGTGTTTTCCGATGAGTGAACGAGAGCCATTACGAACAACAACAACTATATCGCCGACTTTAACATTCTCAGAATTAACAACTTGCGGATTCACATAGACATTATCTGCATCGACAACCTCGCCGTTGCTTACATTTGATGAACGAAGCACAAGGGTTCCATTTTCCTGAACATCATTAGGCGTATAAGTTAATCCTGAAAAGAACTCAACAAACTCAGTCAACTTACGCTGTTCCCAATCGTCCGTAAATCCGGGGAATCTCTTTTCCGGAACCTTCTGCCCTTTCCTCGGGAACATCTTTTCCAGACAGCCCTTTTTGAACCTTTTCAGCTCCTCGATTTTGCGCCCTTGCAGTTCGATTGCCTTGTCCTGCGTGGAGAGGATTTCGGCAATCTTTTTGCGTTCCTCTAACGGAGGTAATGCAAGAGAAAACTCTAGGAAATCAGAAAAATGAACGCGCTGCTTTTCAACCAACGAACCTGTTGAGACTTTGTTGTAGTAGGTAATCATCGGGCCATAGGTCAAGAAGCTATCCATGAAAACAAGGTCACTTTCATGGACGGTAGTGAAAATGTCATAATAACCGGATACAGCTACGGGAATATCTCCTTTGTGACGTGCAACTGCTCCAAACCGGATGTTCATAGGGTTATACGCATAGTCGTTGGGACGAACCACCTTGTAGGAATCGCTCTGTCTTTGCGGTTATTCCATCCTCAATGGTCAGGCTGTATAGAGGATATTGTTTCAAATCATCGGTATATTCACTCGTACTGGTAAAAAGGGTTGAAAAAGGAACCTCATTCCATTTGATAGGCACGATTCCTATCTTACCCTTCTTATACCCCTCCGGCACAATCCCTTGACGGATTTGTTCGATTCGTTTTTTAACTTCGGGTGTCATACGTTCACCTCATTCAGGCTCATTTGCCGTTGATGCGCTTCTTCTGCTCACTCTCAATCTGCCTGATGCTCTTTTTCGGCGTCGGCAGGTCTTCCGGCATGGTGCCGCCCAGCTCGGCGATGGTTTGCCTGACCTTCCTGCCAACCTCGTAGTGGGTTTGATTGGCCTTTTCCTTGCCTCGAATATTTTCGCGGCGCAGCTTTTCGTCTGTCTGCGTAGCGCGGAACAGGTTAGCAGCCAGCTCGGTGCTGCCCATGTGATCGAGGATTTTCTCGTTCTTCTTCAGGCCCTTGCGCTCGTGGATTTCCTTGACGCCAAGCCCTCCGTACAGCCCCTGATATCCTTTGTTCTGGAAAATGGCGAAATCCCGTCCCGCCTCGACACCGGCCATCTGCGCGGATTCAATCTCATTGCTCATAGCCCCAGCTCCTCCATGTACTTCGCCATCTGCGCCTGCACCTGCGAAAGCTCCGCCTCGATGCTGGCGATATTTTTCTTCACCTCGTCGATGTCCACCAGCTCCTCCTCCTCAAAGGTATCCACATACCGGGGGATGTTCAGGTTATAGTCGTTCTCGCGGATTTCAGCGCGGGAGGCGCGGTAGCTGTACTTGTCCACCTTCGCCTCGCGCGCCTCGTAGGTGCTGACGATGCGGGCAATATCGCTGTCCCGCAGTAGGTTCTGGTTCTTGCCCTTTTCGTAATTGCCCTCGCCGGAGGCGTCGATGAACAAGACGTCGTCGCGGGTGCGGCCCTTTTTGAACACCAGAATGCAGGCGGGGATACCCGTGCCGTAGAACAGGTTCGCAGGCAGGCCGATGACCGCGTCCAGTAGGTTCATTTCAATCAGCTGCCTGCGAATCTTTCCTTCGCTGGCGCCGCGGAAGAGCACGCCGTGGGGCAGGACGACGGCCATGCGCCCGTTCTCCGCATCCAGACTGTGCAGCATGTGGAGCACAAAGGCATAGTCGCCCTTGGAGGAGGGCGGAACGCCCCAGTCAAACCGATGGTGCTCGTCCAGAGAGGCGGTCATTTTCTCCGGCTTCTTTCCTTTTTCATCCGGACCGGCCTTCGAGAGGAAGCCGCTGTCCCATTTGTCCAGGCTGAACGGAGGGTTGGCGACCACCACCTGGAACTTCATGAGCTTGTCGTCCTCGAGGTTCTGCGGATTGGAGAGCGTGTCGCCCTGCCAGATGCGGGCGTCATCCACGCCGTGGAGGAACATGTTCATCGTGCAGAGCGCCCAGGTCTGGGCGTTCAGCTCCTGACCGTAGACGGCAACCTTGCCGCTGGGCACCTTCTTGTAGGCTTTGAGCAGCAGGCCGCCGCTGCCGCAGGTGGGGTCGTAGATGCGGTCGTTTTCCTGCGGCTTGACGAGCGAGGCCACCAGCTCGGATACCTGGCTTGGCGTGAAGAACTCGCCGCCCTTTTTGCCTGCGTCGGAGGCAAAGTTGGCGATCATGTACTCATAGGCGTCGCCGATGATGTCTGCGGAGCCGAGCTGACCGGGACGAAGATCGAGGTCGTGGAAGTCTTCCAGCAGGTTGCGGAGCGTCGCGTTTTTTTCCTTGACGTCGCCGAAGTCAACCTGGGAGTTGAAGTCGATGGCGCGGAACACGTTGCGCAGTTTTCCGCTGTTGTGATCCTCGATATGGGAAAGAGCGACGTTGATCTTTTGGCCGATTTCATTATCCGTGCGGTTTTCGTACAGGTAGTCGAAGGTGGATTCCTTGTCGATGGAGAACCGCTCCCGGCTCATGGCGCGCTCGACGCGCCGCGCATCGCCGTCGTACTGCTCCATGTAAAAGGCGCGCCTTTCGAGGGTGACGTCGCTCAGGTATTTCACGAACAGCATGGACAGGATGTAGTCCTTGTAGCGGGAACTGTCGATCTTGCCCCGGAAGCTGTCACAGGCCTTCCAGAGGACACGTTCGATATCGTTGCGGGTCGTCATGGTGCATACCTCATTTCATAGTCGAATGTACATTGCGGATCAGCAGATCGTAGTAGCGCTCCTTTTCTTCTGACAAACGGCGGAGCAGTGCCGTCTCCTTTTTCGCCAGCAGAAACAGCTCGGAGATTTTCTGCTGCTGGAGGATGGAAAGCGGGGGAATTTCAAATTCGGAAAAGAATCTGGCGTTGATGGCGCCCAGCATGTTGCTGCTGGTGTTTTCATAAATGGCTTTCCTGATCTTCGGCGTGTTGATCAGCCAGACCAGATATCCGGGCAGGAGCCTGCTTCGATCAACACGGATGATGACGAAGTTTGATGAAACGACCATGCCGGCGGATGCCTCATTGATGAGAACAGCGGTGTACGGCGAGGTCAGGCGGATGATGACGTCGCCAATCTGTGTCAGGTACTCCGGCGATAACTGCTCCGCAGCGTCAAAACCATCCAGCTGTTCCATGTCGATGTATCCGTTTGGGTGGATAGCGCGAAAGCTCAGCAGGGGATACCGCATCTTGACGGGGGTGCCTTTGCGCGCCTGTTTTCTGGATAAAACCAGTCCGCTTCGGACGGTTGCCAATTCTCCTAACTTCATGGGTTCACCTCGATTTGTCATGGCCAATAAATGACTGGCAAGAGCCTTCGACATCCTTTTGCACTGACGACAGTATAACATGGAATCTCCATTCCGTCAACTGGAAATTTTGTCACGGTGAAAAAATGACATAGAACGATATCTTATCAGTCCATCGGATTCGTCTCTGGTTCAGATTTACATCGGTTCAGTTTATTAAACCGGATCGAGCGGGTAGTATTCCCAGCCGATCCGGTTTGAAATCTTTACGCAATCATCCCAAAGAACCTCAGCGCCTCTTCAATCGCCTTTTCCTTATCCGGTGGGCAGATCAGCATCTTGGCGCCCTCAGATTTTGCCTTGTTGTAGCACTCGCGCTCAATGATCCCATGCTTCCGCTTCACCTGTGCGATGTACAGTGGTGTAACGTTCAGGCCGGTCTGCTCCTTAACGTGCGCCTGAATCTCGCCGTAGGTCGCCTTGCTCTCAGCCTTGGTGACGGCCAACTCGTCCGCGTCGATGCCGACCTTGACGATATCATCCGGCTTTTGTTGGACCAATGACATAACAGTCTCCACCCCGCTCGTCCAGCAGAACATATCGACGCTCTGCACCTTCTGCACCCTGTACCCCTTCTCCACAAACAGCGCCGCGTCGCGCGCCTGCGTGGCGACGTTGCAGCTCACATACACCACGCGCTTCGGGGCGGCTTGCGCAATCGCGTCAATCACGGCGGGTTCAACGCCCTTGCGCGGCGGGTCGATCACAATCACGTCCGGGCGCAAGCCCTCCGCCACCAGCTTCGGCAGCAGCGCTTCCGCCGCGCCGCAGCGGAAATTCACGTTCCCGATGCCGTTGCGGACGGCGTTCTCCTTCGCGTTCTCAATCGCCTGCGGAACAATCTCGATGCCCAGCGCCTCGCGGCAATGGCGCGCCATCATCAGCGTAATCGTGCCCGCGCCGCAATACACGTCGCATAGGCGCTCGTCGCCCGTCAGCTCGGCAAAATCCAGCGCCGTCTGGTACAGCACTTCCGTCTGCGCCGGATTGACCTGAAAAAACGCCGCCGGGCTGATTTCAAAGCGCAGGCCGCACAACTCGTCCGTCAGCGTGTCACAGCCGTAGAGGGTGCGGAAGTGCCGACCCATGATGACGTTCGTGCGCTCGCGGTTTTCATTCAGAATGACGCTGACCGCCCCCGCCGCCTTCAAGGACGCAACCAGCTCCCCCTCGTGCGGAATCTCGCCGCCGTTGATGACCAGCACCGCCATCGCCTCGCCCTTTCGGTTGACGCGGACGACAATGTGCCGCACCAGCCCCGTGTGCGTCTCTTCGGCATACGGCGCGACGCGGAAGCGCTTCATCCACCCCAGTACGCGGCGGCAGATTTCGTCCGCCGGCGGCATGGCGTTCGGGCATTGCGCAATCGGGATAATATCGTGGCTGCGCGGCGCGAAAAAGCCTGCCACGGGTTCCTCCACCGTTCCGCCGACAGGCAGCGCCGTCTTGTTGCGGTAGTGCGATGGGTCTGCCATGCCCAGCACCGGGGGCACGTCGATGTCGATATGCCCGATGCGGCGGAAGCAGTCCTGCACCTGCTGGCGTTTCGCTTCCAGCGTCGTTTCGTAGGTCATATGACGCCCCGTGCAGCCGCCGCAGCGGGGGTATGCCGCGCAATCCGGCGTTTTCCGGGCGGGTGATGCCGTCAGCGGCTTTCCCTCCATACGCCCAAACGCGAATCGGGACTGCACCTTGACGATGCGCACCCTCGCCGTCTCGCCGGGCAGCATCCCCGGCACAAAAACGGCCATGCCGTCGGCGCGGCATACGCCTTCCAAGTCCGCCCCAAGGCCATCCGCCGTCAAGGTCAGCAAATCGTTCTTCTTCATCCGCTTCGTCCCCTTCCTGTGTTGGCTTCCATTATAACAGGGTCGCCTGATTTTGACAAGAAGGCGCAGGGATTTCGCGCCTGCGGGCGCGACAAGGGGGCTTTCCGATCGCCCCCTTGACCCCTTCGGGTTCGCCACTCAAGTTACTTTTGGGTGTGCGTTTCTTGATTTTTCCGTTCCCCGGATAAACACGCGGACACAGCTTGAAGTTGTCAACAATTGAATCGCGCAGAAGGGTCAAGGGAGGGGACTTCGTCCCGTTTCATTCTCCCTTGCGGAGTCCAGAAACAGAGCCTCTGGATTTTCCCTCCGTCAAAGAAAATTTTTCTGAACCCCTTGCAATCGCGCGAATTGTGATGTATAATCAATAACTGGCACATCCTTGCGCTGCACAGGATGCAGCGCCAAAAGTCCAAGAGGAGGTGAAAATGATGAATAGGTATGAACTGACCTACATCATCGATATTGCACTGGAGGAAACCGCTCGCAAGGAACTGATTGAGAAGGTTTCTGCTCTGATTGCTGCTAACGGTGGTGAAGTGGAGAAGGTTGATGAGGAACCGTGGGGCAAGGGCGCAAAGCGTCTGGCCTACCCCATCAACTACAAGACCGAAGGCTGGTACGTGCTGGTTACCTTCAAGGCGCCCGCTGACCTGCCCCGTGAGCTTGAACGCAATCTGGAGATTTACGACGACGTGCTCCGCTATCTGGTTGTGAAGCTGGAAGTCAAGCGCAGCAACGTGAAGCCCCGCGCGCCCAAGGCTGCTCCCGCTGTGGAAGCGCCCGTGGAAGCCGCTGAAACCGTCGAAGCTCCCGCTGATGCCGAGTAATCGGATTTCAGCAATGACCTGTTAAAGAGGATAAGCAGATGAACAAGCTGACGATCATTGGTAACTTGGCTCGTGATCCTGAACTTCGTACTGTGCGCGACGGCATCAGCGTCTGCGATTTCACGGTTGCAGTGAATCGCCGCGGCAGCCGTCAGAACACCGCAAACGGTCAGTCGGACGCGGATTTCTTTCGTGTAACGGCATGGCGTCAGTTGGGTGAACTGTGCGCGAAGTATCTGGCAAAGGGACGCAAGGTCTGCGTTGTCGGACCTGTGTCCGCGCGTACCTATACTGCCAATGACGGCACGACCCGCGTATCCTTGGAGGTCACGGCAGACGAAGTCGAATTCCTGTCCAGCCGCATGGATGACGGTGCTCCGGCATACAACAATGCCGCGCCGTCCGCAGCCGCTGCTCCCGCGCCTACCGCGCAGAACAATGGCTTCACGGCGGTCGAAACCGACGAACTGCCTTTCTAATCGGCTGAAAAAGTGCCGAATTGCGATTTCAAGTGAATGAAAAGGAGGTCACACTCATGTCTGAAGAACGCTCTGAGCGTCGTCCGCGTCCGCGCGGAGGTCGTCGTCCCCGTCGGAAGGTCTGCTCCTTCTGCGTGGATAAGATTGAATACATTGATTACAAGGACATCAACCGCCTGCGCCGTTTCGTCAATGAGCGCGGCAAGATTCTGCCCCGCCGCATGAGCGGCAACTGCGCAAAGCATCAGCGTCAGTTGTCCGAGGCTATCAAGCGCGCCCGTGCCATCGCGCTTCTGCCCTACACGGTGGACTAATCGTGTCTTCAAGCCCCTGCATGTGCAAGCATGTGGGGGTTTTCCAATTGTCCGAATAGGAGGATGCTTCTCATGGAGCTGCTTTCTGCCAGCCGCGGCTTTCTCAAATGCAATTTCCACTGCCACACCACTTGCAGCGACGGCCGCCTGTCCCCCAAGGACGTCATGGCTGCCTATCGCGCGCTGGATTACGACGTGCTCGCCATCACCGACCACCGCAAGGTGACGCGTCCCGCCGCCGATGAAATTCCCGCCGGGCTGACGCTTATTCCCGGCACCGAGCTGGATTTCCTCCTGCCGACACAGGCGGTGCATCTGCTGGGTCTAGGCGTTTCGCCGGATATTGCTGATTGCTGGAATCCAAACGGCACACCGCAGCAGGCAATTGACAGCATCCGCGCGTGTGGCGGACGCGCTGTGCTGGCGCATCCCGCCTGGTCGCTGAACACGACGGAATTGATGTGCTCCTTCCGCGGGCTGAGCGGCGTGGAAATCTTCAACAGCGTTTCCTCCGTGCCCACAAACGCCTTGCGCGGGGATTCCGCCGCCATGCTTGATCCTGTTTTCGCCAATGGACAACTGCTCAACTGCTTTGCCAACGATGATTCGCACCGCTACGAGGGCGAATGCGGCATGAGCGCCACAATGCTCAACACCAATGACCGCAGTGTCGCAGGCATTCTGCGCGCCATTGACGAGGGACGGTTCTACGCCACGCAAGGGCCGGAAATTCGCGAACTTTCGTTGACGGATGGCGTGGTGCATATTGCGTGCTCGCCGGCAAAGTACATTATTTTTTACAGCAACGAGGTGTGGATTCCGAATCGCACACGGTCGCTGGAAGGGCAGACCAGTGCGGATTATGTGGTTTCGCCGCGGGAGACATTTGTGCGGGTACAGGTTGTGGCGGAGGATGGGAAATCCGCATGGACATCGCCAATTAAATTGGGGTAAGGTTGGGCGCGTCTGCAGATGCGCACCCAACTTGCTCTACCAACTACTCGCACATTGTCGCGCCAAATGGGCGCGCCTGACCAGCATGGGAGAAGATTTTCTCTTGGTGCTGGTCTTTTTGATTGCAGAGGAAATCACCTGCAAATTCCCCCGTTCTATTCTCCGCATCCACCGCATACACTGTATCATCACCCGAAGGGGAAAGGAGAAAAAACGCATGTTGATTGATACCATTGCCCTCGTGTTGACCATCATCGGCGCGATTAACTGGCTGCTGGTCGGCGTGTTCCAGTTCGACATCGTGGCGTGGCTGTTCGGCGGGCAGGGCGCGATTCTCAGCCGCATCCTATACACCATCATCGGCGCGGCCGGCGTCTGGTGCATCACGCTGCTGTTCAAGAACAATAGAAGTACTTGACCCCGGCGGCAAAAGGCCCTACAATAGGAGGTGATGAATTTTCTCCCGAAAGGATGAAGTGCCATGAGCAATGACCTGTTTGCGGGCATCGGCGTTGTGCCGGGGACGTTCCTGCTGCCGCGCCCGGATGCGAATTGGACGGCGTGGGCGTGCGTCGCGTGCGACCAGTACACGTCCGAGCCGGAGTATTGGCAGCGGGTAAACACGCTGGTTGGGCATCAGCCGTCCACCTTGCGCCTGATTCTCCCTGAATGCGACCTGCCCGCGCCACCAGAGCGCATCGACGCGATTCACGCTGCCATGCGCGACGCGCTGAACGTCCTGCACCCCGGTGTGACGGACGGCTTCGTGCTGCTGGAGCGCACCACGTCCACCGGTAAGCGGCTTGGGCTTGTCTGCTGCGTCGATTTGGAGCAGTACCGCTACGACGGCGCAAAGACCCTCATTCGCCCGACCGAGGAAACCGTTGCGTCGCGCCTGCCCGCGCGTCTTGCCGTCCGAAACGGCGCACCGCTTGAGTCCAGCCACGTCATGCTCCTGCTGGATGACCCGCAGCGCACCGTCATCGAGCCGCTCTACGCCCGCCGCGACCAGCTTTCCCCGCTTTACGACTTCGACCTCATGCAGCAGAGCGGCCATGCACGCGGCTGGGCGGTCACGTCCGACGCGGACAAAGCCGCCATCGTCGCCGCCCTAAATCGCCTGAAGGATGCTCTCGGCGCAGACCCGCTTCTCTTCGCCGTCGGCGACGGCAACCACTCCCTCGCTACCGCGAAAAAATACTACGAGCAGCTCAAAGCGACCCTTCCCGCCGAGGAAGCCGCCGTTCACCCTGCTCGTTACGCGATGGTTGAGCTGGTCAACATCCACGACGATGCGCTGATTTTTGAGCCTGTTCACCGTGTGCTGACGAACGTCCATCCGGCGGATGTTTTGGCGGACTGGTCAGCCTACTGCGCCGCGCACGGGATGGTGCTGTCTTTCGTTCCGCCGGATGCGGATGCACAGGAACTTCGCGTCGTTTCCGCGTCGGGCGAACAGACGGCGTTCATTGCCCACCCGGACGGCGCGCTTCCCGTCGCGACGCTCCAGCGCTATCTGGATGACTTTCTGCGCCGCCACCCCGAAGCCGCGATTGACTACATTCACGGCGACGAGGTACTTCGCCGCCTGAGCCGCGCGGACGGCGCGATGGGCTTCCTGCTGCCTGCGCTGAACAAGGCGGATTTCTTCCCGGCGATTGAGCAGCTTGGCATCCTCCCGCGCAAGACCTTCTCGATGGGTCACGCGCACGACAAGCGCTTCTACATCGAGTGTCGAAAGATTCTTTGATTTGCAAAAAAGTTATCCACAATCCCTGCACACCATGAGGACAACCAAAAGCCCCTCGACGGATTTTGCTTCGTCGAGGGGCTTCGTTTATGTTTTGGGGAACGTTGCACGCCCAGCCTTCTCCTTTGGGAACGTTGGCTGAGCGCAGCGAAATTGGATGAGATGGGTGCTGCAACGGGGAAACCCAGTAACATGGTTATGCACTGCGAAGCGCGAAAATCCCCTGCTTCCGCATGTTTATCCCTGTTGACCTTAGGCTTACCCTTCCCCCAATTTTTCCTTCAATTCCGCGAGGTGCCCTGCTTCCTCCCGCACAATCTCCAAAAACGCTGCCTGCGCCTCCCCCTCACACTTCTCCGCGAATTTCGTATATGTCTCCACCGCATTCGCTTCGCTCTCCATCGCATATCGATACAGTCCCGTCAGCGTCGTCAGCGCATCCTCCCGCGCCATTTCCGTTACGCCGCCGCGGAACAGCACATCCGCCGCCATCGCCTGCAAAAGCACCTGCTGTTCCGCCGAATTGACGGTCTTGTCCCACATTTCGGTAAAGCGCTTCAAGTGCCGCCGTTCGTCGCCCAGAATGTCCTCAATGCCCTTGCGAACTTCCTCGTCCTTCGCCAGCAGCAGCGCACGCTCGTAAGTCCGGATGGCGCGGCGCTCCATTTCCATCGCGACGGTCAGTGCCTGTCCTTGATGCTCAATAATCACTTTTGCACACCCCTTCCACAGGAAATTCCCATGTATTCCACAGCTGTTCACCGCTTTTCCACAGACTTATCCACAGTTTCCACATTTCTGGGAAGGCTAACAGCCTGTTAATCCACAATATCCACAGTGTTATCCACATGCCCCGTTGATAGTTTTTTTCTGCGGAAAAGTCCGCAAAGCCAGTAAAATCAACGGTTTGCTCGTTTATACTATTTCCAGATAAGAATGCGCCACGATGCGCAGGTGAATCCGAGAATAGTATTACAAAAATCAAATTGGGATTCCCCTGCCTGTGGGCAAAGGAATCCCGTCTGTGCTTATTTGGCTTGGAAAACGGTATTGAGCTTTGCAACCAGCTCTTCAACGTCGTTGCCATGCACCATCGCGGCTTCTTCGAGCGTTTCCGCCGTCGAATGCGGGCAGAACAGGCAGTGCATCCCCATATCGGTGAAAATCTTCACCACCGCGTCCATCGCCGCGTCCGAGCAGGAGCGCAGCACTTCACCTACGGTCATATCCTTGTTAATCATGCGTGGAACTTCCTTTCCCGGCGCACGATTGGGCGCGCCGCTCTTCTATGATACCCCGGAAAGGCGCATCTGTCAACCCTTTCGACAGGAAAATCACTCCATATCCACCGGCAGGTCAGAATCGTTAAACGGATTCTCGCCGTCGTATGCTTCCAGCTGCACCTTCTTGTTCCGGGCGACTGGCGCGCTGGTGACGGACTGCATGTGAACAGTCATGTTCTCCTGCTCATCAAATTCAAGCAGAATCATGTCGCCGGGTGTCGTCATGGCGATAATCTCCGTCTGCGGCGAACGGCTTCTCCGCGCGTATTCGCGGATGACCTCCGCCCGCTCCCAGAAATGCATAGGAATCATCAGCCGTGGCTTGACGACCATTGCGAAATAGTTCGGCCCCGCGTCGAACATCATGCCCAGCCGCGGATCTACCGGGAAGAACGCCACATCGACCTTTTCCCCGCGCATCGTCTCCATCACCTGCTGAAAATCGCGCTCCGCCTCTTCAATCTCGCGCGGCGTTGATTCCTCCCGCCAGTGCCAGTTGTTGAGGTCGCCCGCGTGGAAGATGCGGATGCCGTCCATCTCCACAAGGTACGACAGCCCTTCATCCGTGGAGTCGAACGCCTTCACCTTCACATGCCGCGACAGCGTGATTTCGCCCCCCACGCCCATCCGCCGCCCGTGCAGCGATGCATCCATCGTTTCCGGCAAAATGTACGTCACCGGCGCATACTGCTCCCATGTATACACAACCGGGTCGAAGTGGTCCTCGTGCCCGTGGCTGATGAACACGAACACCTCGCTGAAGTGGCTGAGCGTTTCTGGCGTAATCCGCTGCGCTACGGGCAGCTTTTTCCCCTGCCGCCCCATCCAGTAGTCAAACACCAGCAGCGTTTCGCCGCTCGCCACCGAGAACCCGCTGTGGTAGTAGTATTTCACCGTCATCTGTTCTGTCAAGAATGAGCACCCCCGTCAACGCCCTTCGGCTTTTCACCGCGGACAAAATGAATTTTACTTGCCGCCGCCGGAGCGCTCCCACGCGCCTGCGGATTGATTTCGCTCATCCTCTTTATTATGCCACGATAAACCCTTTTTGTCAAATTTTTTGGCGTTTTGAGTGCTGAAAACCCATTATTTCTTTGATTTCGGCAAAAATTCAGCGTAATTTCCCCACTTTGCAACCACTTTTCGCACGAAAAAGCCTCCTGCTTCCCCCTAACCTCATATCTTCCAATATATCGCCTTGCGCCCCTCAAAACTGACCTGATACTTTCCCCCAAGCGCCCGCACCATCTCCTTCGCCCGTTCCACATCCGCATAATCCCGTGTCGTATCATGGCTATCACTGCCAAACGTGAAATTCTCACCGCCCAGCTCAATATACCTGCGAATCAGCGACGAATGCGCAAACGTATCCCCCGTCGTCGCGTACCCTGATGTATTCACCTCGATACACTTTCCCAGTGCAATCACATGCCGGAAAATCGCATCAAACGCATCCGGCGCATCCTCGTACACCAGCGCGCGCTCCTTCCCCGTATAGATGGAGAACTTCGCCACATACCCGATATGCGCCACGCTGTCAAAGTCCTCCCAGTCCAGTATCGACTCCGCCTTCGCCTCGGCGTATTCCCGATACGCTTGCGCACGCGTTTTGCCTGTGAAATACTTTTCCGAATCGTAGCAGTCCACGCCGTTCACCAAGTGCAGCGACAGCAGGCGGAAATCCAGCGGCAGCGTGTCCAGCAGTGCCTTCGTCTCCGCCCGACACAACGGATTGTCCCCAATCTCGATGCCGCTGCGGATGACCAGCGCCGGATACGCAGCCCGACAGTGCGCAATCTCCGCGAACCAATCCGCCCACACCGGCGGCACGTCCATCTCTTCTTCAGGATGACCGGGTTCGATATGCTCCGTCAGGGCGATTTCCTGCACGCCGCGCGCCAGCATCGTTTCGCAAAGCTCAGGCATTGTCTGCCGCCCGTCCATCGAGTGATTCGTGTGCAAATGGTAGTCCATTCGACGATGTTCCACGTGAAACATTCCTTTCTCGCCTTATTTCGCGTCTATCTCCGGCACGGCAATCGCCTTCCCCATGCGCAGCGAATACAGGTATCGCTCCTTGACCGGCTTCCCCGTGATTTCTGTCAGTGCCCGCGCATACCATGCCAGCTGCTCCGCGTACCGGTTCACCAGCGTCTGTTCGTCGTCCACACGGTCAGTCTTGTAGTCCACCAGCACCCACGCGCCGTTTTCCTCGAACGCGCAGTCAATCACGCCTTGCAGCAGCAGCGCCTGCTGACCCGTCAAGCGCAGGTTGAACGCCCACTCGCGCCGAACATTCCCGCTTTGCAGCATCCGCCGCCCGATTTCGCTCGTGAAGTACCCGCTGATGGCGCTCACGCTGATAATATGCAGCTCCTCCTCCGTGAACAGCCCGCGCTTCTGCATCGCTTCCAGTGCCTCGCGGATGACCGTCGGGATATCGTCCGCCGTCCGCAGCGCATCCAGCGGCATCAGCGACAGCGCCCGGTGCGTCAGCGTGCCGCGCTCCGCCGCCGTCATCCGCTTTTCCTCCATGAATGCCGGACGGCGCGGCAGTTCCGACAGCAGCAGCGGCGTGCCGTTCTCATCCACCGCGTGCTTCGTCTCAGCGTCCTCCTCCACATCCGAAAGCGGCAGTGCGTCTGCCTGTTTTTTCACCAGTGCGGATACCGACGTTTTCAGCGGCAGAATGTCCGTCTGCACCGTTTTTTCCGGGAAAACGCCCTCTGGCGGTGCCATTTGCAAAAGCGAAAGCACCTTTGATGCATCCGCCTCCGTCTCCCCTACTTTATCCACAGTTTTCTGAGGCAGTTCGTCCCAATCTCGGCAATCCCATGGGGTTGCGGCCTGTGGATAATTTGTGGATTTCGTGTGTGCATCGGTGGATATCGCCTGCATCACCCATGTAATCATGCTCCCAGCCTCTCGCACGCGACTGTCGCTCGGCGGCAAAGCTAACTCCCACTTCGTGCGCTCAAGGCCCGCCACCGTTGCCACCAGTTCCAGATGCAGCTTCGCCCGCGTCATCGCCACATACAACAGGCGTGCCCGTTCCGCCAGTTCGTCCAGCCGCCGCTGTTCGTCGAAAGCCTCCTGCATCAGCGTTCTTCGGCAGATGTTCAGCTTCCGGTTAATGTACGGCATCGCCACGCCCAGTTTCGGGTGCAGCATCAGCTCACTGGTCTGCATCAACAGAAGCCTGCGCTCCATGTTCATCAGGAACACCACGGGGAACTCCAGCCCCTTTGATTTGTGCATCGTCATCACGCGCACCAAATCTTCGTTTTCGGTCAGCATTTTGGCGGATATGCTGTCCCCGCCCCGCTCCTGCTCGTCCATCCGCGTGATGAACGCCGCCAGCGTGACGCCGCCTTCCGCCTCGAATGCCTGCGCCCGCTCGTACAGCATCCGCAGATTCCCCTGCCGTACTTCCCCTTTTGGGAGCGCCCCGACCGCCGCGTAGTACCCTGAATCGGTCATCAGGTGCCAAATGAAGTCCGATAGCCGCATGACTTCCGCCTGAAACCGCCATGTTTCAAGTTTTTCGCTGATTTTTCGGCACTTTTGGGCGAATTCATCCTCCCCACCGCACGCTTTGGCGAACGCCTGATAGAATGGCACGTTCTGCCCCGTCTGCATCAGGCGAATTTGCGCCAATTCCTCGTCCGTCAGCGAGAACGGCACCATTTTCAGCACCGTCAGCAGCGGAAAATCCTGCTGCGCATTGTCCAGCAGGCTCAGCAGCGCTTTCATATCCATGATTTCCGGCAGGTTGAAATAGCTTTCCGCACCGTCGTAAAAGGTCGGAATCCCCTCTTCCGTCAGCGCATCGACAACTGTCTGCGCCAAATTCGTCGTCTGCGCAAGCAGAATCACCATGTCGCGGTACGAAATCGTCTTTCCATCCGGCATCGTCGTTCCCAAAAGCTCCTTGATGCGCCGCGCCACCACGCGCGTCTCTGTCTGCAGCACTTCCTCGTGGCCAGCCGCCTCGCTCGCACTCCCCTCCAGCGCATCCCTGATGTCCGGCCCTCGCAGCAGGTGCACCATCACAGGCGGATCGTCCTCCCGCGCACCCAGCCCGCAAATCAGCTCATCCTCCGGCGCATAGGTCAGCTCCGTCACCGCGGGGCGCATCGTCTGCCGGAACACGCGGTTCGTCGCATCCAGCACCGGGAAGCTGCTTCGGAAGTTCTGCTGAAGCACAATTTTCCGCTCCCTCGCTGTTTCTTCCTCCGAAAACGTCTGCATCCGCCCCAAAAAAAGCGTCGGGTCGGCCTTGCGGAAGCGGTAAATCGACTGCTTCACGTCCCCGACCATGAACAGGCAGTTCTGTTCCCCGTGGATGGCCTGCAGAATCGCGTCCTGCACCTGACTCACGTCTTGGCACTCATCCACGAAAATGTGGTCAAACTCCCCCTGCATTTGCGCCCGCACTTCCGGCTGCTCCAAAATGTCGAGCGTGTACTGCTCCATGTCCCCAAAGTCCATGCAGTTCCGGGCGTTTTTCTCCTCGCGGAAATGCTGATGCGTCCGTTTGACCAGTGCCGCCAGCCCGCGCAGCTGCGCCTGAATCGCCGGAAGTTCCCGTTCCAGCTGCGCAAAATCGGGATTCAGCAGCTCGTTCGCCCTTTCTGCGCGCTTTTTGATTGCCGTCCGCCCATCGCTGAAGCGCTTCCCCCATTCCTTTTCTTCCGCCGACAGGCCACGTTTCGGGGACAATCGTGGCAAGGAAAAGTTCGCAACCGCCGTCCGAAGCGCCTCCCCCTCCAAACCTTGCAGTGCCGAAATCAACTGCGCGTCTGCATTCAGTGCTTCCATTCGATCCATCACTGCATTCGGCAGGTCAAATAGGCTACGAATCGCTATTAGCGCATCATCCATCGCTCCCACCTGCAATTTCGCCGCATTTTCGAGCGTTTCCACCCACGGCTGCTGCATAAGCGGCTGCGAAAGCTGATCCACATGCTCATCCAGCCACGCAAACGGCTTCGGCAGTGCCATCAAAAAGTCGTACAGCTGCGACGTCAGCGACAAAAGTTTGTCCTGCTTCCACGCATCCGCCAGCAGAAGGAAGTTTTCATCCGTTCGCTCGTCTAACAGCTCGTCCATTGCCGTCGTGAACGCGGCTTCAAAGAGCAGTTTCTGCTGCTGTTCGTCGCACACGCGGACAAGCGGATCTACGCCCACCTGCTCGAAGTGGCTGCGAATGACGCGCTGACAGAATGCGTGAATCGTCGAAATCTGCGTTGTTTCCAATTCATCAAGTGCCTTCACCATTGCCGGGTCACGGCTGATAGCCTCTCGGCTGATTCGCTTTGCCAAGCGCTGGCGCATTTCCGCTGCCGCTGCTTTCGTGAACGTGACGATGAGCATCCGATTCATCGACGCGCCTTCGCGGACAAGCGAGACAATCCGCTCCACCAGAACGGCGGTTTTGCCCGACCCTGCGGCGGCACTGACGAGAATGGTGTGGTTGCGCGCACGAATCGCCTGTTCCTGCTGCTTCGTCCAATTCGGCATCATGATTCCTCCTGCGTTTTTGCTGTCTCCATTGTACCACAAAGGCGGATGTGATTCAATGTTTCACGTGAAACATTCCTTTTTGCGCTGCTTTTATTGACGTTCTTTGTATAGTGATGATAATATAACTATTTTGTTCGTAAAGTGCTTGATTTTCCTGGATCCTATCGAAATTTCGCTCACATTCTCATTCTAATTTACCTTGATGATTCGTCCTTTGTCCGTCGCATCATTCGCTCCGTCTCAGCGCATTATACAAAAACAGCCGGCAGGCACTTTTTTGCCCGCCAGCCGAATGTTTCACGTGGAACAATTTCATTTTCCGGATGGTTCATCGAGTTCCGGGTCATGCAGCAAGTCCGGCTTCATCACTTCATCGCCCGCCGACTCTTCCTGAACATGCCCTTCCCCGTCGCTGTCCATCCACACGCGGTAACTCCGTTTTTCTCGGCAGCCGTCGAGGTCGCTTTCGTCCGTGCAGGTGATGAATGTCTGCACGCCCTCGATTTCGCGCAGCAGCCGCGTACGCCGCGTCATGTCGAGTTCACTCATCACGTCGTCGAGCAACAGAATCGGCGTCTCCCCTGTCTCTGCGCGGAACGTCTCCAGCTGTGCCAGCTTAATTGCCAACGCCGCCGTACGGATTTGCCCCTGCGACGCGAACACCTTCATGCTTCGCCCCATCAGCGACAGCCCGATGTCCTCGCGGTGAATGCCGCAGCCTGCGCCGCCAACGCGAATGTCCTCCTGCCTGCTTTTTTTCAGCTCCGCCCGAATCGCCGGCACGGGATTGCTCGTTTCCGGCACGCACGGCTGATAGGTCATTCTGAACATTTCGTTCGGCCGTCCGCTGATTCGCTCATACTTCTCCGCCGCGATTTTCGCCAGCTGCTTCACTAATTTAACCCGTAAAGGCATGATGATGCCGCATGGTGTCGCCATTGCTTCTTCAAACGTATCCAGCAGCACCGGGTCAGGCGTTATTCCGCGTTTTGCCTCACGAAGCAGTGCTGTCCGCTGCTCCAGCGCCTTTTGATACTGCTGAAGCGCGCTGAAATACGCTGTTGACAGCTGAGAAAGCATCATATCGAGCATTCTGCGGCGGATTGCAGGCCCTTCTTTGACCAGCATCAAGTCTTCCGGCGAGAAAATCACGCACTGAACATGCCCCATCAGCGCTGAAATGCGTTCTGCGCGCTTGCAGTCAATAAAAACCGTCTTTTTCCGCGCTTCTGATGGCGTTAATTTCACCGCAATTTCTGTTTTGCCGCTTTTTTTGCGCAGCGTCACGCCAGATGCCGCCATCATTGCGCCTTTCCGCACCACTTCGCGGTCTAATCCTGTGCGGTGTGAGCGTCCAAGGGCGCAATAATGAACGGCTTCCAGCAGGTTTGTTTTGCCGGAGCCGTTTTGTCCAAGGAGAATATTCACGCCCGGATGAGGGGTCAATATTAGCGAATGATAGTTGCGGAAGTCCCGCAGCCGAATGGTTTCTATCTGCATTTTCGTTATGAATCCATATCGGATTGGTCGCGAAATGGGCGCACAGCTTTTCCCCGTGCGCCCGGTTTTCTTCCAGCTTTATCCTCTTATTAAGTGAACACGCGCACCGGCAGAATCAGGTAGAGGTAATCCTCCCCTTCCTGCGGCGCAATCACACACGGGCTGACATTGCTGTTGAAGCGCATGCACAGTTTTTCATCCGTGATGTTGCGAATCACGTCGGTGATGTACTTCGCATTGAAGGCGATTTCAATCGGGTCGCCCGTCAGTTCCGTCTCCAGCTCTTCCAGCACGTCGCCCAACTCCGCGTTCGACGAGATGGCAAGCGTATCACCCGAAAAAGACATGCGAATCAGGTTATTCTTGCCTTCCCGCGCCATCAAGCTCGCGCGGTCAATGGCGTTCTGCACGCCCACGCGATCCGCCAGCGCCGTCGTGCGGAAGGAAGCAGGCAAAATTTTCCGATAGTCGATGTACTCGCCCGTCAGCAGCACCGTCGAAAGCGTCGTCGTCCCGAACGATGCCGTCATGCGCGACTGGTCAAACACCAGCGTGCAGTATTCATCCGTGTCGCCGAGCACCTTGCTCATTTCGTTCAGCACGCGCCCCGGAATGACTACACGCACATTTTCTTTTCCGCCGGGCAGCTCAAAGGGCATAACCGCCTTCTGAATCGCCAGCCGGAAGCCATCCAGCGCCACCAGACGCGCTTCGGTGGGCTCAACCTCCAGCAGACATCCTGTTAAAATCTGGCGGTTATCTTCTGTTGCAATCGCGAACACAACACGGGAAATCATTTCCTTCAATTTATCCTGCGGAATGCGGACGGTCGTGCCCTCCGACACACGCGCCATCTCCGGATAATCAGTCGGATTCATGCCCGCCAGATTCGACTTCGAGGACAAGCAGCGAATCGATGCCGCATGATTTTCGCCCACGCGGATGGTCACTTCCCCGCCGGGCAGCTTGCGGCTCAGTTCCGTAAACAGGCGACCCGGCAGAACGGCTGTGCCTTCCTCTTTCACGTCCGCCGAAATCGACATTTCAATAGAAAGGTTGCCGTCAGAGCAGGTCAGTTTCACATGCTCGCCCGCGGCGGAAAGGTGCACGCCCTCTAAAATCTGTTTTGTCGGACGAGCCGACAGGGCGCGGGTAACGGTATTCAAGCCGTCCAGCAGCAGCTGAACATTGGTAGTAAATTGCATGGCGCGAAGCCCTCCCATGAGAGAATGCAGGGAATTATATTTCCGCAGTCGTAGTAGGGGATGTGGATGCTGTGGATAACCCCTTTCCCGCTTGATTTTGCAAGGGTTTGTCCACAAGGATAACGCTGTGGATATCCATCCTGCTTCTCCACAGCGCTGTGGACACGGCGGTTGCGTTCCAGTCAGGGAATCCCCTCTGACTCTGTATATTCGAGTTCCTGAAGGGGGATTCCTGCCTGTTCGCCAAGAAAATCTCGATTTTTTTCGCAATGAAGTTGCAAGAAATCCTGCAAAACGCGGTATTTCCGGCTTATCCACCGTATCCACAGGCTGCACATTCCACCGTTTGTGGATATTTCCAGCGGGTGATTACGGGAACTTTCGGCAAAACCTGCGGAGATTCCACAGCTTTTCCACAAGTTTGGCTGTGGATAATTCCATTGCCCGCTCAGCCCGCGAAAAGGACAAATAACCCGCTGGTTAATCACTTTTTTCGGACACCTGCGAAAGGAAAAACGCCATGTAACCTTTTCGCTGATGCATGAAAACACTGCAGAAGTCCCTGCAAAATTTTGAAGGATGCATGGCAAGCGGGTTGCAAATTTTCCGTGCGCGTGATAAAATCAAATGGAAAAACGTCTGCGGACGAAATGGAGGAAAAGAAACGATGAAAATTGCGCTGATTAACGAGAACAGCCAGGCCGCCAAAAACGCGATGATTGAAGGTGTGCTGCGCAAGGTGGTTGAACCGATGGGCCACGAAGTGGTGAACTACGGCATGTACACGGCGGAGGACGAATGCCAGCTGACGTATGTGAAGGCGGGGCTTTTGGCGTCGCTGCTTTTGGAAACGGGTGCGGCGGATTATGTCGTAACAGGCTGCGGAACGGGCGAAGGCGCGATGCTGGCGTGCAACTCGTTCCCCGGCGTGCTGTGCGGGCATGTGGTGGATCCGTCGGACAGCTACATGTTTGCGCAGATCAACGACGGCAACTGTGTGGCACTGCCGTTCGCCAAAGACTTCGGCTGGGGGGCGGAGCTGAAATTGGAGATGATTTTCCAGCAGCTGTTTGGTTTCGGGCATGGCAATGGCTATCCGAAGGAGCGTGTTGTGCCGGAGCAGCGGAATAAGAAGATTCTGGACGGTGTGAAGAAGGTAACGTATCGTCCGCTGTTGGATATTTTGAAGGATTTGGATCAGGATTTTGTGAAGGAAACGATTTCTGGAAAGCATTTTGCGGAGTATTTCTATCGCGACAGCAAGGATGAAGCGATTAAAGCGTACTTGAAGAACCTGTAAGGGAAAAGCGCTCAAGCTGGGGCGCCAAAAAGGGGTCAAGGGGGGGACTTCGTCCCTTTTCGTCTGCCCCTTGCAGGGTCAAGGGACAGCGCCTCTGGTAGGTTTTGGGGCAACGCCCCAACTGTTCCTCGTGTGACCATTACAAAGGGAAAGTCCACAAAGGCGCAGGCAGCGAAGCGTCCCTGCCAGTAACTTTGCGCATCCGCAGATGCGCCCCCAAGTAGCTCTTTCGACCTGCTTCATATTGTCGCGCGCATGAGCGCGACCAAACTGCTGGTCTTTCAAGCAGTGCTGTGCTTTTGTTGATGCAGCAGGACTCCCCTGCTAAGGGAGTTGTGTTTTTTGTTGCAGGGGGAATCGCGCCTGCGGGCGCGACCAAAGGGCAATGAAAACAGACGAAGTCTGCGATCGCCCTTTGGAAACCTTCGGTGGTTACTTGATTTTTCATGTAGCAGGGGAATCGCCTCTGCGGAGGCGACAAGGGGGCTTTCCGATCGCCCCCTTGACCCCTTCGGCGCGGACACTCCCATGGTGCTTGACTTTTTTTGCAGCAGGGATTGACATCCATGTTACTGGTTTTTTCATGTTGCAGGGGCACGCCTGCGGACGCGCTGTGGGGCATTCCGGCTTTTGGGACGCACCAATTTCCCTGCAAACCATTTCTTTGGAACCCTCTTTTTCCGCCCCACGCTTTTGGGGCGCGCCTCTTCCACCACCTACCATGCAAGGAGGTCATCGCATGACAGCAGCCCACTCTTCTTCCCTGACGCCGCGCTTCCCGGTTTTCCTGCACGGCGGCGACTATAACCCTGACCAGTGGCTGGATCATCCGGAGATTCTGGAACAGGACATCGAGCTGATGCATAAGGCACATGTGAACTGTGTGTCGATTGCGATTTTCGCGTGGGCGCGGCTGGAGCCGGAGGACGGCGTGTACGACTTCGCGTGGCTGGACGAAGTCATCGACCGGCTGTGGCGCGGCGGCATCCACATCATTCTGGCAACGCCGTCGGGTGCGCGTCCGGCGTGGATGGCGCAGAAGTACCCCGAAGTCCTGCGTGTGAATCAGCACTATGAGCGCTACCACTTCGGCGGACGGCACAATCATTGCCTGACCAGCCCGGTTTACCGCCGCAAGGTACGGGAGATGGACACGGCGCTGGCGCAGCGGTATGCGCATCATCCGGCAGTCATCCTCTGGCACCTGTCCAACGAGTTTTCTGGCGACTGCTACTGCCCGCTGTGTCAGGAAAAATTCCGCCAGTGGCTGAAAAAGCGCTATGGAACGCTGGAAAACCTCAATCAGGCGTGGTGGACATCGTTCTGGAGCCACCGCTACACCGACTGGTCGCAGGTGGAAGCGCCCGGTGAAATGGCGGAAACCAGCACCAACGGCATGTTTATCGACTGGCGGCGCTTCTCCACCCATCAGTGCAAGACGTTCATGATGGCGGAGCGCGACGCGGTGCAGGCGGTGGATTCTTCGCTGAAGTGCACGGCGAACCTGATGGAGCGTTTCTGGGATTACGACTATTTCTCCCTTGCGGAGGGCATGGACGTTGTCTCGTGGGACAGCTATCCCGCGTGGCATTCAGGGGATGATGTGGCGAAAGCGGCGGAGTTTGCCATGAACCACGACATCATGCGCTCGCTGAAAAATCAGCCGTTCCTGCTCATGGAATCGACGCCCTCGCAGGTCAACTGGAAGCCCGTCAACAAGCTCAAACGCCCCGGAATGCACCTCTTGTCCTCCTTGCAGGCAGTGGCGCATGGCAGCCAAAGCGTCTGCTACTTCCAGTGGCGCAAGGGGCGCGGCGCGGCGGAGCAGTTCCACGGCGCGGTCGTTGACCACGATGGGCGCGGCGATACCCGCGTTTTCCGCGATGTGACGCAGGTCGGTCAGGCACTGGAGACGCTGCAGCCCCTGTACAGCAAGCCAAACGCCCCCGCGAAGACATGTATCCTCTTTGACTGGAGCAACTGGTGGGCGATTGACTACGCGCAGACGGGGCAGAAGGGCAACATGCGCTATTTTGACAGCGTGAACATGCACTATCGCGCGCTGTGGGAGCAGGGCATTGCGGTGGATTTCCGCGATATGCGCCCCTGCACTGATTTGAGCCAGTACCGGCTGGTCGTTGCGCCGATGCTCTTCCTGATGAAGGAGGGCTTCTCCCAAAAGCTGCGCGCGTTTGTCGAAAACGGCGGTACGCTGCTGATGACGTATTTCTCCGGCGTGGTGGATGACAGCGGGCTGGCGTATCTGGGCGGTACGCCGCATGACCTGACGGATGTGCTGGGCGTGCGCGCGACGGAACTGGATGCGCTCTACCCGCAGGATGTGCAGCACATGGTTTTCCCGGACGGGCGGCGCTATGCGGTGCATGAGCTGTGCGAACTGCCGGAGAAGCACGATGCGCAGGTGCTGGCGGAGTACGGCGAGGATTTCTATGCGGGACTCCCCTGCCTGACGAAGCACGCCTTCGGCGCGGGACAGGCGTACTATCTGGCGGCGAAGCCGGAGCAGGACGGACTGGATGCGATTTACACCGCGATTGCGGCGGAGCTTTCGCTGCCCAAGGCGATGCAGGAGAAGCTGCCGACCGGGGTGATTGCGACGGAGCGCGGCGGCGCGGCGTTTGTGCAGAATTATTCGGGCAAAACGCAGCAGGTCACGCTGGATGGCAGCTATGAGGAGATGCTGACGGGCAAGGTGCTGTCTGGCACGCAGGAGATGCCGGTGAATGGTATTTGGGTGCTGAAAAAGCAAGCCTGATGCAGTCTTGACGCAGGGATTTCGCCTCTGCGGAGGCGACAAGGGGGCAATGAAAACAGACGAATGTCTGCGGTCGCGGCAAATATAAATAGCGGGGTGTCAGGAGCTTTTTCTCCCAACACCCCGCCCTTTTATGCTTCCTTCTCCACCGCAATCTTTCCATCCGTGACTTTCAGCCGCACGCGGTCGCCCAGCGCGATTTTGCCGCCCAGCAGCTCTTCGCTCAGCGTGTCCTCGACCGTGCGCTGAATCAGCCGGCGCAGCGGCCGCGCGCCGAACTTCACGTCGTAACCCTCGCGCGCCAGCTTCTCTACCACCTCGTCGTCCCACGTCAGGGCGATTGCGCGCTCCTTCAGGCGGCTTGCAACCTGCCCCAGCATCATGCCCGCAATCGCGCGGATTTCCACTTCCGTCAGCGGATGGAACACAATCAGTTCATCCACACGGTTGATGAATTCGGGACGGAACACGTCCTTCACCGCTTTCATCACGGCGTCCTTCATGGCGTTGTAGTTCGTCGCGTCCGCCAGCGCCTTCGAGCCGAAGCCCATCGCGCGCCCTTCGCCGATGTCGTGTGCGCCCGCGTTGGAGGTCATGACGATAATCGTGTTCTTGAACGACACCGTGCGCCCCGTGTTGTCGGTCAAGCGGCCGTCCTCCAGAATTTGCAGCAGGATGTTGAACACATCCGGGTGCGCCTTCTCCACCTCATCCAGCAGGACGACGGAATACGGCTTGCGGCGGACGGCTTCGGTCAGCTGACCGCCCTCCTCGTAGCCAACGTAGCCGGGCGGCGAACCGACCAGCCGCGAGGTCGTGTGCTTCTCCATATACTCGCTCATGTCCACGCGGATGACGGCGCTCTCGTCGCCAAACATCGCTTCGCCCAGCGCACGGCACAGTTCCGTTTTGCCCACGCCCGTCGGGCCTAAGAAGATGAAGCTGCCAATCGGGCGCTTCGGGTCTTTCAGGCCGGCGCGGGCGCGGCGAATCGCGCGGGAAATTGCGCTGATGGCTTCGTCCTGCCCAATCACGCGCGCGTGCAGCACATCCTCCAAGTGGAGCAGACGTTCCTTCTCGCTCTGCGTCATTTTCGTGACCGGAATGCCTGTCCAGCCGGAGACAATCGCCGCCACGTCGTCCTCCGACACGGACAGCTCCACCTTCGGCTTGCCCTCGTTCCACGCTTCGCGCTTCTGGTCGATTTCGGCCTTCAGGCAGCGTTCCTCGTCGCGCAGGCGGGCGGCAGTTTCGTAGTCCTGATGCGCAATGGCTTCCTTCTTGTCCGCCAGCACCTTCTCCAGCGCCAGCTCCTGCTTGCGCACGTCCGGCGGCGCGGTGTACGCCTGAATGCGCACGCGCGAACACGCCTCGTCCATCAGGTCAATCGCCTTGTCGGGCAGATAGCGGTCGGCAATGTAGCGGTCGGAGAGGGTGACGGCGGCTTCGAGCGCCTCGTCGGTGATGTGCAGCTGATGGTGCTTTTCGTACCGTTCGCGCAGACCATGCAGGATGGCGAGTGTCTCCTCGGTCGTCGGTTCACCGACATGCACAGGCTGGAAGCGGCGCTCCAGCGCGGCATCCTTCTCGATGTGCTTGCGGTACTCGTCGAGCGTCGTCGCGCCGATGCACTGCAATTCGCCGCGCGCCAAAGCGGGTTTCAGGATATTCGCCGCGTCAAGCGACCCTTCCGCCGAACCCGCGCCGACGATGGTGTGCATTTCGTCGATGAACAGCAGCACGTCGCCCGCCTTTTGAATCTCGGACAGGACGTTCTTGAGCCGTTCCTCGAACTCGCCGCGGTATTTGCTGCCCGCGACCATACTGCCGATGTCCAGCGACACAACGCGCTTGCCCATCAGCATATCCGGCACATTACCCGCCACGATGCGCTGCGCCAGCCCCTCTACCACCGCGCTCTTGCCCACGCCCGGTTCGCCAATCAGCACGGGATTGTTCTTCGTGCGGCGAATCAGGATCTGAATCAGGCGGGTGATTTCGGTGTCGCGGCCGATGACAGGGTCAAGCTCGTCATTCTCGGCGCAGCGGGTAAGGTCGCGGCCGTACTGCGCAAGGGCGCTCTGGTCGTCCTTGCGGCGGGGCGGGGGCATCTGCGGCACTTGCTGGCGGTTATCGCCATTGCCATCGCCCATCGCGGCGAACGGCGGTGTGGGTGTTTCCGCCTTGCGCTGGCGGATGCGCGCCAGCAGCTCTTCGCGCGCCTCCGATGCATCCACGCCCCGGTGCGCCAGCAGCTCCGCCGCCTTGCAGTTCGGATTTGCCAGAATCCCCAGCCACATATGTTCCGTGCCGACGTACAGTTGCCCCAGGCGGCGGCTCTCGATGATGCTGCCGTCCAACACCCGGCGCGCGCGCGGCGTCATCTGCACCGGCCCATGCCCCGGATGCAAACTGACCTCATCGTCGATTTGGTCAAGCACCTGTTTCACGTCTTCCTTCTGGATATGGCGCGTCACGCTTTCCGGCGCTTCGCCCACGTCCAGCAGGCCATACAGGAAGTGCAGCGTGCCCACATACGGCTGCCCTTCCCTTGTCGCGCATTCCTGTGCCGTCATCAGCACCTGCTGTGCGCGTTTCGTAAATTGTCCGAATATTGCCATTCTCATCTCTCCTTCAGCACGAAAGGGAGGCGCCAGAGGCTCTGCCTCTGGACTCCGGCAGGGGCGCTGCCCCTGCACCCTGCAAGG